>TARA_R110002095_G_scaffold185025_1_pt1 | contig 14331 bp, 7 predicted proteins | sample TARA_R110002095 | Tara Oceans TARA_R110002095 (sample SAMEA4397255) | marine metagenome | biome: Polar Biome; feature: [SRF] surface water layer (ENVO:00010504); material: water (ENVO:00002006), including particulate matter (ENVO:01000060) such as... | depth 5 m | reverse complement strand
ACGGTGGTGTGGGAGGACGGGGGGAGAAATCCCCCCTCCTACCCGATGAATATGAGCAAATTCGATAGATTCGTGGTGTGGCAATGATTCGCTTACGCAGTGATCATATCAGCTTGGAAATTGTTCCCGTAAAACGCTCGTGATCTGGCCAGGATGTTCGTGGCCACAAATAGCACTGCTGACTGCCACACGTTGGGCGCCCGCTTGAATCGCCTGTTCGAAATTGTCTGCGTTGATGCCTCCAATGGCAAACCAGGGGAGTGTGATTTCGGCAGCAACCTGTTTCACGAACTCCAGACCCGCATATTCGTGTTCTGCGAAGGTTTTGGTAGTGGTGGGGAATGTGGGGCCAACGCCGAGGTAGTCGGCTCCATCCAGCACGGCCTGACGAGCCTGTTCAATATTATGCGTAGAGACACCAATCATTCGTTGTGGCCCGACTATTTGTCGGACCTCCCGCACTGGTAATTCATCCTGGCCAACATGTACACCGTCAGCGTCGATCGCAACAGCGAGGTCCGGTCGATCATTCATGATCAGAATCGCTCCTGCGGCGCGGGTCCACTCGCGGACGTGTTTGCCATGCTCCAGCAGCTGGCGGTCTGTCATTTCTTTTTCGCGAATCTGGACGATACCGACGCCCGCAGCCAGCGCTTCGCGAATGGCAGGGCCAGAACCATGATGGCATAATGATTCGGAGGCGAGCAGATACAGCCGGCAGTTTTCCAGACGGCGTTGATTATGTACACACGACAGAATACTTTTTTCCAAAGTATAAAGTGAATAACGCATCTGTTTAAATAAAGCGGCTGCTTCCACAGAGATCAGTTTGCCGAACTCTTCCAGGGTGCGCGTCGCTTCCTGCACGCGTTTCAAATTTGCCTGCAGCAGATGTTCCATTGACTGCCGTTCAAATTCAGATGTGGTGCTAATGCTGGTACCCACATCGTGGAGTGTATCGCGGCTGGCGATCAGTGAATCCTGTCCGATAAATTTGAGCGCCTCTACCAATTGGTGACGGGAGTTTTTTAACAGTTCCATCAAATGCGCGTCGTCGAGTGAAAAGCGGAGGTAATCTTCAATCACGCGCAGGCCTTCCCGCAGGCGGTTGGCAGCAGCGTCGATAGTTCTGAACGTATTCGTCTGATCGCTGGCCGTGGTGGGAACCACTCGAAATGCGAAGTCCACGTTGATTGGTTCTGCTGAATGACGTTGCTGGATGTTGAGGGCTTGTTCGATCGCCTCTGTTGTGATTGTTCCCTGCGAGCTGAGCCAATCGGAGTGTTCGCCAGATGTGGTCAGCAAGCCCCATAAAAGATGCTCACTTCCGATTTCGGTGGGAATATCCGCTCGGCGGGATTGTTCCAATGCCTGGTTCAAAATTTCCCGCAGCGCAGGGAAATGATGCATCGCCTGTGAGAGCTCAAGCGGTTGATTGGTGGATTCCGAGTCTGGTGTGACTGGTTCCTCGGGTAGTCGGATTGGGAATTGGTCCAGGATCATCGCCAGTTCAATTTGATGGGCCAGCATTAGCTCAGCGGCCCGTGATTCTTCAAAGGCAAGTGCTGCCAGCAAGTGGATAGCAGCCAGCTCTGATGCATCTGAACTTCGCGCAATTCGCTCGGCTTCTTTTAATGCACGCTGGGCTCCTGCTGTCAGTAAATGTTGCATAACGGTCTGGGTTTTTCTTGAAACGATCGTTGGTAGTGGGACACATTCTTTGTCCGTTGAGGGAAATCATGCAGTCAACAGGTTAACCGATTAAAGGCTAATCTTGCTACAATGAGGTGTGGGGACTAGAATTACAATAACTGCTTTTGTGGATTGTGTCGATTTTGCGGCTTTGGCAGGGTGGTGATTCCCTGTGTGATCCTGTATGAATCAGAATGTCCTACCCGGAACAACGAGTCGCCTCGAATTCAGGAGTGTTAAGATGGGTAGAATATTTTAGTAAGTTGTGGCGTTTCAGTGACTTCCTTTCACGATCTGGTAGTAGTTTTGGGAAATTCCTCGACGTTTTTTGGTGAGTAACGTATTATTCGTAGAAGCCTTTCCTAAAAGAAACAATTTTCGTTTCAAATAGTGATGTTGTTTAAAGATGTACAGGTCTTCAAATGGCATTTTTGGAATAAATTAAGACAAATCAAATACGGTTCCATTTTTAGAATAGTTTGGGAGAATTGATTTCTGCGTTTGAAGCATTCAGTTTCAAAGCAGAGTCACAGTGTTCATCCAAAAGTGCCCGACATAACACAGGGCCATAGGAGAAACAAATTATGTACGAGCGGTTTACAGATCGAGCTCGAAAAGTGATGCAGTTGGCCAACCAAGAGGCTCAACGCTTCAATCACGAATATATCGGGACCGAACATATCCTTTTAGGATTAGTCAAAGAGGGTTCAGGGGTTGCAGCCAATGTGCTGAAAAATCTGGACGTGGATTTACGAAAAATCCGTTTGGAAGTTGAGAAGATTGTCCAATCCGGACCAGACATGGTCACGATGGGTAAGCTGCCTCAAACACCTCGGGCGAAAAAAGTCATCGAGTATGCGATGGAAGAAGCGCGGAATCTGAACCACAATTATGTGGGGACCGAGCATCTGTTGCTGGGCTTACTGCGTGAGCAGGATGGCGTTGCCGCTCAGGTTCTGATGAACCTGGGGCTGAAACTGGAAGAAGTACGCGAAGAAGTTCTCAATCTTCTGGGCCATGGCCTGGAAGGGGGCGAAGCTGGCGAACGGACACCAGGAACAGGCAGTCAGAAAGCCAGCAAAAGCAAGACTCCCGCATTGGATAGTTTTGGTCGCGATCTGACCGAACTGGCCAAGCAGAAAAAGCTGGATCCAGTAATTGGTCGTGCTAAGGAAATTGAACGCGTCATTCAAATTCTCTGTCGCCGACAGAAGAATAACCCGGTTTTGCTGGGTGAAGCAGGCGTTGGTAAAACTGCGATTGTCGAAGGTTTTGCTCAGATGGTCATCAACGGGGAAGTTCCTGACTTGCTCCGTGATCGTAGAATCGTGGTACTGGACCTGGCGATGATGGTTGCCGGCACGAAATATCGTGGTCAGTTCGAAGAGCGCATTAAAGCGGTCATGAACGAAGTCCGTCGTGCAAAGAATACGATTCTGTTCATCGACGAATTGCACACCCTGGTGGGAGCCGGCGGTGCGGAAGGTGCGATTGATGCATCCAACGTATTGAAGCCCGCTTTGAGCCGTGGCGAATTGCAGTGTATCGGTGCAACAACACTCGATGAGTACCGTAAATATATCGAAAAAGATAGCGCTCTGGAACGACGTTTCCAGAATGTGATGGTGGAACCACCAACAGACAAGCAGACAGTAGAAATTCTGCGTGGTCTGCGGGAACGCTATGAAGAACATCACAAAGTTCAGATTACCGATGATGCTTTGGAAAAAGCAGTCGAATTGTCATCACGTTATATCACCGGCCGTTGTCTTCCAGACAAAGCCATTGATGTGATTGATGAAGCGGGTGCTCGTATCCGTCTGAAATCAATGGTCCGTCCTCCCGATTTGAAAGAACTGGAGGAAGAAGCAGAACGGCTGAATCAATCCAAGGAAGAAGCTGTTGCCAACCAGGATTTTGAACTCGCAGCAAACCTGCGAGATCAGGCCGATAAGCTCAAGAAACGCAAAGAGTCTTTGACTCAGGAATGGCGTGAAAAATCCAAAGAAGTCGATGGCGTGGTGGACGCAGAAGTTGTGGCTGAAGTGGTCGCTAAAATTACCGGCGTACCGTTGACCCGTCTGTCCAGTGAAGACACCGTGCGTCTGTTGAATATGGAAGATGAACTGCATCAGCGGGTCATCAGCCAGGACGAAGCCATTAAACAGGTTTCCAAAGCCGTGCGTCGTAGTCGTAGTGGGTTGAAAGATCCCAAGCGACCAATGGGTGCGTTTTTATTCTCTGGTCCGACCGGGGTTGGAAAAACGTTACTCGCGAAAACGCTGGCAGAATTCATGTTCGGTGATGAGTCGGCTTTGATTCAGATCGACATGAGTGAATACATGGAGAAGCACAATGTCAGTCGTTTGATTGGTGCACCTCCGGGATATGTCGGCTTCGAAGAAGGCGGACAGTTGACGGAAAAAATTCGTCGTCGGCCTTACGCGGTTGTGCTGCTCGATGAAATTGAAAAAGCACACCCCGATGTCTTCAACATGCTGTTGCAGATTATGGAAGAAGGCCATTTGACCGATAGCTTTGGTCGTAAAGTCGACTTCAAGAACGTGGTTCTGATCATGACAACGAATGCCGGTGCTCAGGGTATGGCTCATGGGGATGCCTTTGGTTTCCGCAAAGCCGATGATGACACCAGCTACGAAGCCATGAAGCGTAACCTGATGCATGATCTCCAGAAAGAATTCAAGCCGGAGTTTCTGGGACGTCTTGATGAAGTCGTTGTGTTCCGCAAACTGACACGCGAAGAATTGAAGGAGATCGTGGACATCGAACTTGGCAAGGTACTTAGTCGTTTGAAAGAGCAGGGGGTCACCCTGGATCTGACCGACGAATCACGCGAATTTATTATCGACAAAGGTTCCGAAGGCGGCGAACTCGATTACGGTGCTCGTCCGCTGCGTCGTTCAGTGGAACGGTATATCGAAGATCCGCTCGCAGAAGAATTACTGCGTGGTGCCTTCGAAGGTAAGAATAAAGTGCTGGTCAGAGTCACCGAAGTCGGCGATGAAAAACGGCTCGAATTTGATACCTCTTTCGAAGCAGAAACAGAAGAACTGGAAACCGTTGGTTCAGTTGAAGGCGATGGTGGATCTCCGGAAGTAGAAGCCTGAGCTTCAACTTACGAGTTTGAAATTTAAAAAATGAAAAAGAGCCCTCATCATACAAAGTGAGGGCTCTTTTTTTGTTGTAAAGCCGTTTCTGATTTAACCCTGATGGGGAAGGAGACCGAATATGATTCCGCGTCAACTCGAACCAGAAGTCATGGATACGCGCGAGGAAGCGGCCGACTATAACTCAATGGATCACGGTGACATCAATCGATTGTTTGCAGAGGCGGTGTTGGAATTGATCGCCACACATCAAGCGAAATGCAGTGGCTCGGCCGATGCGAATGATCTGACCGTTCTTGATCTGGGAACCGGCACCGCCTTGATTCCGATAGAACTTTGCCGGCGGAATGAACGGCTCAAAATCGTAGCGACCGATCTGGCGACGGAAATGCTGCATGTGGCCGAAGGGAATCTGCAGCGGGTGGGGCTGAGAGATGTCGTGACTTTAGAGCGAGCAGATGCAAAACAGCTGCCTTGTGCCGATCATTGTTTTGACGGCGTGATCTCAAACAGTCTAATTCACCATGTACCCGAACCCGGGAGTGTGTTCCACGAAATGGTTCGCGTTGTCAAACCAGAAGGATTTCTGTTTGTACGCGACCTGCTGCGGCCGGACTCGTCTGCAGAGTTGGATCGCCTGGTCGAATTATATGCCGGAGAGGCAAACCCGCATCAACGGCAGATGTTTCATAATTCATTGCACGCGGCACTGACGTTAGACGAAGTGCAGGCGTTACTAAAAGCATGTGGGTTGCCACCGGGTACAGCGCAAATTACCTCGGATCGCCACTGGACGGTCTCTGTGAAAGTTCGGCCGGTATAAAAACAGGGGGAAGTTTGACTTCGTATCAAACTTCCCCCTGCGACTCATTCAATTAATCTTTAATTGAAACCTGGCCATGTCCCGTGTGTCGAACGACTTCGTTGTCGCAGATCACTCGCTGGCATTTTTAGTCGGCGATTGAGATGAAGGACGACGCGCTTCTGATTCTTTCATCGCGTTTTCGCGTTGAATCGCATCGTATACTTCTTGACGGTGCACTGGAATTTCTGTTGGTGCCTCAATTCCTAGCCGTACCTTATCACCCCGAATATCGACAATAGTAATGACAATATTGTCTCCGATGATAATGCTCTCGTCGCGTTGTCTCGACAATACAAGCATCGTAGTAACTCCTTCCGTAGATCTTATGTTCTGGGCCAATGAGGTGATATCTGAAGAGGCGACAAACCTCTTATCGCTTTGAATTAAAGTTTTGTCACCTGTTGTATATTCGAATGTAAGTAAAACAAATTAGTCCGGAAAAGAGAGGCTTAAATCGGTGGCGACTCTGGTGTTCAGCCTCACCAGAGATCGAGTACGATTTGTTGCAAAAACTCCCTTACCGGCAATGACCCACATCCCTGCATGTTTTAGTGAGTTCCTCGTGGGTACTACCTACATCGACGTTTTGTGTCCGAGTATGATCATTAAAATGGGTTAAATGACGTCATTGAGAGAAGATGGGTTCTGCCATGCGGGATGTGTCGGGTGTGTCGATTGTGTCGGCGGGAGGCGATTATGGGCAATGTAAACGGTTCTAATGTATAGTTTTTCGCGTTGTGAGCAGGCATCTCGGGCAACTTAATTGCCAATTTATGGGTAGATGTATAATCTGTAATAAGCGCTCTGGTTTTCTGCATTGTACTTACGTGTGATCTGTTGGTCGTGTCAAAGTCAGGTCAGCCGCTGCAATTCGAATCGAAGTCGATCCGAAACTAAATTGTAATAGTCAGCCAGTTTAGCTGGTTCAAAGTAAGATGCTGGAGTAGAAAACGAATGGCCACACTGTTGATCGCTGCGGGAGCTTTTATAGGTTACATCATTGCCTACCACACATATGGAAAGTGGCTTTCACAAAAAATCTTTAATGTCGACGGTGACGCAGAAGTTCCCAGTAAACAATTGCGCGATGATGTCGATTTTATTCCTACAAAAAAGGAAGTCATCTTCGGTCATCACTTCACCAGTATCGCAGGGACCGGTCCGATTGTGGGACCGGCGATTGCCGTCTTCTGGGGCTGGCTGCCGGCACTGTTATGGGTATTATTCGGTTCGATTTTCGTTGGCGCCGTACATGACTTTGGCGCACTCATTGTTTCATTGCGCAATCGCGGACAGACCGTAGGTGAAGTCGCCGGTCGCTTGATTGCACCACGGACGCGGATCTTATTTCTGTTGATTTTGCTGATGTCGCTGACTGTCGTGCTGGCAATATTTGGTCTAGTGATCGCGATTATTTTCGCAATGCATCCGGAAACCGTCATCCCCGTCTGGATCACGATGCCCATCGCCATTGTCATTGGTCTGATGGTGTATAAACAAAATTCTGAATTACTCGTTCCTTCACTCATTGCGTTGGTCATTGTTTACGCCTCGGTCTATCTGGGGGCTTACTACTGGCCAGTTGATATTGCCACCATGTTCAACATCCCTGTGATGGGGGAATTCCCGAATACGGTGATTCTCTGGACATTCGTGTTATTAGCGTATTGTGCCGTCGCATCAGTCTTGCCGGTCTGGTTGTTACTGCAGCCACGCGATTTTATCAACAGCCACCAACTCGTCCTGGCGCTGGGCCTGTTACTGATTGGAGCCATTGTTTCCGGAGCGACCGGGCAGGCCGACCTGATGCAAAGTGCACCTGCCATCGCGACGAATATTCCTGCCGACGCACCGCCGATCTGGCCGTTTTTATTCATCACCATCGCCTGCGGTGCCTGTAGTGGATTTCATTGTCTCGTCAGCAGTGGTACCAGCAGTAAACAAGTTGAATCCGAACTGGATGCCCAATACGTCGGCTACGGTGCCATGCTCCTTGAAGGGGGCTTGGCGGTCATTGTAATTCTCGCCTGTTGTGCGGGTGTGGGTATGGGCGAATTTTCGCGAATTGGTGAAGGCGCCGCTTATAATTATCAACCGACCATGGTGGCAGGCACGGAGACCCAGCTGACAGGAGTCGCTGCCTGGGAAACCCGCTATGATTCCAGTAAAGGCTGGGGTGCGTTTGGCCTGAAAGACAAGGTCGGAGCTTTTATTCATGGCGGTGGGAACTTTCTGACATCGCTGGGAATTCCTCTCAAATTGGGTATCAGTATCATCGCCGTGCTGGTGGCGAGTTTTGCTGCGACAACGCTGGATACCGCCACACGATTGCAGCGATACGTCATCCAGGAACTGGCGGCGACCATTCATATCAAACCGCTCACCAATAAGTATGCCGCCACCGGCTTGGCAGTCTTCCTGGGCGGAATGGTGGCGATGATGCCCGCGAATGCAACCGCAGGACCGGGCAGTGGGGGCTTGATTCTCTGGCCGCTGTTCGGTGCCACCAACCAGCTCTTGGCCGGGCTCGCGTTTATGGTCATCGTGTTTTATCTCCGCCGCCGCAATAAACCATTCATATTTGCACTCGTGCCGATGATTGTGATGCTCATCATGCCCGCCTGGGCCATGCTCTGGAATATGTTCAACAGCGGAACCGGCTGGTATTACAATCCTGAAAAGCAGCATCTGTTCCTGTTTGGCATCGCGGTGATCGCACTTCAGATCTGGATGATGTTCGAAGGCTTGCTCGTCTGGACGAAGTCCAAAGGGCATCTGGAAGAGCAACTGCCGGCACTGTCTACAATTCGACCTGCTGTCGCTACCACTTCTGCGGGTGGCTCGAATTAGGTTGAAACGAAAACAGTTCACTCCGCCCGTTGCCGACAGAATGTGCTGACGGTGCGTGCAGTGATACCTGAATAAACTGGACTGGATGACAACCCGCCGCTCGCCATGATATGTGTTATAAGCATCGGGCGCGCGAGTGAGTACGGGAACATCGCGAACTGATTCCAGAGGAGTACTATCAAAGCCTCTGGTTTCAGAGCGATTTTCAAAAAACCTGCTCAAACACGTCCTATTGTTCATAACGCTTCGAGCGACATTCATCAGCCATCGCAAGTACATGAAGGGGCATCGTGAGGGGTTCACAAGGCGATCACGCATCAAAAAAATCGTCATTTCTTTAACTCCCTGCTACTGCAGAAAAGGACCAATGCGATCCAGGCAACCAGCGTGTGAATTCACCATTTCACAGGTAGGGGCGCAGACCCATGTGTCCGCCGGCTGGAGGCAAGATTTTAAAATCCAATAAACCGATTCCATCCTACAGGATAGATTCGAGAGTCCAGAGATAAACATCACGCAGCATCGATTCCCTTTGAGCAGCATCGGAAAAATGAGCGACCAATGATTTCACCCAGATCACTTAGGTAAAATCAGTGGGTAGGCCCGGATGCACATCCGAGCGCAGCGCGCAGGAAATTGTCAGAGAACACGTATAGTTTTATCACACGAAACCCCACCGAGAGTCATGGATGCCGGATGGTGATACAGTAATATCATATCTCACTCACCGTGTGCCACGGCTCGGCTTGTCCGGCCGTGCAAAGCAATTCACGTTTACCCAGCTATTAAAATGTAGGGGTCGACCCATGTGTCGACCCGCCTGGAGAGATACAACCAGATATTGCCCTGCAAAGGGAACCTGAAAAATCATTCGCACATTAAAAAAACCAACCCGAACCCAGCGGGCGGACACATGGATCCGCCCCTACCTCAAAACACGTTCGACAGGTTAGCCTGGTATCGAACCGACACCGTCGGACAAGCCGAGCGGTGACACACGGTGAGTCTGAACTGAAGTTCGAATCGCAATTCAAGCAGCAGCGCTCACTAGTTATTTCTACCACGAAAATCACACATCAAGTGAGCGGAATGGCGCTATCCACTGGTAATGAGAAACAGTGTGTTTTTTGAAAACGGCGGCTTGTGCCGTACCGCTCAGGTCTTTGAACCACGCGATATGAATCAATGAAGTTGACAGGAGGAGCGAACATTAAAATAAGACCGGTCCGAGCGCAGCGAGTAGGAGGTCTCTTTCGAGTCATGATCAGAAATCGTGGAATGGAAATGGATCAGGTCTCTTGAGGTGACCCTTTGCCTGCGGAAGAGTCCTCACTATTTTTCGGTCTAATTTTCGGCGCGGGTTTCCCGATACGCAATGAATACAGGGAGCTTTGGATTTTTTCTTGCGCCGCTTTTGTCAGGTTATCCTGTTGTCGGGCCCAGCTCAGATGTCGTCTCAGGACCTGCTTATATTCAGAATCTCCCTCATTCATTCCCGGACCGTTACCAAAATGAAGACCGTGGCGAAACGCTTTCCCTTTTCCCTCGGCAAGCAGTTGAATCGTATCCAGAAATTCGGCAACAATGCCTTGTTCTTTCAGGGAATCAAGGATCGATGTTCGTACTTCAAAAAGGGGGGCATTCAGCAGGTTTTGCTTCACGATTTGAAGGCACTCCTGATCTCCAATCTCCAATAGTGCCGGGTTCATGCGGCAACGATCGCTCCACGAGGAAACCTGGTTAACATTCTTGATCAGAAACGCCTTATAGCCAGCGAGATACTTTTGTTTGTCCAACTGATATAACAGTGAGTAAGCTTCAAAGCGATAGCCGGCATCGAGCAGTTTGTCTGACGAGATGTTCTCTAGAAACGCAATGTAATCGTCTTGACCTGACTCAGGTGGTGTCAGACAACGCAGCAACAGCGGAACCTGGTTTTGCCGATACAAACTGGCAATTTCCGGACCAGTTAATCCACACTGTTTGAGTAGCCGAAGAACGTCATGATCCAGCCCCATTTTGGCATGATAGATCTGTAGAATGTTCTCAGGGTTTTTGATTTTGATTTTTCGCCAATGAAATTCGTCCAACGTAAATTCAATGATGGCAGCCAGCAGTAGATCGTTCGTCTTCCGGTAAGTCTCTACATCGATGAGTTCGACATACCGCTCATAGCTGAGTGGTGCTTTGGGGATGCCATAGTGTTTGTTTTCTGGTCGACAGCAGACTTCTGTTTTGTTTCTTCCGCAGAAACCGTCTCCAAGTGATAACTGACACAACACAAAACCAGCAATTGATAACAGCAGGCACGATTAGGCATTCGAATTCTCTTTTCACGCTCAAAGTGGCCAAAAAAACACTTGGTAGGTGAGCGGAGTATATCAATCAAAATCCAGGCAGAGAACCCCGGATTGTAACGGTCAGTCATCGACTTAATTGCGTGATTGATTTGGAGATTGCGCGAAGCGATCTTCGAGCAGTCTTGACGTGGGGGATCTGTTAAGACTGCACCCCTGACAACAGTCTGGCCTGCTTTCGCTGAGAGTGATCAAAATAAGAGAACGACCGAGATTACCTTGCCGATGATCATTGTCCGTTTAAGTGACAACAAAAAATTCTCTTAATATTTCTTATGGTGATATCGCAGTGCCTCTAAAAACTAACACGCGTCCCATCGATGAAATATCCTACAGAGCAAAATTCGAAGTTTCCAATTTGATTAGAAACTATGAATCGACTTGATCAGTGTGGAGACTGCTTTGCGGTATTTCTTATAGTGGCAGGGATTCGGGAATGAATCTGCAAAACGGTGCTGGAAAAAATCACAAAGGATTCGTTAAGCACGCTAGCGAATACTAGATTGAGAGAGTCGTTTAAAGCAATTGATTTCAATAAGTGCTTCCATTGTTAAGCGACGACCGCTTCAAGCAATCTTGACTAGCCTGGAAGAATTCGGGTTAAGTATTTCATTCTCTGTCCTGCTCTTCGGCACATCGTATATTGTTAGAAATTTTTCTTGTGATTTGTTAGAGGACAGGATAATGGTTTTAAAAAAGTACATCGTATTGCGTACTGAAACTCCTTTCGTACCATCGTTTGATAACTTGGGGGTCAGTCACTTAGGTGCTAGTATTCTTGGAGCAGCTCCACGAAATCTTGAAGTTGAAGAGGCAGAATTAACCCAGGCGGAACGGGCTGATTTGAGACGAGATCCAACAACGATGGCTGTGGCAGAGTCGATGCCCATGAAGCTGATAGAACCTGTCGCATTTGGAGACAGTGCTGAGCCAATGAGTTCAAATATTACGTGGGGGATCAAAGCTGTTAATGCAGATCAATCACCTTTCTCTGGGGCAGGGATAACCGTCGCCGTTCTTGATACCGGAATTGATCCGACTCATCCAGCGTTTCAAGGTGTCAGCCTGGTACGTAAGAATTTCACATCCGAGACCGACAATGACTTGGTCGGACATGGTACGCATTGTGCCGGCACGATTTTTGGACAAGATGTCAACAATATCAGGATCGGTATTGCGCGGAATGTACGAAAAGCTTTAATTGGTAAAGTGCTCGGTCAAGGTGGTGGATCTTCTGCAATTATTGCCAAAGCGATTCAATGGGCAGTGAATGAGGGTGCGCATGTGATTTCCATGTCATTGGGGATCGATTTTGCAGGGTTTGTAAAATTTCTGATTGAAGAAAGAGGATTGGCCATAGAGCCCGCAACTTCAATTGCCCTGGAGCAGTATCGGGCGAATGTGAATCTATTTACTGAATTGGCTGATTTTGTGCGGGCTCAAGGTAGTTTTCTGCAAGGCTCTGTAATCATTGCAGCGTCCGGTAATGAAAGCGATCGTCCTAACTATGAAATAGGAGTGGCTCCACCTGCTGCTGGAACCGGTGTCATTGCAGTTGGAGCGCTGGAAGAAACGCCGAATGGTTTTGGTATTGCACCGTTTTCGAATAATCAAGTGAATATCTCTGCCCCGGGAGTGAATGTCGTTTCTGCGTTCTTGGGAGGGGGGCTCAGATCTTTGAGCGGAACAAGCATGGCAACTCCCCATGTTGCTGGAGTTGCCGCCCTTTGGGCTCAGAAGCAGTTAGATGAATCCGGACGCGTAAACAATGAGGCTCTGGCCTCAAGGTTAATAGGTAGTGGAAATCGATCTGTTTTGGTACCGGGAGCTGAAGCAGAAGATACAGGCACAGGAATCGTCCAGGCACCTGTCAGTTGAGAATAGAAAAAAACAATCGTCGGATACTTCTCCTGTTTGTTTTCTAGATCAACGCAGATTATGTAAGGCAGCCCCTATTCGGAACAGCGGTCATTTTTCCTGAGTAGTATAAATAAGATTGTTAATCTTGACTTCAAATCGCTGTTCTGAAAAGGGGTTTTCGTTTGTTCTCTCTTTTCTCTCTCAAGGTGGCCCAAACACTTGGTAGGTGAGCGGAGTCTATCAATCAGATTCCAGGCAGAGAACCTCGGGTTGTTTGCCTGGAATTTTAGAAAGGGAGAAAGCTTCATAACGGATAGCAGCGGAATGGCTTATTTGTCTTGTGCTGGTTTGTTTGCTTCAAACGGACCTTGTACTGAGCCGAATGAACGTGGTTCGAATGAATTCGTGAAATTATTCGAAATCACCTGTAACGACGCCAGGATTTTCCGTTTTGTCTGTGGGCTTAAGGTTTGATTCTTCTTGGCCCAGTTGAGATAGGTCTCCAAAGATTCAGCCAGGATATTCTCGTCCGGCTGATGCCTCCGCATATTGGGGTAGGGCTCAAGCCTGCACTTCTCAGCTTTTCCCAACGATAGGAGATGAATAGTGTCTATATATTCGACGAATTGATTTTGTCGCTTAAGTTCACGCAGGAGAAACTGCCTTACTTGTGCAATGGGATCGTTCAATAGTGCATGATTGACTGCCTCAACAGATTCATGATCTCCGATGCCGACAAGCGCTGCATACATTTGGCAACGATCAAATCGATCGGGGAGTTGATCAAGATTCTCGAAGATAAAATTTTTATAGCCCGCCAGATGCGTGGGCTTATCTGCCTGATATAGTTGTGTGAAAACAACAAAGCGCTGCGCGGCATCGATCTTTTGATCAGCCAGAAGGTGCTCCAGAAACGCTTTGTAATTGCCCTGCCCCGCCTCTGGTGGTGTCAGATAATGGAATAGCAGCGGATCCTGGTATTGTTGATACAGGTCGGCAACCATCCGGCTGGTTAACCCTCGGCCTTTAAGTGTCCGCAGGACGAGACTGTCCAGCCCCATTTTGGCGTGATAGACCTTGAGGAAGTCCTCGGGATTTTTGATTTCGAGCTTTTCGTTCCGAAAATCTTCCAGCGTAAACTGAATGATCGCAAACAGCAGCGGATCTTTGGTCCGTTGATAGGTTTCCACATCAAGAAAAGAGACATAGCGTTCATAGCTGAGGAGGGCTTTGGGGGTGCCATAACGTTTATATTTTGATTTGGTCCGGTAACGGTTATTATCGACCCAGGAAGAGGAGAGCCAGCCATGCACGTCTTTGCGTTGCCCCATCGAGTAAACCTGGCCTGGGTGACCGTCGTTATTGTATGGTTTGCTCAGTTTGCTGACCGGATAAGCCCCGAGTTCATAAAGGATTTCCTTATACGACTCGGAAGGGATTTTCTGAGAAGCAGCCGGAGCAGCAGTTTTTTCGGCACGTTCCCGCTCCGTTCCCGTTGGCTGGGATTGAGAACTACATCCCAGTGTGCACAGGAGCAAAATGATCAAAACACGATGCGTTAGCAGCATATGAATTTTCC
>TARA_R110002095_G_scaffold214924_2_pt1 | contig 14404 bp, 13 predicted proteins | sample TARA_R110002095 | Tara Oceans TARA_R110002095 (sample SAMEA4397255) | marine metagenome | biome: Polar Biome; feature: [SRF] surface water layer (ENVO:00010504); material: water (ENVO:00002006), including particulate matter (ENVO:01000060) such as... | depth 5 m | reverse complement strand
CTCCATGGCGCAGAGCGTGATGAATCAATACTTTAGTCTCACTTCTCCCCCGAAGGTTGAGTCGACAGAGCAACCGTCGCTGGACTGTAATTCGAGGGCCAAGAAAGTGCCACAGCTTTGTCCACAAAAGCCCGGCGGCATCGGCTACGTGCCACCTACAATAAAAATGCACGTCGTACTAGCCCATCGCGCTGCGAGAAGCTATAAGCGATTCTAAAAAGAGAGCCCGAGCATGCAAAAGCCCATTGCACCAAAGGATCTTATTAAGTGGTTACCTGGCGAGGTTCTCAGTACCAGCGAAGATCGTGGGTGGAAAGACATAGAGCAACGATCGTATCGGTACATGAAACAGGATGTTCTACTACCACCAATTGATCACTTTATGATCGTCAGTTACTCCACAGGCCACACGCCGATGGACAGGCGTACAGATGACAAATGGAAACGCGCTTACTGCACCCCAGGAGATATTTCTCTACTGACAAACTCTCAGCCATCTCATTGGCACTGGACAGAAGAAATTGAAGTTTCACACATATATATTTCAAATGCACTTATGTCACGTGTGGCCATGGATGTCTTGGAGCGCACAATCGAAGATGTTCGGCTTTATGATTTGCTTCACACACAAGACGAAGCATTGACATCCATCGTTAATGCGATCACCAAGGAAACAACGAACCGTGCAATCGGCTGCTCCTTATATGTTGACTCTCTATCAATCCAACTGGCAATTCATCTTCTGCGACATTACGCCAACGTAACCCTTAGAGAAAGGGAGGCTCCAGGCTGTCTATCCCTTCTACAAAAACAGCGCTTGCTTGAGTATATTGACGCCCACCTACAGGGCACTCTACGCGTAGATGACATGGCTGATGCTGTGGGGCTAGGGGCATGGTCATTTTCCAGAAAATTCAGTGAATCCTTTAACTGCTCACCACATACATTTATTACTGAACAGCGTATCGAGAGAGCTAAGCGCATGCTGCACGATGAAAAATTCGCCATTAAAGAGATCGCCTACCTGTGTGGCTTTTCAGACCAGGCGCACTTGACTCGAGTATTGCGCACCAAGCTCGGCATCACTCCGGGACAACTAAGACGCACCGAAAATAGGATTCGTACACTACTCCCCTCTGGAAAGGCCTGAAGTAGCCTCGAATTTTTGGCCGACTTCAGCCCTGCTAATTTTTGAAAGCGGCAAAAACGATCAGCCCCCCCCCCGCTAATTTCTATGTTTATAGCCACCGCGAGCACCTCGCGGCGGCTATGCCCCATATTACTCACGGGCGAACCTCTCCTGCATTCGTCAGTAAATGCCTGCGTACTATCCACAGGTTCGACGGCGCGAACAGCGTCACCAGTTATGCCATGTCCTTCGTAGGCCACGGAAACACGTCTTTACATAACCGAACTGATGCGTAATCACCCGTACGTAATAGGTACTGCCGATTCAGTAAGGATGCTCTGAGACAGTCGTCATTCCCGCGCAGGCGCACTACTGTCCGGCACGATTTATGCCGCAAAGAGCTGCCCCTGTCGTCGCTCGATTTCTTGTTTTCGCGCCTGTCGCTGTCGATAACACTCAACCTCTATCCCTGGGCGCTGTAACAAGGTTGAACGCACCGCAACCATGTGCACCACAGGCTCTTCTTCTCACCTGTCAGCGTCCGATGGAGGCTCAGCAACAGGTAACTGATCAAGGCGCAGAGAATCTGGATACGCACCGCATTCTCACTACGCCCCAGGAACCGCTTGATCTTCAGGTGCTGTTTGATCCACTTGAAGAACAGCTCGATTCGCCAGCGACGGCGGTAAAGCTCTGCAATGCTTGCCGCAGGACTCTCCAGATCGTTGGTCGCCAGGATCAGCGGCCGCTCATGTTCTGGGCGGTGGACAATGATCTGACGCAAAGGCTTGTTGTAGTCATTGAGGCGCTTACCGCCTGGGTAGCGGTGAGTGAAGCGGACATGTTGGTCTTGCAAAATCACGCCCTGATCGGCTGCGGCAATGGCCTTTGTCTCAAGCACGGTCAGTGCTGCGTTGTACTTGAAACGGGTGACGAAGCGGGCCTGCTGCTCATTCAGACGCGCCCACCCGTTGTAATCGCAATAGCCTTTGTCGAAGACGTACGTCGCGTGAGGTTCAATATCCAGGCATTGGCCCACCTCGACATCGTTGATATTGGCAGCGCTGAAACGGCAATCTACGGGCTGAGCAGCCTGCTCGGCATACTGCACATGAACTTTGATCCCCTGAGTTCGACGCGTGCGATCCGATAATGTCCAGTCATCGAACCCTGAGCCCTTCAGGGTGATGGACGTCGAATCCAGTAGGTACAGCAGTTCTTGTCCCTCTCGCCGTTGCTGACGACTGGCGCCGCCCATCAAGTATTGCGCCACTTGAGCAAAGACCTCGGAGCTACGCCGGCCATTGGCCTCGGCCAACGTTGAGCGCCGGATCGCAGCCGTCCCCAGGTGATAGTGGTGATTGGACTGACTATTAAAACTGGCCTCAAGCTCACGCAGGCTGCCTGCCCCAGACAGGTGGGCGTAAAGCATCGCAACAAGGTGATCCCAACTGGTGAAGCACCGGCTGTGACGGTCAGTTCCTTGTTGATTGACCAGGCGTTCGAAGACGCCGCGAGGGAGGGCTTTGAGCAGATCGTGGAAACGGCTTATCCTGAACATCTTGTGAAACCTGTGAGATTGAGTTGGCGCTCTACGGTTTAAGCCGTACTCCCAGGTTTCACAAGCCTTTCAGCTTCATCGGCAATATACGTGCCGGACAGTAGTGCGCGCAGGCGGGAATCCAGAAGCGCTGCAGTACTTGGGCTTCTGCCCCACATCTTCGCGGGGGCGGGAGCCACGGCACAAGGCTTTTTCAGGGCTTCCGTAGCGCCAGCAGATCGCTCAGACAGCGGCCTCAACAATCAATCAAAGCCCCTGCCAAATCTTCAATATTTTCACCGTTTTCTTCAAGAACAACTACCCGCTGTGTTGTTAAGGTCTCTCCGTGCTTTGCCGTTTCGCTCTGCTTTAAAAAGTCCGACAGTAAAATTAAATAAACATAATAAAATGAGGTTTAACAATGGGTTCTCTAACGAAAATTAGTCCTGCGTCTTCCACCAGTGATAAAGTAACGCAACTGGATGCAATGGTGATTGGCGCAGGCGTGGCCGGCTTATATCAATTGCATCGCCTTCGCGAGATGGGCTTTAATGTTCGTGCATATGACACTGCCTCAGGTGTCGGCGGTACTTGGTACTGGAATCGCTATCCCGGAGCTCGCTTCGACTCCCAAGCTGAGATATATCAGTACTGGTTCTCGGAAGAATTATATAAATCCTGGCAGCCAACCGAGCGTTTCCCCGCGCAGCCCGAAACCGAAGAGTGGCTGAATTTCGTGGCGGACCGTCTGGATCTCAAAAAAGATATCCAGTTCAACACCCGTATTGTTTCAGCCCACTACTGCGAGGAGCGCGGCCGCTGGAAAGTAACAACCGAGGCCGGCGAAACAATCGACACCCAGTACCTGATCGCCTGCTGCGGCATGCTGTCCGCTCCGCTGACCAATCGCTTCTCCGGCCAAGCTAGCTTCAAGGGTGAGATTTACCACACCGGCCTATGGCCAAAAGAACCAGTGGACTTCAAGGGCAAGCGTGTGGCTGTGGTGGGTACCGGTGCCACCGGCATCCAGGTGATCCAGACCATTGCACCCGAGGTTGGATCGTTAAAGGTCTTTGTGCGTACCCCCCAGTACGTAATTCCAATGAAGAACCCCAAATACGGCAAGGAAGACTGGGAAAAGTGGGGTTCACAGTTCCACCAGCTCAAGAAGCGCGTGCGAGAAACCTTTGCCGGCTTCGATTACGACTTCGGTGCCGGAACCTGGGCTGAGAAGACTCCTGACGAGCGCCGTGCCGTGCTGGAGAACCTATGGGAAGATGGCTCTCTATCACTCTGGCTCGCCTCTTTCCCTGAAATGTTCTTTGATGAGCAGGTAAGTGAAGCGGTTTCTGAGTTCGTGCGCGAAAAGATGCGAAAGCGCCTTCACTTTAAGCCGGAACTTTGCGACCTGCTCATTCCTTCTTCCACCGACTATGGCTTCGGAACTCACCGTGTACCGCTGGAAAACAAGTACCTTGAAGTCTATTTGCAAAATAATGTCGAAGCAGTCGACTGCAAAAAAGCCCCTATTGAGCGAATCGTTCCCGAAGGCATTCAAACAGCAGATGGCAAGGTGCACGAAGTTGACATCATTGTGCTGGCCGTGGGCTTTGACGCTGGCTCCGGCGCACTCAATCGCATCGATATTCGCGGTCGCGATGATCGTTCACTAAAAGAGCAGTGGCAGCAGGAAATCCGTACCTCGATGGGGCTACAGATACACGGTTACCCCAACCTGTTCACCACTGGTGCGCCACTCGCACCGTCCGCCGCGCTCTGCAATATGACTACTTGCCTGCAGCAGCAGGTCGACTGGATAACCGGCTGTATCGACTTTGCAGGCAAGCTAGGCAAGAAAACCATCGAAGCGACCGCCGAGTTTGAAGATCAGTGGGTGCGGCATCACGATGAAGTAGCTTCCGCTACTTTGGTTGTAAAAACTGACTCTTGGTACATGGGGTCAAACGTAGATGGTAAACCGCGTCGCCTTCTATCCTATATCGGCGGTGCAGGCAACTACCACAAGCGTTGTGACCAGATAGCCGCCGAGGGTTATCCTGGCTTTAATATTATTTAGTGTCACATTCACTCGCCCGATAAAACTGTCACGGTATTATAACTTATGCCGTGACAGATATATATGAGGATAACTGACGTGGCAAATTACTACTCGCAAGAAAATCACGGTCCTTTCGAACTGATAAACATCGGAACTCTTGAGCTTGAGGAAGGCGGGAGTATCCCTGACTGCCACCTGGCAGTAGCAGTACACGGAACACTCAACGCCGACAAGAGGAACGCAATTCTTGTTCCAACCTGGTACTCCGGTACAAGCAAGATCATGGAGCAAGCCTATATCGGCGAATGCCGCGCTCTAGACCCTTCAAAATACTGCATCATCATCGTCAATCAAATCGGCAATGGCCTCTCTACCTCGCCAAGCAACAGTACAGCGGCCATGGCTGGCCCGAAATTCCCGAAGGTAAGGATAGCTGACGACGTACGCGCCCAGCACCGATTGCTAACCGAGCACTTTGGCCTTGAAAGTCTGGCACTCGTCGTCGGCGGATCGATGGGGGCCCAGCAGTCCTATGAGTGGGCTGTACGCTACCCCGACTTTGTGAAGCGCGCCGCCTGCATGGCGGGAACAGCATGCAACAGTGCACATGACTTTGTATTCACAGAAACACTCGTTGAAACCATCACAACTGATCCGGGCTATCGGGATGGCCGGTACGTCTCGGTAGACCAAGTAGCAGCAGGACTTAAACGTCATGCAAAGCTCTGGACGGTGATGGGCTGGAGTACTGAATTTTTCCGCACCAATCGGCATGAAGCCTTGGGCTTTGAATCAGTTTCGGCCTTCGTCGAGGACTTCATGACCACCTATTTCGCGGAGATGGACCCTAATAACTTGCTGTCCATGGCCTGGAAATGGCAACGGGGTGATGTAAGTCGAAATACCAACGGCGATCTCGCCGCAGCGTTAGGTCGCATTAAGGCCAAGACCTACGTAATGCCAATCTCCCATGACATGTTTTTCACCTGTAATGATGCTCAGGCCGAACAAGAGTTGATTCCAAATAGCGAGTTCAAACCTCTGAACTCAGTAGATGGGCACCTTGGGCTTTTCGGAACTGATGCAGAAATGTTAAAGCAGGTGGACTCTCACCTATCCGAACTGTTGGCATACCCTGCTCCATAAAAATAAGCTTGAAAACTGAGAACAGCTTCCTGTACTCACCCTCCAGTTTAAACTTATGAATATTTGGAAAAATCATGAAAAAAATAATAAAAGCATATTCTCTACGCCTTCAAGAGTCTCTAAAAACAGCCTCTCAACAGAAGAAAGTCCGCAACATTAAGCTAAAATCTCGATCGCTTTCAGTTGTTTTCTTATTTCAATTTCCAATTCTTTGCTATGCCCTGGATGTTGACCCAGGCGACTATGACATGGTACCCCCAGACACAACGCTGGGTTTGCTTTATATGCAGCACGCAGAACGAAATAACCTGTACCAAGGCGGAGATAAAGTCAGCGACAAGCACAAATTTGATACCGACATTGCATTGCTCAGGGCTGTGCGCTACAAGGATATCAGAGGGCATCTAACAAACTTCCAACTAATCCTGCCCTTCGCCCACATATCCACAGGTGGTGAAAGTGGTGCGTTCGGCAGCGAGAGCGGCATGGGCGACCCAATCCTAGGCAGCGCCATATACACTAAGGGGTCAACCACGAGTAAAACACTGGCAGTCACTCAGTACCTTCATCTCCCTTTGGGTAGATATGACAAGAACAGGCCACTTAATGTCGGAGAGAATCGCTGGAAGTATGTTTTTCAAGTTGGTCACATGCGTGCTCTTACCGATAAAATCAGCCTCGACCTTGTTGCTGACGCTACCCTTTTCGGTGATAACGATGACTACACACCAGCTGGACTGAAGCTTGAGCAAGACCCTCAGTATCAGATGCAAGGTTTTCTTCGATATAAGATTGGCGAAAACCTCTCCATCCACACTGGCTATTCCCGTATATGGGGTGGGGAAACAGAGGTCGAGGGTATAAGCCAGAACAACGAAAGCAAACAAGAAAAATTCATGGCCGGGGGCTCTTATTTTGTCAGCCCTAGAACCCAGCTGCTTGCAACATTTGGTCGTGATGTCTCAGTTGAAAACGGCTACAAAGAAGATTCGCGTCTAAACCTTCGCTTGCTTCACGTTTTCTGAAACTCACATAGCCAAGTAACCACCTGATAGCTTGGACTTTCCCAGTCCAAGTTAAGGATAGGCTAGCAAGGTTTTTCCGGAAACATTGGAAACCAATGTCGAAACGCTTTCTGATCTAACTGATCAGGAAGCGTCGCAGTAATAGCTGAATCTATTACCTCTTCCCATGAGCCAGATAGATAATCTTCCCGACAAGGCTATTTGGGTGCCAGCGCCACTAAGCACTGCTGATCAAGCAGAGCGGTCTGCCCAGTATTCGCAAGAAGCCATACAAATCATAGAGTAGTACAAGTCCGTGTATAAGCCCCGCAGGATCTGCGCCACCACAACCAAACAATGAGGTGCCCAGACCTTGTACAAGATGCTGATTGCTGATGACCACCCACTGTTTCGCGAAGCCATCCATGACGTCATACGAGATAGCTTTCCAGGCAGCGATATTCTTGAAACCGCCGACTTCGATGGCGCATTGGCACTGGCACTGGAAAATGAAGACCTTGACTTGATCCTGCTGGACCTCAATATGCCCGGAATGCATGGGCTCAACGGTCTGATCACTATACGCAACGAAGCACCGACTATTCCGGTGGCAATTATCTCTGCCGAGCAGGATAGGCAGATCGTCCTGCGGGCCATTACTTATGGGGCCTGTGGTTTCATCACCAAAACCTCAGCGCGTTCACAAATGGCCGAAGCGATCAAGCAGATCCTCGATGGCCATGTGTACCTACCTTTGGACATTATCCGCAACCAGCGAGCCAGCACTCACGGTGCTCAATATAATGAAAACCGCATCCCACCCCATATACTGCAAGCGCTCACGCGCAAACAGCTACTAGTCCTGGAGCGTATGACCAAAGGGGAATCGAACAAACAGATCGCTCACAACCTCGGTGTCGCTGAGTCAACGGTCAAAGCACATGTATCGACGATTTTGAATAAGCTCAATGTATATAATCGCGTGCAAGCCATTCTGGCTACTAGGGATATTGACTTCAATATTTATTTGCGTCGCTGAGAAATATGGTCAATATTATCATTGCGATAAGCTCGCCCTACGGGAAAGGTATTGGGCGGACCATAGTAAATAGCAGTTAAGGATGGTCTGAAGTAGCCATGCATTTCTGGCTGACTTCAGCCTCCGCCGATTTTGAAAGCGGCAAACCGATCAAAAACGATCAGATAACCAGCTCATTTCGGTGTTTCTAGCCGCCGAGAACACCTCGCGGCGGCCATTTCCTGCATTACAGGCGCACCTCTCCTGCATTGGTCAGCAAATATCGGCGTGCCATCCACAGGTTCGACAACGCGAACAGCGTCACCAGTTGCGCAGTATTCTTGGCCAAGCCACGGAAGCGCGTCTTCACATAACCGAACTGCCGCTTGATCACCCGAAACGGGTGCTCAACCTTGGCCCGTACCTGAGCCTTGGCTTTCTCGATCTTGCGTCTGGCTTTGTACAGCGCGCTGCTCTTGCCCAGCTTTTTTGTAAGTGCTGCGCCGTGCTGCCACCTGCCAAATCACTTCGCGGCCATCATGCTCGGCACGCTTCTCGACGCCGGTATAACCCGCATCGGCGCAGACAACGTTTTCCTCGCCATGCAGCAACTTGTCGACCTGGGTGACGTCCGCCACGTTGGCCGCCGTACCTACAACGCTATGCACCAGGCCTGATTCGTCATCGACGCCGATGTGGGCCTTCAGTCGGGTAAAACAGGGGTGTTACCACCCCTGTCTCCCCTAAGAACCGTACGTGAGAGTCACCCCTCATACGGCTCAAGCCTTCCAGCAGCCTGAGTAAGACTGGGTAACCTGACGATGCGCTCTTCGGCGCTCAAGGTAAAACGTCCATGCTGGATCGAACGGGTTCGCTGCACTGCATATTTTGATATGCCGCACAATCGAAACACTGGCGGCGGCATACAGCCAAGCAGGTTGACTCAAGCCGCGCGCTTTCTCCTGGGTGGCGAAAGCCCAGTGCCGTTGACCTACGACACGAAAGTAGCGTTGTTTTACCCAATGGGCATTTTTCATGGCGTGCCGACGAACTGCCCAGCGCCATAACACTTGCCAAATCTGATGGTCGATCCAAGCGAAACGCTTGGCGGCGACAACATGGCGATGATACATGGCCCATCCTCGGATCACCGGGTTCAGGGTCAAGATCAAGTTAGCTTGAGTCGCCGTCTTGTTTGCGTTTGCGATTTCCCTCACCTTATCCAGCAATGCCTTCACACTCTTGCGAGCCGGTGTAATGAGCAGCTTGCCGGCGTACTTGCGTACGTTTTGGCCGAGAAAATCGAAGCCTTGTGAGATATGCGTTATCTGAGTCTTTTCATCAGAGAGTTCCAGTCCACGCTGTTTCAGGAACGCCTCAATTGCAGGACGAACCTGATGTTGCAGAACAGCTTGCGTGGCCCCTGTGATGATGAAGTCATCGGCATATCGTACGACGTGTATCTTGAATGGCTTACGCTTGCGCGCTGTCGAAGCCACGCTTGCATGGACGACATCTTCCAGGCCATCCAGCGTCCAATTCGCAAGTACCGGAGAGATGATTCCCCCTTGCGGGGTTCCTGCCTCCGTTGCGAACAAGGCTCCCTGATCGACATACCCCGCTCGAAGCCATTTGCGCAGAACCACCTTATCCATGGGCACGTTGGTGAGCAGCCAATCGTGACTGATATTGTCGAAACAGCCTCGAATGTCAGCTTCCAGTACCCAATGCGCCGAACCACGTTTCGCCAGTGCATTGAAGCAATGTGCGATTGCATCGGCAGTGGATCGCTGCGGCCGAAATCCATAGGAGTTGGGGTCTGCACGCGTTTCGGCAACCGGCTCAAGTGCCAGTTTCCACAGCGCCTGCATCGCACGATCCCGCATCGTTGGAATTCCCAGCGGACGCTTCTTGCCATTGCTTTTGGGTATGTAGATGCGTCTCAGCGGTTGAGGCCGATAGCCCCGATGCTGTAACGCTTGTGCTCCCGTCGATTTAGCCACCGGAGTCGACCAGATCTTGCCATCAACGCCCGGTGTTCTCTTGCCTCTGTTTTCCGTCACTCGTTTCACGGCCAACAGTTTGCCGCTGAACGAGCGAGTCAGCAGTCGTTGCAAGGCTTGCACCTTGCCCCACCTGCCTTCTCGTGTTGCCTTGGCGATACGTACCTGGAGTCGTTTCACTTGCGACTCGATCTGGTTCCAGTGTTGGGGCCAGGCCGATATGAAGTTCGAAGGCGCACCAATGCTCGCCGTTGCTTGCGCATTGGGTGCGAACACTGCCATCTGCTTTCCTCCGTACAACGATTGATCAGGTTTTCTCGCCATGGAAGACCGTGTGGAAGTCTGCTCGCTTTCGCGCCAGATGATGTTTCAATCTGTATTCACCCCATTACAGGGTGACCTTCGCTTTTTCCACATTCCTTTACCCGCAGCATCAACAGCTTGCTTTACAGCTCACCTGCCGAAATCGGCAACGCTACGGGCTTACCCTGTTCCGCATGGATTTCCGAACGGGTCGGGCTCCTCGATTTCGCCGGCGGCACCACATCCACGAGGGGCTATCGGTAAGAGCCCCTGCCTGGCCGCGCACCTTTTGGTTCAAGCCTGTCAGCATCTTTGGCTTGGCTACTATGACGACGTTTATATGAGATTCACTTGTGTTAGCCGTACCCGTTCATCCCTAGCACCTCTCCGCCTTGATGCTGGCAGATTCAGTCTGGCCTCGCGGTTCGACCTACCGAAATATCGGCGGTTACATTGTCCCCAGAGCTTCAGACCCGGCTGTTGCCGGCCACGCCTGTCTGGGTAGGGAACGAGTGGTGGAACAGTCGGTTCCGTCGGGCGTTAACCTGCGGAACAGAAACCCATGCGACTTTCAGGTCGCACTGCCAAAGTAATACTGGTTGCCCTTCTTGGTCTGGTGCATCTCTGGGTCGCGCTTGCCGTCTTTGTTCTTGGTCGAACTCGGCGCATTGATCAGCGTGGCATCGACGATGGTGCCTTGGCGCAGCGACAGGCCACGGTCACCCAGGTAGCCATTGATAACTGCCAGGATGCCAGCAGCCAGTTCGTGTTTCTCCAGCAGGCGACGGAAGTTGAGGATGGTGGTTTCGTCGGGGATACGCTCCAGGCTCAGCCCCGCGAACTGCCGCAGGATGGTGGTCTCGTACAGTGCCTCCTCCATCGCTGGATCGCTATAACCGAACCAGTTTTGCATTAGATGAACCCGCAGCATCGCCATCAACGGGTACGCCGGACGGCCACCTTCACCCTTGGGGTAATGCGGCTCGATCAAGGCAATCAACCCCTTCCACGGCACCACCCGGCCCATCTCGATCAGGAACAGCTCTTTGCGGGTCTGCTTGCGCTTGCCGGCGTACTCGGCATCGGCGAAGGTCATCTGCTTCATCAGAAAACTCGGTGGGGGGGCGTTCGGCTATTTTGCCAAAATCAGAAAGTCTTTTTCAGACTGTCCTTAGGTTTCATGAATGCTTGGAGAAGGACACGAAATAATCATTTCTCATGTCAATGATTATGGCTGGCAGAGTTCCTGCGAGTATCAGTAGACCGATTCTGAACACGTGAAGCCTAGCTTAATCGTGGAGCTTACCCGTTAGCTGACGCTCCAAAGGACCCGGTTGGAGGGTGAACCCCGGACCAACCTTACCGAAACTTCCTTGGTAGCATTCCAATGCCAACAGATGCGCCCAAGATCCTGCCTCATCTTCTCGGTTTAGCCCTGGAGGTAGGCTCCGCCTCCATAGGGTTATCAGGCCACCAATGCTTCGGGTATCTCCCCTTCAGATCCTTCTTCACCTCCAGGTAGGTGCTACGCCAGAAGTTCGCCAGATCCTGAGTCACCTGCACGGGACGGCGAGCTGGCGAAAGCAGGTGCAACTTGATCGGTAGTTTACCTCCTGCGATTCGAGGCGTATCCGCAAGCCCAAACATCTCCTGGAGCCGAACAGCCAGCACGGGCGGTGACTCGCTGTAGTCCAATTTGATCGACGATCCGGACGGCACTTTGATGTGTATAGGTGCCATCTCATCCAACTCCTGCGGCAGAGGCCACGGAAGCACTCCTCGCAGAATGGAGCCGAGGTCTAACAGGCCGAAATGGCTCAGCCGGCTCACGTTGCTCAGGTAGGGAAGCAGCCAATGCTCAAGCGTTGCGAGCAGGGCTGCGTCAGCTATGTCCGGCCACTTGCTTTGCCCTTGCTGCTGCATATCCAGTTCTCGCAACAGTGCTACCCGTGCCTGCCACTGGCGCAGCTCCGGCGTCCAATGCAGCAGCACCAAACCCTTCTTGCGAACCATGCTCAGGAGAGCGCGACTACGCGCATCCGCATCGAGCTCTTTCAGGGGCTCTCGACTCAACACCAGCTCACCTACCTTGCGCTGGCGCTCGGCGACCAATGTCCCCGTACGATCATCCCAATTCAGCTCGTCGACTACCGTAACCTGCTCAGCTAGTTCGCCATCGAACAATTCGGGATCAAGATCGGTTGCGAGGTATATACGCTCTTCACGCTGGCCTTGCCGGCTGCCTAACTCCGCCACCACCAACCAGGAACGCTTCATCAGCGCGTCAGGCTCGCTGAACATCGCCGCGCGCCCATTGGCGAGCCTGTACTCCCCTCCGCCCGGACGCCGCTGTTGGGCCACCCGGTCGGGATAGGCCAGCGCCAACAAACAGCCGATCCATCTGGAGTGCTCAGGGTCGCTCACGCCCTCAGTAACTGCTCCCCGTTGGTAGCTACGATACTGGCGAGCAAGCTGCTTGATCCGCTGCGTCGCTCCTTGCGCATGGCGAGGCATGCGCTGGTTTCCATCAAGCATCGCAAGCCGGCTATGAAGGTCTGCACCACCTCCAGGTAGAACATCTCTCTCACCGAGCAGAGCGGCCACATCGCAAGCGAGTTCGCCCAGGCCCAGCGCATGCCCACGCAGGAGCAGATGCGCGATACGTGGATGTGCAGGCACCTCTGCCATCGCCTGACCATGCAGACTCAGGCGCCCATCCGCCTCCAAAGCCCCTAGCCGATCTAACAGATCTCGCGCTTGCGCGAAGGCCGCTGCGGGCGGTATATCGAGCCACCTCAGTTGATCGGGCGTAACACCCCAGCGCGCCAGCTGCAGGGCGAGACCTCCCAGGTCGGCCTGATGGATTTCCGGGGTACCATAAGCAGCCATTTGCTCGTGTTGAGTTTGAGACCAAAGCCGGTAGCAAAAACCCGGCTCCAAGCGCCCAGCGCGGCCCGCACGCTGCGCTGCGCTGGCCTGGGAAATGCGTTGTGTCGCGAGGCGAGTCATACCACTGACAGGGTCAAACCGAGGCACCCGCTCTAGTCCGGAGTCGATGACCACCCGCACGCCCTCGATGGTCAGACTCGTCTCGGCAATGTTGGTCGCCAGTACGATCTTGCGTTTGCTTGGTGGGGTAGGCTCGATAGCCGCTCGCTGCGCACTCAGATCCAACTCGCCGTGCAGGGCACACAGCAGTAGGTCGTGACGCCCAGACAGCTTGTCACTGAGCTCCTGATTCACTCGGCGTATTTCGGCCTGGCCAGGCAGGAAGACGAGGATGCTTCCTTGTTGATCGTGTACTGCGTCCAAGCAGGCTTGTATCACCCGAGGCTCAATGTACTCACTTAGCTGATAGGGCTGGCCCCAGACCATCTCCACAGGAAACATCCGCCCCTCACTGCTCACGACCGGAGCATCGCCCAAGAGGCTAGAAAGGCGAGCCCCCTCCAGGGTGGCCGACATCACAAGAAGCTTCAGCGGCTGCTCGTCGCGGAACAGCTCGCGACCATTCAGGCACAGCGCTAGAGCCAGATCAGAGTCCAAACTCCGTAAGTGGAACTCATCGAAGATGACGAGCCCGATACCCTCTAGCGAAGGGTCATCCTGTAGTCGGCGCGAAAGTATCCCTTCAGTGACTACCTCAATCCTCGTTCGCGGCCCGATACGGCTCTCCAGGCGGATACGGTAGCCAACAGTCTCACCCACCTTCTCGCCAAGCTCACTCGCCATACGCTCAGCAGCGGCACGAGCAGCTACTCGCCGAGGCTGGAGCATTAGGATGCTCTGTCCGTTCAGCCAGGTCTCGCTGAGTAGCGCTAATGGAACACGTGTGGTCTTACCGGCGCCCGGTGGCGCCTGCAAGACGACAGAGTCATGTTCGCCCAGGGCATGGCGAAGAGAGGGAATGGTGGCATTGATGGGCAGCTGGATCATGGAGGCTCCAAATCAAGCCTCACAGTATATCGCTGAGGCAGATGTAAACGTCTGGCTAACCCACCTTGCGCGACTCGGGCAGGCATCCACTGATGTGGCAGCAGTTGGATAAAGCGGTAGCCATTTGCGAATGACGTTGGCGTTGATGCCGTGGCGGATTGCAACGCTGGAGACGGTCGCACCGGGTTGCAGGTACTCCTGAACAACCTGGGCTTTGTAGGGCTTGGGGTAAGAGCTTCGTTGGCGCATGGAAATCCTGACATTAA
>TARA_R110002095_G_scaffold43837_2_pt1 | contig 14468 bp, 24 predicted proteins | sample TARA_R110002095 | Tara Oceans TARA_R110002095 (sample SAMEA4397255) | marine metagenome | biome: Polar Biome; feature: [SRF] surface water layer (ENVO:00010504); material: water (ENVO:00002006), including particulate matter (ENVO:01000060) such as... | depth 5 m | reverse complement strand
ATTAAGCTAATTTTTTGATTAAATATAATTTTAACTTCAATTTTATTTTTTTCCACCGTGACAACTTTGTAGTCGAACCTAGATTTACCATATGAACTTCAGTATTGGGTTCAAACGTGGGTCTAAATTTGCCGATCATAGTCCGTGCTCATATACTGTGCGACCATCACGCTTCAATGCTCGAAGCACTTGGTTACGGTTAGACTCTTCATCCTTAAAGCTGCAGTGTATCCAACCAGAGTTGGGATCTTCTTCGTTATAAAACTCGAGGATCAACTGATCGAAATCTACGTTATCGATAATCCATTCGACAACTTCTTTATTATCGGTGCCATCACACTCAAAGTCACACGCTTGACCTTTACTATGTTGCGACGTAGCGCTGCCACCAATGGCTTCGTTCAATGCTTCAGAACGGTAACCAGAAGTGATACGTGTAGGACCAAATTCATCCCTCACCGGTTGAATAACATTCTCAAATAAATTGATAGCACTTTCAAGATGCTCATCGAGTGGCTCATTGTCGATATCTAATCGAACGGCCGTATTTGATTTACTGTACTCTGCTAGACTAAAGTTTTCACTTAATTGCATTATGTATCCTCCATAGGATAATTATGTTCATCACACATGATGAATTCTGAGCCTTCTGGAACAGATCTAATAAACACTATTAAATCGTGGACGGCTTCTTTACTAAACCATTTGGTCATTTGATGACGAGCGTCTTTAATAACGTGTACAATAATCATATAACTTCCTTAGGTGGTCCGTTTAACCGATAAGTAATACAAATTTCTAACGGTAGGTATATTTGTATTTATCAATGAATGGCGGAAAAGAGCCACCCACTAAAACTTTATTTAATTGACGCCTCAAAGTACTGATACAATTCATTGAATTTATGATCGTATAATTCAGCCATACCTTTAAGAGCTTCAGGGGTAAGAGATCCATTGTTCAACATATCACCAAAGGTTTTAATATCCTCTGTGACCTGCCATGTTGACATCAATTGAGTCTCAAACCTTACACGATTCTGATAATCGATCTGATCCATAATAATACTCCTAAATATAATTAACGTTTAGCTGTTCTGGATTATTCCACTCTGCAAACATGCCACGATCTAGCAAAACCTTTATGATATCGTTGTGGACACCAAAGGTATAATCCTTTTCAGCATGAGGACCATAAAGATAATAGTCTGCCCAAAGCTCATCACTACGTGTCGTATCTCCATTAATATGAAACTTATTCAAATCCAAATTAGGTGAACGATACACTGGAACACCCATTGAAAATAATTCACTGTAAGCCGCATTCATTTTTGCATCCATAATTTATTACTCTTTATTAATTTATATGATTATTCGAATTCATATTCCTCGCTTGACCACATTTTACTTTTCGTGCCTCCCCTTTTTAGCTATAGTTTCACCATTACAAGTGATACTATAGTCTACCACGTTATTTAATGTATTTATACGACCTACTTCAGATTCAAGCTTAGTCGCAGAAGGATTCATAATTTCATACTTCTCAATGAATCCGTGTGACCAAGTGAGTGTCACATTATACATCATGTGCGTAATGTAGCTAAAATCTTAGCTACTCCAGCCATAACGTCTTCAACCTTAAACGAAGTACTTGTTTCAGGCTCAACGATCTGGTCACCCATGCCATCGAATGCCATCATGTAAACATTTACATCATCAAAACCATGACGATACTCAGGGTTTATATGATCTATAAAGACTTGTATTAAAATGTTGTTAGTAACTGCTAAGCCCAAAGAAGGACACGCATCGTCTGGCGAAGAATAATCTTCAAAGCCTAATGGAGTTAGCGCTGCTAAAGTTTTTTTAAAAAATACCATGTTATCGAACTGGGGGAAAACCATAATTTATTCCTAATGTTTCTTGATTTGATATAGCTATTATACCATATACACTAACACTTGTACACAACTATTTGCATTATTTTTAAATCATTTTGTTATATGGTTATAACCTTTCGGAATAAGCGAACGAAAAAAAGGACCCGAAGGTCCCTTGATTTAAATATACTTACGATTATCTAACTGCTCTTTAGAGCGTAATAATTTATACGCTATAAAGTGAGGTGATGTACCCTTAGGGTATTCACATCCCATTAATTCTGCTGATCGCAGAAACTTAGCATATTGAGCCTGACGTGCGTTATTTGCTTTACGCCTTTTATCATACTTATATTTTGCTATCTTTATCCTACGTACTAAATCCTTCATGGTCTAATTGTCCTCCGTTAATTAATATTTTACGGGGACGCAATTCTTCTGGTACAACATACTCTAAATGAATTACTAGTATGCCATCTTGAAGCGCTGCTCCAGTGACCTCAACGTGTTCCGATAGACGGAAAGTGCGTGAGAATCTTTTAGAGCTAATACCTTTGTGAATGTAGTCTACTACGCCTTCTTCAGGTTCCGTAGAATCCCCACTGATATTTAAGAATCCGTCTTTAACTTCAATGTCAATTTGCGATTCTTTAAAGCCAGCAACCGCAACTTGAATTGTAAATTCGGTTTCTGATTCTTTAATAACGTTATGAGGTGGATAACCTGAGTTGGCTTTGGAATGAACGCGTTCTAATTCATTGAATAGATGATCAAATCCGATAAAGCCGGCGCGGGGGTACTGTAATCTTGTTGCATTAGTCATAGTGTTGCCTCCAATTAAGCAAGGTAAATTATAGTGGCCAGAGTGTTCTGCACCACGAAATCTATTTATATGACTTATGTATCGGACTTAGACTTAATTTCGGATTTAATCCATTTAATTGCGGTTTTGTTTTCAGGCTTCGCTTTTGAAAATTTAGCCATTTCTCTATATGCTCGAGTAGTCTCTGAATCGTAATCCTTACCTTCAGAATTATCCACGACTATGAACCTCTTCTTTCCAAACAGGGTCTGGAAAGCACCAATATTCTTTTGAACCGTAGTCCAATATTGTTCTACCTCTACTGGAGGCAACGTACGTGGACGTTTAGTATTACGATCTTGTGCAGTCTCAAGGTCAGTATTGACAAAGATCATGGCAACATCATATCCAAGCTTCTTTAATGCTTTAGCTTGAAACTTAAGTTTACCTATATCCTTGCCAGTACCATCAATGACAAGACCAAGCCGTCCTTGAATATATCGCTGTTGCTTTGTACCTGTAAGAGCTTTAGCTTTATTACGGATCTCTTGGCCTTGTACTGAGAAGATATTATCTGGAGTTGTTTCCAATCCAGCCTTTGCCATAGCAGCTTCAAATGCATCATCGGAATTCACTATCTTAAACCCAAGGGAAGTTAATCCGGTTTTGCCTACAATAAAAGATTTACCAGAGCCAGGACCACCAGCTAAAAATACCGCCTTAAAAATAGCAGGATCATTTACGCCTTCGGTAATGTCTAAGTAATCTTTAAATGTATTCATTTTAATTGGAGCCTATATTATACTTTGGACAAAGTTCCCATTCAGATTTCTCTTTATATGAGATAATTTTAATTTGCTTTAACGGCGCGGTATTCAGTGTTTGACTAGTATCAACTATATCTAGTAAACCCCAATCGCCTAATAGAGTAGTAATAGTATTACGTCTCTCTAAATCGTTAGAATTTAAGTTTGATCCCTTACCATCCAATAAAAACAATTCCTTAAAGTGTACTATAAAGTACCTTCCTTGTTTATGTAATATATGACATGACTGAAATAATTTCTTATCCATGGAAGATGCTACACCTATCCGTGTCAATGTCTCTTTTACTTTTAGAAAATCGTCTGGTTCGTTAAGTGTTATCTCCAACATATGAGCTGGAGTCCATTCTATATGTTCAACATTATTATTGTTTTCCACCGTGATTCATCCTATCTTTCAATATACTCAATTGATCTTTGTTTAATATATTCAAAGCTTCTTCTGCTCGAGCAGTGTTGTATCCATAAGCACTTTTTAATAAGTCTATGTCTTTACTAGAAGAGGCTTTATGCCATTTAGAAAAACGTTTCCGTTTTCTAATCGTATTTATACAAAAATCAAACTGAAGTCGGTGGTCGATATTATGGTGGATGTTCATCTCATTAGCAATAAGAACTGTGTCATTAAAGTAAGACAACGACCGATTAACCATAAACGGCACATAATCTTTCTCAGCAAGGTCATCTACCATTATATCGGCTTTGCTATAGTTCACTGCATTTACATAATCAAAAGGATTCATATTTTACTCGTTAAGTAGTTGTGGCGATCCAGCTTGTAGAGCCCAGTCTTCGGCGATATTCTCTACCTGTCCGACACTCATTCCTGCATGCATTACCCGCTTACTTAAACGAAACATTGAATCACGATAGTCAATATAGTAATCGCCGTTAATAATACGCTTAACTTGTGCGGTTTGTCCTTCTCTAAAGTATTCGGATATTACAATGCTTTCCTCTATACTCATAACTTATACTCCTATGAAATTGCCTGAATTAATACCTGAAGGCGTAAGACGTCTAATGCGATATCATAACGTGGGTCATGTACTACTACGTCTTTCCAATCAACAGAGTCAGGCACAAAACTGTTAGATATATTACTACCATACGATAGACCGTCAATCATTGAACGTGTATCTCTAATTGACCACCATGGATATGGTGAAGGCTTATTCATGATTTTACACATTGTTTCTGTAATAATAGGATCGAATGTGTTGCCACGAGTATATACAGCAGCTTCAGTGGTATATATGCTTGCCAATACATCTGGCATTTCAGTAATAGAAACATCAGTTGAATAAGCCTTTAACTGAGACCTTTGTGCCTCTTTAGACTGCGTCTTCCACCAATCAAGTGTGGAAGCTTCAATCACACGTTTATATACTTTGACCTGCTCATTGACGTCAAACTTAACATATGTGGATCCATCTACAATCTCGTTTAGAGTATATGGATTACTAATAAAGCGGTCTGTATCAAAAGCGAATACCGCCATTGATAATACTGGACAATTGACTACGTCTTGACCTAGGGTCTCATAGTCATAAATCATTGAATTAATCATTTCCATTCACTATTTGCCATAATCTCTGTGAGACATGCGGCAGTATTAAGTTCATGATCTGCGACAAAAGCATTTTTATACTGATAGTCTGCAAGGATTAGAATGATTTGTGGAACACTATTAGAGGTAAGTTTGCTAGTCATCGTGTCATATATTTTACGAAATAACACATGTGGTTCTGTATCAGAGTTCTCACCGACCCACTTACGCATCTTATTAAAGTCTTTATCTTTAAGATGTTTGACTAGTTCCGTGAATGAATCATCTGACATGTTACTTAGAATACCAGCATCAATTGTACCTGAGGTACTATAACGTTGACACTCATTAATAACACGACGCCAATCAGGCGCATGAGTCATAATAAGATTAGCAATAACCTTCTTATCGTATGTGACACCTTCTTCGGTTAGAATACGTTCAAGACGTTTCATAAAGGCTGCAGATAGGTATGCAAGTGCCTTCTTTGAAGTATTGAATTCGTATATAGAACAACGAGAATGGAGTGGTGTTATAATACGATTCTTAAAGTTACATGTTAGGATGAAACGACAGTTACTAGAGAACTCTTCCATGAATCCACGAAGTGCTGGTTGAGTACTTTGAGCATTTAAGTAATCTGCTTCATCAAGGATGACAACTTTTAGTCCGCCTTGAAGTGATACAGTACTTGCAAATTGTTTAATAGTCGTACGAAGTGTATCAATGTTTCCTGATTCAGAAGCGTTGATAATGATATAGTCTAGATCTAGACTGTGGCAAATAGCACGAGCAATAGTAGTCTTACCTACACCTGCCGTACCTGAAAGAAGCATGTTTGGAACATTACCACTCTTTGCGATTTCAGAGAAGGTCTGAGATAGATCTTCACTTAGGATACATTCGTCAATAGTTTGTGGACGGTATTTCTCCACCCATAACATATCTGCTTTATTCATTCACTACTCCATAATATATTGGTGTACCTATTATAACATAGATACACCATTTTGTACACAACTATTTTACGCCTCTGCAGAGAATAAAGCTTCATATAAAGTTTCAACATCATCTGCTACTTCAGTAGTTTCAGCAATGTTTTGCTTATGGTATGCCGATGCAACCTTTTTAAGATACTTCTTAGGAAGATCAAACTTGTCGGATAAGTCATCAATTGTTTCTTTGATGTAATCACGTTCACCTTCAGTACGTACCATTGAGTTAGAAATTTCTTTCATAGCTGAACGGATTGCTTGACGGTCTGTAGGAGAAGATGGGATAATTAAATTGTTCATAATATAGATCTCTTAGATATTAAATTTAGATGATTTTTCAAGTGCTACCCAATAGGTTAATTGGTCAGCGGTGTTTTCAAACTTAGAAATTAGTTTAGACGATATAGATACTTTATAGTCCCCTTGTACGAATTTGAAGTTATTGATGTTAAATACTAACTCAAAGTCATTGTCATACTCAAGGTCTGATTCAACGTCTAGTTTATACGAGTTAGCGGTTTTGTTGGCAATATCAGTAGATAATAATGTCAACGACGAACTTCCGGATGTACCTTTAACTACAATATCAGTAGTACCAAGAACAGCAGAAGATTTGCGTAATGAATTTAAGTCTTCATTACTTAGTACAAACTCAACTTCGGTGGAAGGCATCTTAATGTCTTTCGAAGGTGATGTGAGTATGGATGTGTCAGAGAAGAAGTACTTAATAGACTGCCGTCCCTGATTAATAGTAACATATTTCATGTCTTCATTAAAAATAAATTCAGGATCTTCAAACATACCAATAACATTTAAGAACTCATTCAGATCATAGATTCCGAATCCGTGTTCAAATGTTTCAGTTATATCTGCAGAACTAAGAATGTTCTTAGCATTTGACATGGTTTTAACCGTGCTGCCTTCGCTGAATACTATGTTTGAATTAATCGAACTAAAGTTTTTTAGAATCGATAACGTCTTACTGGATAATTTCATTGGTACTTCCTTTATAATGTAACTTGATTATGATACTATTATATCACGATTTGAGTGCACTGTACACCTTTTTTTCATTTAATTTTACTAAAATTGCGATCTTTTATAAATTCGATCTTACTACGGAACTTACTTTCTAATATCTCGCCCTTATGTGAAATGACGAACACATTGGTTCCTTCATCTAACGTATTAAGAATTTTCATTAGATTTTCTACACCATCGTGGTCCATGGATGAATCAAATGTCTCATCAAGGATCAATAGGTTTGTATTAGTAGAATTCTTCATACGTGCAATCTGACGCCATGTGAACATTAATGCCAAATCGATACGTGTCTTTTCACCTTCTGAAAACGACTCATATGAGAAGTTATCCCTATGGCGTGAACGAATACTCTCGTCAAAGTTTTCATCTAGATTGAATGATACAAAGAAATCAAGAATCTGTAGGTAACTATTGATAAGTTTATTCATTACAGGCAAATATTCTTTAATGACCTTAGTCTTAATACCTGTATCTTTTAGCATTTCTGCAATAACAATAGCGTATGAGATCTCCTCATTGATCTGATACTTACGATCAGCAAGCTGTATTTTAGTGTCTTGCAGTTCAGTTAGTTCAATCTTTGCTTTATCAATATCGCTATTACTTGCCGTACTATTAAGGATTTCTTCTTCAAGTGTTGCGATATTACTATCGACGTTATTAATATTAGTTTCAGTAAGTTTAAGCGTCATCTTTATATCACGCTTCTGCTTTAACTTATCACTAATAATTTCAATAGTATCTAATACTTCGTTGAATTCAGAATCAATATTCTTCTTCGTATCCAACTTAGTCTTAGCTATATTATTAATGTCATCGATCTTAGACTTACGTAATGATTCATCTATCGTCTGCGTACAAGAAGGGCACTCATCATTTGATGAATAAAATTTAGATTCATTCATTAGAACCTTTAATTCGGTATTTAATGTATGCTGATCCATACTAAGACTAGTCTTTCTATCAGAAATTGAGCTTAAACTTGATTCAGTAATGGCATCTAATTGATCTAATAATTCATTAAGCTCATTCTTTTCAGAAGAATAATTTGCCTTCTCACCTTTAAACTTTGTAATAGATTCACGTTTAGTTTCTGCGATACTCTCAGAAGCCTTTGCCATATCCTTAATATACTTTGATTGCATATCAATCTTTGAGGTCTGTAAAGTAATCTCTTGAGTGATAGACTTATAGTCTTCTTTAATGCGTGCAGAGTTTTCTTTAAGAATACTATTCATCTTAGAGAATATATTAATGTCTAATAGATCCTCAATTACTTCACGTCTATACGACGATTTAAGCTGCATGAAAGGCACAAAGGAAGATGATCCTAATACTACAATCTGATGGAAAGACTTATGGTTTAGCTTTAATATATTCTGCTCAAGATACTTTTGATAATCACGTGTTGTTGAACTCTGATTAATCATATGGCCATTCTGCCATATCTCAAATATGCCTGGTCTAATACCACGTTTGATCTCAAACTTATGATTACCGATATCGAACTTAACCGTAACCTCACAGTTCTTCATATTAATGGAGTTAAGCAATGCAGGTTTATTAATGTCACGATGAGGTTTGCCAAACAAACCAAATGAAATGGCGTCTAATATGGTAGACTTACCTGCACCATTTGCACCAACAATAAGAGTAGTAGGACTGCGATCTAACTGTATCAGTGTAGGCGTATCACCAGTTGATAGAAAATTGCGGTATTCTATAGACTTAAAGATTATCATGTAATTTCCATATTTGAAGCTTCTGTGTACAAAGTTTTAATAATACCCTTGATACGATCTTTATTCAATTCGGTATCAACCGCATCAACATAATCATTGAGTAATGTGGCGGTATCTTCAACAGAGACGCTTTCATCGTCAACGTTTTCACCCATGAATTCATCGAATGTTTCTGCAATCTTTAGTTCATGCGGGTTATGCGAATTGACTTCATCTACAAACTTATCGAATAGGTATGCATCACTCTTCTCGGAAACAATGATTTTAACGAACTTATCAGTAATGACACTAAGGTCAGCATCACATCCATTATTCCACTCTAACTTATGGAACATTCTATGTGGGTTTAATACTGGAGTAAGTTCAAGGGTTTCAGTGTCTAATATGTGGAAATACTTAGGATCATCTGCGTCATTCCAATAGAATTCCATCTGAGAACCGAGGTAATGGATGTTATCCCGACTAGATTTAGTATGATAATGGCCACTTAATACAGTATCAAAGTGAGAGAATAGGTCAGCATTCATACCAGTATGACTCTTTACGCCTCTCATCATCTCAAAGTTATTCAATTCTAAGTGTGCACCAATGACTTTAGCCTTACAAGACTTAATCCATTTAGTATATTCAACATAGTTTTGGCTGTTAATCCATGGAACAAGTGCCATACGCAACGAACCATATTTCATTACAGTCGGCTTCATAACGATATTAACATTATTAATGTAATACCCTAAGAGTTCCTTTAATGAATTTAGTTCGTTAGTGTTCTTGTAATATACATCATGATTGCCTGGAATAATATCCATCATCATACCATTCTTCTTTAACGGATCAAGGAAGATTTCTCTATTATGGTTTAATGCTTTAAAATTAACAAACTTGCGATGATCATAATAATCACCGAGATGCAGTACTTGCTTGATATTGTGTTCTACACAATAGGGAAAGAAAACGTCCGAATAGAACGTTTCTTGGTATTTAAGAAACACATCTGAGGAGTTGCGAATTCCACAGTGTGTATCATTAAGGATTGCTATCTTCAACTTAGAGCCTCATCAATATAGTATGTACCATTATAACATAGTACGGTCAATTTGTACATATTTATTTACGCATATTGTGCTTCTTTTTTCAAAGGATTTGCCGGATCTACATTTAAGTATTTTCCCCACTCAGCATAGAAGTGGCGCATGCCAACTTCGTCATGAATAGTATTATTTTCATGTCTGCCGTGTAGTATATTCCTTCGTTCAGTGCCAGGAGCCATGGCTACACCTTGACCTGTAACAGCCAATAAGTCTTCGTGCAAGTTACGTCCGAATGGTCCCCATATAGTATTATGATGATCTATTCGTTTCTGACGATCTTCAGCAGAATCACTTAATAGACCATATCCACGGAACTCAATTAATACGCTATCTGGTCCTAATGGTGTAATACTATCTGTGCGGTATGCAGAGCCTCGAAGGTTAAAGTTATATCCTGGAAATAAGTCTACCATATACCATTGGTTAGGAGGAACACCAGGAAAACTTAATGCACCACGATCTCCTGCACCTTCAAACTTATCGTACTGTACCTCAAAGCTACCTACGTTTACATGTCCGTTATTAAATCCTGTACAAGGACGGGCAAAGTAAGCATCGTTAAAGCCAGTAATGCGATTGAAGTAATGCAAATAGTCATGGTAAAACTCACTATTAGTATCATGCCATAATTTATAATTTGTGGGAATAATTGCTTTATGATAATGGAATACCTCCAGCTCTTCTGTGTCAATAGCCTCAGCAATGCAATCAAATGAACCATCTGTCCATTGCTCTACGTCCATGGTTGGGTTTGGATTTAATGTTGTCCATACCATGCCGCCATATTTTACTTCTGAATGTAATTCTTTAGCAGTGTGAGTTATTGTAAGGTCTATATTACCGGCCACACCCTTAATGCCTGGATTGATATAACATCCAATGCGATCGCCTAGATTTATTATAATAATATTTCTAAAGGCAATTTGTGATGTTCGGTAATCGCCTGTATTCTTTATTTCACTCTTATGAATGATAGGTATCCAAACTTTAGCAAATATCTCTTTAATTTCTGCTTCGTAAATTTCCTGAGAACTATAGCATTCACTGCTAATATGTTCTACCGATGGTTCTGCTAACCAGTTTGCATGATTGCGTGATGCCATTACGCTCTCCTATGTCTAATTACTTTCTGATTCCATAAACTTGCCAAGATTCTTTTGTTGTGACAATATTTTATGTTTGACATGCAACTGTTCAGGCTCTTTACTGTTAGTCTCTTTTTCCCTAATCTTATCGTAATTAGTTCTGAGCTCTTCAATAAAGGCCGTGTCATAGTCGCCATTATTGTCTGCAGTAACAAACTCATCAAATCCTGACATTTCAATATATTTAAATTTGATATCGTGCTGACGTTTTTCTTTAGCAATCCGCCGTAGGAATGCAAACCAAGAGATTTGTGTAAAATATGCAAAGGCATTAGGCTTACCTGTACGTGTTGCAGCTTCAATATTATAATTCTTAATTGCCTTAAGACAGTTTTCAACTGCATCCATTACCATTTCATCCCTATAGGAGTATCTAATGAAATTGGATTTGTGAGATAGTCCTTCAGAAATTTTCATGAAGCAAGATGCAATGTAATCAGTTACCTTTGGAAATTGTTCTTCTGCAGCTTCGGCATCATTAACGGTTTTAACGTAGGCCACAACTGCTTCTGAGAATTCCCTATTGTTAACGTAATGTTCTCTTTCTTTAGGTTTCATAATTTAAATCTCTTTATTAATTATATAATATATTATATCACGTTTTTAGTCATTTGTACAATTCATCAAATGAATAGGCACTATACGTAAATGTTTGTGTACTTATTCCTCTAACTGTGATATAATAAGACTGTAGTCTGCTGAGGGGTAGAATACAATATTGGTGGTACTTTAAAAGCTAAAGCTTTACTTCGTATATTTGGTATTTAAACTTCTCTTTAGAATACATTTTTACTCTCTCTGCACCATGGCTAAGAGTATAGTTCTTTCTAGACTTAAAGTGCAAATCATCAGTTACGTCGAATAAGAAGGTATCTGTGCCGTCATCAGACTTACGTAGTCCACGTCCAACACTCTGTAATACTCTTATCTGACTCTTACTTGGAGAAGCAAATATAATATTATGGATGTTACGTATATTTATACCTGTAGAAAATACACCATATGAAGCAACAATAATAGCATTCTTTTGTTTCTCTGTTACTTCTCTTATTGACTCACGGTCATCAACACCAGTCGCACCAGATACAAAGAATACCATTCTCTTCTCATGTGCTGCTTGTTCTATTAATTTATGCAATACCTTACCATGCTTATCCACATATTGAAATAATACTAATGTATTGCCATCCTGATCTATCGCAAGATTCTTAATAAAGTTATTACGTTTCTCGTGTCTAACAATATAGTCCATCTCTTCGGCATAAGTCTTCTTACCAAATGCTTTGCACTCAGCTTCAGCATACTTCATGATTAGCATTTGAATATCAAGCTTAGCTATATCGTCATTATCCATCAAGCTTTTAGTAGTGGTTACTTGCTTAATAGGACCAAATAAACCTTGAAGTGTCAACGCATTTGTTTCCATGCCATCTAATGTGCCTGTGGTACCAATACGATATTCAGCATTATATAGTTTAGTCATGATAGCAGTAAGTGATTTAGCTTTAAATTGATGTGCCTCATCGCCAATAACCATACCAAAGTCTTCAAACCAGCCAGCACGTAACTTATATATTGATTGCCACGTTGTTATTACGACTCTTTCAGAGAACTTTTCTTTCTCTTTGCCCGAATATATCTTATGAGAAGGATAGTATTCACCATTATAATCAGAGAAATCAGAAGCTAATTGTTCTACTAAAGACGTAGTAGGTACAATAATTAATATGTTCTTATCACGGTTATCTATGTACCAACGCAATAGTTTATATATTATTAACGACTTTCCTGATGCCGTAGGCGAAAGCAATAAGGCTTTTTTTCGTTCTAATGCATGTTGGAAGGCTGCAATCTGATAATCCCTTGCCACAATTTGATTGACACCAGCCCTTAGGTTTAAGCTCTGTGCGTATTCAACACACTCTTCAATAGGTATATTTTCATATGAATCAGGACGTCCATAATAATCAGAATCAATACATTCTATTGTGTACTTTCTAGCTGCAGCAAATTCTAGAACATACTCATATAGACCTGCATATAATTCTCTTGTTCTAGAGTTAAACAACCGGATCTTACCATCCCACATTTTATTCTTATAGGCTGGAGTAAACTTATAGTTGGGTACAAAGAATGTGAAATGATCTACCAATTCATTGGCAATACTATAATCACATTCTATGTTAATGTACACGTAATTCTTGTTATTAATAACTATGTCTGATGTCATATTAGGCTCCGCTAACGAATTGTCTCCATTTAATCATATTACCAATATTCTGATGTCTCCATTGAATATTACTCATGATCTCCTTTAATGTATCTACTAATGCTTTGCGATATTCTATTTGCATAGTAACTTTTTGAATATCTTCGTCGGCATTATAGTAGTAATCCATATCTCCCTTAAGTACTTTCATACCATGGAATGGATCATATTCCCATCCTTCGGCTTCTATTTGTTCGGCGGTCATTTTGCCGTTGTAGTATAGCCACTTTAACTTGAGTAAAGATTGTAGGGATTGCTCTTTGCTTTTTAAATGCAGCTTAGCTGTCATATACTTGGACAAGTACTTTGAGTGCAGCTTAGCGGAATCGCGAGACGCATCATCTAATGCCATCTCGTTAATTTCTGAGTCAATTGTCCATTCACTTAATACATCATCTAAATTCATTATATAATATTCTCTAATTTATTCGAAAAAGAACTCTGAGTATCTAAAAGAAACATCGAAAGTTAGGTATTCTTCTGCTTGTGTGGTAAATGCTAAACCACCAATGTTTGTAGGAAATGCATCTTTATATCTAATAGTTTTAGTCAAATTACTATGAGATGAAAGAACTTGCAAAGTTAAATCTTTCACTACTGATTCCTGAGATGTAACAACGCTTTTAAGCCAATCAACCATTTCAGTATATGAGGTCATGTTCTCGTCGATAATAATTGATACTGTTAATGTACCATAACTTACTGCATCACCAGGTATAAAACTATTAAGTCCAGGAATGTTCAATGTACCTTCACCAACAAATACGTCTGGATGAGATACAGCAGAACAAAAATACTCTGTATTTGGATATAAGGTACTATCTATAACTAATCTAAATCCTGTTGGATTCAAATAGTTTTTATTTGTTGTTAGTGTTGCCATATTACATTCTCCTATACGTCTATTTATACGTATAAAAAAAGGGAGTCTTTCGACTCCCCTAAGAATGCTAAATTATAATTATTATTATTATATTAGCATTATTTTGAACTATATGATTACAGGTTAGTAACCAAAGAAGTTCTGTAGTACACGTTAGAGTTAGCAGTTAAGCTAGTGAATGGGTTAGCAACCATTCCGTAACGTGACTTAAATCCAATCTTAGGTTGGAATGTAGCTGCATCAGA
>TARA_R110002095_G_scaffold103660_1_pt1 | contig 14528 bp, 11 predicted proteins | sample TARA_R110002095 | Tara Oceans TARA_R110002095 (sample SAMEA4397255) | marine metagenome | biome: Polar Biome; feature: [SRF] surface water layer (ENVO:00010504); material: water (ENVO:00002006), including particulate matter (ENVO:01000060) such as... | depth 5 m | reverse complement strand
CCGCCGCCACAGGTAATAATTTTATTCCCGTTAAATGAAAAACAGCCCACGGTCGACAAGGAACCGGTCCTTTTTCCCCTGTACTCAGATCCCAGACTCTCCGAAGCATCTTCAATGACTGGCAGACGATACTGGTCGGCGATTTCATTTAAAGCCGCCATATCCACCGGATGACCAAAAATATGTACCGGTAAAATCGCACTGATTTTCCGGCCGGTCCGCTGATTACGAAGTTCCCCCTGCTGGTAAACACATTCCTGCGATAAAAATTCGTTTACTTTCTGAACGTTCATTCCCAAAGTACCGGATTCGGACCCGATGAAGACGGGGGAAGCACCACAGTAATGAATGGCATTTATCGGGGCAATAAAAGTAAAGGAAGGTGCCAGCACCTCATCACCGGGCTGAACTCCACATGCCAGCAGGCTGAGATGCAGCGCAGCTGTCCCGTTTACTGTTGCCACTCCAAAATCCGTTCCCACATATTCACTGACGCGCTGCTCAAACTGATCGACATACGATCCAACGGAGGAAACCCACCCCGCATCGAGGCACTCCTTCACATATTTCCATTCATTCCCGGAAATACTGGGAATCGATAACGGGATCAGTTCGCGGATTATTTGCACAGTTCAAACCAGGAAAAGTCAGGATCATTTCAGAAGAAATTGCTAAGCCGCCTTACGAAGTGAAGCGGAACTGAGTTGATTTTCCATCAACAGACTCGCCACTAAAAATTCCCATTCAGTATCGATTTCCCAGGATCGCTCTGTCGGCATCTTATAGCCATACGTTTCCTGATACGGACGGAATGTTTTTTCCGCCCTGAACGAATCCGTTCGAATTACATACAGGGCACCATTGAAGGCATACACATCCGGCAGGACCTGCCTGCGCAAAGTAGACTCTTCCTGCGCAGGAAAGATCTCCAGCAGCAACCCCTCATCATTCATATTCCGCAGGCAGACAGGGTGGCTTAGCGCTTCCATCATCCCAATCACGGATTTCGCATTTTTCTCTCTGGCAAATTGAATCGCACCATCGATATCCTCGGCAATTCTAAAGGGAGAAGTTGGCTGGAGCATTGTGACATACTCCGTATCATACTGCTCATGCTCCACCAGCCAGTCAATCGCGTGCAAAACTACGTCGACATGGCTTGAACCGTCTAAAGCCAGTTCAAGGGGACGCATAAAAGGAACTTCAGCTCCGTAGCGGCGGGAGATCGATGCAATCTCCCTGTCATCCGTCGATACAATAACCCGATCGAGTTCCTGGCTCTGTAATGCCGCCTCGATCGTCCAGGCAATCAGCGGTTTCCCCGCCAACATTTGTATGTTTTTTCGAGGCACTCCTTTCGAGCCACCTCGTGCAGTGATTAATCCAACGACGCCGGCCATCCATGGCCCCCCTTTTTTCTTATTTCTACCTCGTTCGTGATAGAAATTTCAGTTCATAAAATAGAATATTGCAGTCAAAATACCGCGGATATTTCAATCGCGAATATTAATTAAAACGATTTTTAATGTAAAGATTGAATCACAGCAAGCCTCGCAAACTGCCCATTCCAACTTTGTCGTTCACAGAATACGGGTCAGGCAGCATTCCTGACGACAGACGGTTCTTCATCATCGGCGGGTGATTCCAGCAATCCTGGATTTTGCGCTGCCCCCACAGCAGAGACTCCTCCCGCCAATGAGAGCCCCACCAGAAAGCCAAACAAGCTGCCTTCCGTTGTATCCAGCATCAGTGAATTCACAAAGCAACCGAAAAAATAAACAGCGAGTACCCCCTGGCCCAATGCCCGATCGAATCCTGTCATCAATCGCGTGGTCCGCCAGCTAACCCAGAAGAATAGTAAAAAGAGGAAAACACTAATGGCTCCGTTTTGAACCAGTAACATCACGTATTCGTTATGCGGATTCTCTGTGAGCAGTGATCTTTTTTCTTGCTGCAATTCTCGATACTTGAGCGGAAAGCTGCCTGTTCCAGATCCTAACAGCGGATTTGCTTTGGCCAGATACAATCCGTTTTCATAAAACTCCAGCCGTTGATCAACACCGCTACGGCGTTTTTGGGAGACACGATATTCTTTCAATTCAGTAATCACCTGGTCGATTCGATGCTGAAATACTTCTGAATTATTGTAAGAAACAAAACCGACAATCCCAATGCAGGTAATTGCAGGAATAATTCCTTTGTATCCCCATTTCTGGCACATGAGCAGACAAATCAGAATTCCCAGTGCCAGATATCCGGAACGTCCAGGCACGATGGCAATGATGTTAAATGTCGCAACGAAAGCCAAAATCGCATATGGCCAGCGTTCTTTCGGTCGCTCCAGAAATTTCCAGGCAGACAGATAAACTAAAAATGACATCAAAATATTTTGCGTGATGCGATTTTTGAAAATAGACCGGTCTATCAGACGGGCTGAGCCGTCAATGGAACCTAACCAGCAGACAAGTGAACCAATCAATGTAATCAGCATGGCCAGTTCAAACATTTGAATCCCGCGCTGACGTGATTTTGGATCCAGGAAAAAAGACAGGTAAATGGGAATCAGGAGAAACTGGCGATACTTGAATAAATTCCGGGTCGCAACGGATAATGATTCCGGCGTGTAGAGTAATCCCAGCGCGAGAAAAACAAATAATAACAGGGAGAGCGTTGCAACCTGATAGTTTTTCAGCAACTCAACCGTGACTAAATACTGTCCGGAAACGAACCAGCAAAACAGGACTCCAATACTCAACAAAGATGTGATACTGGTTGAGACTGGGATTGCAAAACCGGTTACAACAGAGAGCAGTATACCGAGCTGAAAGAATTTCTCTTTGATATACGATCGCTGCGAACCCATTAATGATCTGGATTCGATTCGCTTTAAATTGCCCTCAAAAGTATGCATGGGGTCGGATTCCCGTATTACAACGATCGTGATACCGCTATTAAAACTCAAAGGATCTGTTTTTTGCATCACGCAGAGTGAAAAAATGCCGGACAGCATTCAGGGCATCAATATCATGATTTTTGATCTGACGCGATACTAATTTATTCACTGAAACCCAGGCTTGATTCAGTTAAAAAAGCCCCCCGACTGAACCAATTCCATTCATCCCCACGAACAAATAATTGAACGTAACCCTTTTACAAATAAAACATTATGCCACCACATCAAACTCACCCACATACCAGAAGGGGAGCTAAGCTCTACGCCTCCACCTGAGGGATTTCCCTCTCACAGAATTCTGAAAAACAGTGTTCAAAACTGATTTACAGTAGATTAAGTGCTCCAATTTGTCGAATTAGACAGATATTCATCTATATTCAACAGCGTTGATATGTTTTCAAGAGTTCGCTCATCTCTACAGAATCTCTTGCTCGCTCTACATCCCGGACATGGTACAGACAGTACCTGAAAACATCGCAATTCACGGCAGTCCGCTCATATTTTTACAGTTTATTAAGCCTCGATCATTCGAAACAGAGAGGTTGTTTATGGCGTTCCAGGTGAAAAACCATTTGTATAAACCTCTGTTTTATGGTGCGATCTGTACCTACTTCGTACTGATTCTCTGTGGGGTAAAAGAATTTCATCTCTGGGCTCAAATCGAGCAGTTACGTCAAGCAGAGGTAGAGCTGAGTTTCTCAATGATCTACGCACACCCGCATGGGATGAGATTCATGCTGGTATCTCCGATCTACCTGCTCGCCGATCTGCTCCACGTTGCCCCTGACCAGATCTTTTCATTCGTTGTTGTAGCGCTATGTGCCATTGTCGCGACTTCGCTAGCCAGCGCCATTGCACTTTTTCAAAATGTGAAAGAGATCTGGGCTGTCAGATTTTTCCTTTTCCTGTGTTTTGCTGCACTTTCCCTGTTTATGAATGGTCGGTTGATTTTCGGCTTCAGTGCCTATTCACTGATGATTTACAGTGTTTTTCTTTTTGTGAAAGAATCTGACAGTAAAAAATATTTTCTCGCGTCAGGCCTGATCTTTCTTGCCATTCTGTTTTCCTCGATCAGCAGTGGTGTCGCCATCTCGTTTTTTACCATTTCCCTGTCTCCCATGTTCATTTTGCTGGTGAATTCATTCAGAAACAGAGTCCGGGTCAAATTCTATATTGCAATTTACACGCTTGCTTTATTTCTGCTCTATACCCCCATCATCTATGAGCTGATCAACAAAAATATCGCATTTTTTGGAGAAGGTTTCACGGCGATTCTTTCAATGACTCAGCATGGAACACTGAATGGATTCACCGATTTCTTCGAAGCCATTTTCCATCAAAAGGAACAGGTTGCTCTCGCTCCCGAATCGGGACGTTACTTCGTTTTTAAACTGTTATCCATTGGATTCAGCATGTTGCTGCTCTGTTTTGTATCCATCTTCAGAAAAAATATCATCAGAAACCCTCACCTGTTGTTCACAGTTTATTGCATGACATTCACCTTGGTCTTGTCAGTATTCGCGTATTCCATTCTGATGATGGCGTTTATCCCAGCCAGCATGATGCTGTTATTTCTGTCGAGCCATTTCAAAGTCACGGGAAAACGGTTCGTCAAAGTCAGTCAGTTCTCGACTGCGAAATAATTATCGCATTAAACTCGCAACCAGCTTAATTGGTTCCCTCGCAGAATAATACTTTTTGAATCGTCTTGAACACGATACCAAGATCAAATCGCAGACTGCACTTTTCGATATACTCAAGGTCATATTCGAGTACAGCGCTTTGAGATAGCCGACTTCTGCCAGAAACCTGGGCCAGCCCCGATACTCCAGGCCGAATACTTGCCCGTTTCGCCCGACTGCTTTGAGGGGCATCTGCTAATTCGAACCCGACATAGGGACGAGGGCCGATCAAACTCATTTCTCCACGAAATATATTGATCAATTGCGGAAGTTCGTCCAGGCTTGTTTTTCGAATCAATTTTCCGATTTTTGTGATTCTGGAATCGTTGGCCGCAGTAAACTGAGGCCCCGTCGCTTCTGAATCAGATCTCATTGACCTGAATTTCAAGATCATAAACGGCTTCTCTTTCAATCCCAGTCGCTGCTGCCTGAAAAAAACCGGACCTGCTGAGGTCCCCTTAATGATTACCGCAAGTACCAGAAAAACGGGCAACAAGATCACAAGTCCCAGGCCACTCAACAAAAGGTCAAACGGGCGTTTCAAAAAATATCCTGTTTTTTCAAAAGAATCAGATGCAGTTGATTCACTTCCGTCAGCTGGCATCAGGTGCGGATCAAAGTGAGGTCTGCCCTGTTTTGAAACGGGAACGGGACTGGATTTTTGCGACAGGTTGAGATCGTCCATGATAATGACTCATCTGATTCAAATTGATTGATAATAGACGGATTGTCTCAGGCAGCTTTTCGCGTTGCTGTTTCAAAGTCAACAGAACTTTTAATTCCTAATTCTGAATAACCGGGCGCATGATCGAAGGTTTCATCAATAAATGTACGCTGCCATAGCTCAAATGCCAGCAGAGCACGAATCGCGCGTGTATGATTCACTTTGTTCGACTGATGTTCCTGAACCATCTGCCTGACGCGCTCTGGTTGGAAGAGGCCTCTTTCCTGCGATCTTGCGGAAAGCAGTACTTCGTTCACAAAGGGAGACAATTCCCGCTTAAACCACTCCCCGATCGGAACTGTAAACATCTGCTTTTTACGGTAAATAATATTGGCGGGAAGAATTTTCTCGCATGCTTTTTTCAATATCGATTTTGTCACACCATTACGAAGTTTAAGTGCGCCCGGAATACGGAAAGCCAAATCCACCATGCGATAATCCAAAAAAGGCGCACGCGGTTCCAGCGACACCGCCATTGCCATTTTGTCAGGTTTCACCAGATTGTTTCCCGGCAATAACAACCTGGTATCAAGGGCCAACGCCTGGCTGATCGGATCCAGGTGACGAAACTCTTTCAAGTGCGAAGTGGCAAAGCGGGAGGCGTCGCATCCTCCCAGTTTTGTTTTCGTTTCCGATGAATACAGTGCCTGCTTCGCATCCGGCTGCAGCAAACTGATGGCATTGATGTAGGCAGCTTCAATTTGCTCGCGAGGCAGTGTTAAATCCTGATTCGCAAAAAAGTTTCGATGCACATCATATCCGGCAAATAATTCATCCCCGCCATCTCCGGTCAAAACCACTTTCACGGACTGTCTGGCAAGCTGGCTGACCCGATACGTTGGCATGAAGGAGACGTCTCCATGCGGCTGGTCATTATGATAAACGGTTAACGGCCAGGTCTCGGTCAAATTGGGGTTTAATACTTCGCACGTGTGACGGGTCTTGAACTGGTCTGCCACTTCCTGTGCATATTGAGATTCATCAAAGCGAGGATCATCAAAGCCGATACAAAATGTCTGGACAGGGTGCGGCAATTCCTGACTCATCAGAGCAACGACAGAGGAACTGTCTATGCCTCCCGAGAGAAAAGCACCCAAGGGAACATCTGCCCGCAAACGGAGTTTGACTGCAGCCTGCAACGTATCATGAATTTCTTCACACCACGATTTTTCAGTCCGGCATTCGACGGGTTTTTGCGCCAGATTCCACCAGCGTGTGACGAAGGTGCCTTGCGGGCTGATCTTGAGCATGTGCCCCGGCATCAGATGGTTGATATTCTGGAAGAGTGTCACAGGCGGCGGCACGAAATTATAAGTCAGATAAGCATCAAAGCCTTCCCAGTTCATCTCTGCTTTCACGCCCATTGCGAACAGAGATTTGATCTCTGATGCAAACAGAAATCGCGTTCCATCGTCATACAGATAGAGTGGTTTTTGTCCGATCCGGTCGCGGTACAGTAACAGCGATTGATTCCGCAGATCAAGAATCGCAATCGAAAACATGCCATTGAGTTGTTTTACAAAATCTTCGCCATCACGTTCATACAGCCGTAAGATGACTTCCGTATCACAGTTCGTGCGACAACCAAGCCCCTGCGCCAGTTCCTTGAAGTTATAAATTTCGCCATTCTGAACGGCAATAATTTGCCGATCATCAGAGAACATGGGTTGGTGGCCACCTGCAAGATCTAAAATGGACAGACGCTGATTCCCTACCAGCATGCCTGCTGTCTCAAAAAAACCCCGATCATCAGGACCGCGATGGACCATCCTTTCGCAGGCTCGTTCTGCTAACGCCGTTCCAAACGGGCGTTTCTCACGATCATAGCCCCCAATAATCCCACACATCACGATTCCTTCCGTCAGATTTGAACAACCCTGTTCAGCTTACATCAACGGCCCTCAGCCATGAAGCGGCCGTCCGAGCCACTTCCCCCACTGCAGAGACAGCCGTAAATCTTTGGTAATTAGATTCATATATCTCTTGAAGTTGCGTATTTTGAATATTCTGGTCACTTAGAGGAAGAGCAGTTTTTGGTATTACCTCCGAAAAACAGGCTGTTGCCAGAGAAATGATCTCTCATTTGCTTCTGAATCAGTCCCATTATCCTTTCGTTCACCAACTGTGCCCTGTCTCTGTTTTTGATCTCGTCTTGACATGAAACAGAATATCTCAGTTAATCCGGGCTGTTTTCATTGGAAATGATCCTGGATTCAGTATTTTTCTCAAAACATCGACGCACAAATGCTCTCACACCAGACTACATTAAAACGAATACTGGCAGTCAGCTATGGAGGCGGTCATGCTCTCATGCTCATCCCCGTGCTCAAATATCTGGAGTCACAGGGATACGATATTCAGGTAGTCGGGCTGACGACCGCTGCGCCCCTCCTGCGAAATGCCGGCTTTTCTCCTCTTGGTTTCCAGGATATTCTGCGCCTGGAAGACACCCGGGCGCTGGAACTGGGAGCACGTCTGGCAGAAGAGATGCATCAGACAAACAAAGTCAGTTCTCTCAAGGAATCAATCGCCTATCTGGGACTTTCCTACGCTGACCTGGAAGACCAGTTGGGAATCGAACAGGCGCAGCAGGAGTTTGAGCAACTTGGCAGACAGGCATTTCTGCCTCTCAGTCCCATGCGACGCTTCTTTGATCGGTTACAGCCGGATGTGCTGTTAACGACCAATTCTCCCCGCGCGGAACTGGCATCAATTCGTATCGCCGCTGAACGGGGGATTCCTTCAGTGGGCGTACTCGATCTGTTTGGTCTGGGATCTCACAATGATATTCCGGCTGACTATGTCTGCGTTCCCTTTCAACAGGCAGCCAACAACCTGGTGAACCGTGGCATCAAGCGGTCTGCGATCCGCGTGACTGGCAACCCGAATTTTGACTGGGTCCATCAATCTTCATCATCCAAAAGTAACGCGCCGACATGGCGAGAGGAACATCAGATTCAACCTGATAATCTGCTGGCGCTTTATGCAATGAAACCAATCTGGGATGAAGTGGAAGAAATGATTGTCAGCAGCCTGGAACGCGTGATCAGGAAAAAACCTGAACTTAAGATTGCAGTCAGGCCCCATCCTAACAGTAACAGACAAATCGCGGAGAGTGTTATCAACCGGCTGGGAGCAACGGCATTTATTGCCGACAGCACACCGCTGCCTCTGGCCTTAGAAACCTGCGATGCTCTGATCACACATAAATCTACCGTAGCGGTCGAGGCAGCGCTGCTCGGAAGACAGGTTGCACTATTCAATATGAATCGGGATTACCATTCTTATGCGATTCCCTTAAATCTTTATAACTGGAGTACCTTCTCAACCACCATTGAAGAAGGCGTCGAGGTGCTGACAGCACTTCAAAAAGACTGTGCGGAAGCACAACAGCAGCGTGGATTCAAGGTTCGCAAGGCCTGGAATTGCGACGGTCAAAGCCATATTCGTATTGCCAATGTTGTCATTCAGGCTCTGGCATCTAAAACACATAATAAGGTGGCATAAATAAACATTGAACAGTTTGACACTTTTCAATGCCGGATTTCAATCAATCAGTACTCTCTTACACAATCTGGTACTGAAACTCATACAATCGATCACTGAAAGGGAGCAGCCATGTCTCAGCAAGATCAGACATATCAATATTTCAAATCACACGCGAACGATTGGCAAACGAAGGCTGAAGAAGAAGTTTTCAGCACGATTCATAACCGTCATCAGGCTGTGATGCAAACAATGAAAAAATACCCGTCAGGGTCGGCGTTACTTGATGTAGGCTGTGGCACTGGTCAGCTGGCCATTGAAGCGTCGATGAATGGCTGGCAATCGCTGGGTCTTGATTTTGCCGAAGATATGATTGAGATCGCCAGAAGAAATAATAAGAATGCTTCTGCATCTGCAGAATTCATTTGCGATTCCATTTTCAATTTTAAAAGCGACAAAAATTTTGACGTCATCAGCGCACAGGGACTTATCGAATATATCTCTCTGGAACAACTCACTGAATTCCTGCAGTTCTTAAAGTCAATCTGTAATCCTGGTGGGTCTGTCGCAATTGGATCTCGTAACAGGCTCTTTAACCTTCATTCGATGAATGAATTCACAAACATCGAAAAAGAGCTGGGAACGCTCGATTCGCTGATTGAAGAAGCTGTGGCATTTCATACCAGCGAATCTCAGGCGGAAGCCATTAAATGTATCAGAAACCTGAAAGCAGATTATGTACAACCCGACATTCATCCTTTAACCGGAATTGGCGTTGATACCAGATATCAGTTCACTCCCAGCGATCTGTCCAGTAAACTCGAAAATGCAGGATTCAGCGTCACTTCTATCTTCCCCGTTCATTTCCATCCCTTCCCTGTTAATGTGATGGATGACAGCGAAGTTTCTACTATCCATAAACAGGTAGCTCGATTTGCCTCAGACAAAATGATCACAAACCATCGTCTCGTTCCCTATTCATCTTCTTACGTGATTGAGGCCGTCAACCAGTAATGGATGCGAGTGTTCAGAAACCGGGCGAATTTACCACGATCATGTATCACTATGTCCGGGAGATCAAAAATTCCCCGTATCCGGGCATCAAAGGCCTCGAATTTGATGGATTCAAACGGCAACTGGATTTTTTAAGCAACCAGCATGAATTCATTTCGGCTGACCAGTTGATCGCATATATCACCGGCGAGCAAGTTGATTTTCCTGAAAATGCCTGCCTGCTTACCTTTGATGATGGCTACCGGGATCATTTCGATTTTGTGTTTCCAGAATTAATAAAACGCAAAATCAGCGGGTGTTTTTTTCCTCCCGCCCAACCGATTGAAGAGAATACCCTGCTGGATGTGAACGCCATCCATTTTATTCTGGCATCTGTCGAGGATCACAATTGTCTCTTCAAAGACTTGAATAACGAACTGCGCGCCAGAGATATCCCGGAATCATTAATTGAACAAAGTATTTCCAGACTGGCACAGCCGAGCAGATATGATTCTGCTGAGATCATTTACATCAAGCGAATGCTGCAAAGAGAACTCCCGTTCGAATTGCGAACGGAAATCACCAGACTGCTGTTTGAAAAGTATGTTGAAAAATCAGAAGCAGAGTTCAGTAAAGAACTCTATATGACCGCAGCTGAAATTGAGGAAATGGTGCGATCCGGCATGTATGTGGGCAGTCATACCTATCATCATTTCTGGTTGAATGCCGTCGATGCTGAGACCCAGGAACAGGAAATTGATCGCTCACTTCAATTTCTGGAAAAAGTAGGTGCACCAACATCAAACTGGATCATGTGCTACCCCTATGGGGCCTACAATGAAGAGACACTGGAAATCATTGGTCGAAAAAAATGTGTGATCGGGTTTACGACAAAGGTCGACCCATCGAGTTTAGATCGGAATGCGGCACTTGAGATGAGTCGATTTGACACCAATGATTTCCCTCAATAGTTTGCGAACCGTTCGAAACCGGAGCGACTGGTGTCAGGGATAATTTGAGAGTGGTTCTCCTGACAGCTCGCTGATCACATCAGACACACGGTCGACAATCAGCGAGAACATTTTCGTCCCCTTTTCTGAAGTTGCCAGATCAGGGCGACCAGTTGCACCGGCATTCGTCCGCTGAAACATGTCCCGGCAGATATAGACACCGTCAGTCAGATCTGGTGCATAATCTGCAAAATTTTCAATTTTTGCAGAGCGAACCAGTTCCGGACGCAGATGCATCACCAGCGATGTTTCCGCTTCGCAGGCATGTCCGACCGTCTTGCATTCCCCTTCCATCAGGGAGGCTATCTCTTTTTCCGCAATCGACCAGTACGAAGCCGCCATTAATTGACAATTGCGATAATTGACCTGCAGCCGTCTCAATGAAATTTGCATCGGCCCGATATTTCCTCCGTGACCGTTTAAGATCAGCACACGACGAAATCCATCATCAAGCAGTGATTCACAAATCTCGCACAATAATGTTTCATAATTTTCCACACGTGATGTCAACGTCGCGCCCCAGCGCAAGTGATGCTGACTGGCACCCAGCCAGAGCGTGGGAAGTAATAACACGGATTCTTTGAGGCGCTGCTCGACTTGCTCGGCGATGGCGGTGCAGATCATTTCATCCGTTGCCGTCGGCAGATGCGGACCATGTTGTTCCACAGCAGCAATCGGCAGGATCACCAGTGTTTCCTCGCGCGAAATATTCTTGAGTTCCAGCGCAGTCATTTCAGCATATTTCATTAGAGTATTACTCGCTTCAATCAGTATTATTTTTGTGCCGTCCCTGGATCACATTCCAGAAGGTCAACGGTAGTTCAGCCGCCTCCTGTCGACGGGCGTTCGTCAGCAGACTCACAATCAGACCGATGATCATCGTCAAACCGAAGCCGATCGGCCAGAACCAGACCGAAAACCAGTCAGAGGCACCATACATTAACGAAATGGTAATCACCGCTCCCGAGAGAGTTCCCACCATCACCCCTGCCGTCGTCGTATTTTTAAAAAACAAAGCCAGAATAAACACTGCCAGCAAAGGTCCGCCAAAACCGGCGGTGACTTTTTTCCCGATCGCAAATACGTCCCCCATATCTCCCACGTTGCAGGCCAATACGATAGAAATGATACCAATTAATACGACCAGTGCGCGATCCTGGAATACTTCCGTTTTATTGTTTTCCGGCTTTAAATGGGCAAAATGACGATCACGAAAATCGACCATCAGCGCGGTGGTTACCGAATGGATTCCTGAATCAATGCTGGACATCACCGCCGCCATCAATGCGACCAGGAACAGACCCACAACTCCCGGCGGAAAATGCAAGCGCACATATTGAGGCAAGGCCTGATCCTGCAGATTTAACGCCTGAATATCTGCGGCAACATATTCAGGATACGATTTGTAGTATTCGGGAACAGACATTGCATTTCCGCCCCCTTCTGCCGCCACGCGCCAGTCTGGTAATTCCCCATTCAGTTCCGTCGCCAGCACCGAAATCATCTGTTCCGGAAACTGGTTATAATGTGCATAAAGTCCGACACCAATCGCCAGCAGGCCGGGGACGACGGTCCACATGCCGATGATATTAATCATAAATCCGATCTGTGACGTTCTCTCCGAACGGGCGGCAATATATCGCTGCACCGCAACCTGATCGGCACCAAAGGCAGACAGCGCTTCCAGGAACAGTCCGATCAGCACCGCCCAGCTGCCATATTCCAGAGTCAGAGAAGGAGTAAAATCAACCAGTAAATTACTGCGGCCTTCAAAATAAGTTGAAACCACACCCGAAATTCCGGAATCCGTTTGAGCGAGAATTAATCCCAGGGTCAACAAAATCGTCAGTGCAAAGATAAAAAACTGTAACACATCAGTCCACATCACGGCCCGCAGACCACCTAACATCGTGTAAAAGATGGAAACAATTCCCAGAACAACAATCACCGTCACTTGAGAAACCTGCATCACATTTGCCAGAACTACGGAAGCGGCATAAGTGGCAGACGCCATCCAGCCAATTCGTAAGAGAATAAACAAACCGCTGGCCAACGAACGAACTGCGACGTGATAGCGACGTTCCAGATATTCATACGCGGTCTGGCAGTTCAGTCGCGCGTAAACAGGAATAAATACCCATAATACCAATGGTGCCATCAGGGAAACTGCAATCAAAAACAGACTGATTCGCAGGCTGCTCCCATAGGCAATCGAGGGATACATCACAAAACTGTTAGCCGAAAACAGGGTCGCCATCACACTCAACCCCACGGGCAGCCAGCCCATCGAATTACCGGCAGCAAAAAATTCCTGCCGCGACTGATTGCGACCAAAATAAATTCCCAGCGCTATGGAAATCAGCAGGTAAAGCAGAATGACGAGATAGTCCAGCGTATGCATCTTGCAATCAGTTCTTATCTAATTCGAGTTTCGTTACAACGAATCGTTTCGTTGGCCTGGGAAAATAGATTCGGAGAGACAATCGATAGACACAATTGAATGTGTTGAGTTTAGTCAAATCAAATTTGAGGTTTGCGCGTAAATGTCGCCGACCTGATCGTCGTACAGCGAAGAAACGATGCGGGAGACGAAAAGTGAGCTTCATCCATAATATCAAAACCGAAACATATAAAAAGCAAACCTGCGAATTCTCCGGTAATTTCTTCCCCAGGTTTGTTACAATAGACTGACTTCCAGAAACATGGCCAAAGAAGCAGAAGGCCATTAAAAACCGCTCTCATTTAAGCAAAGCAGATTTATTTCCGCCTCGCTCTTGAACCACAATTAAGGATTTATAATGACAACGGCAGTCTGTTTTCACTGTGGCCATTTGAAATTTGGTTCGTTCAATATTTGCGAAGAATGTCAGACTCAACCACGTACTGACGAAGAGTTGATTGTCTCCCTGGCGATGAGTGATCATTATTTTGATCAGCCAACGATGGAATCGATGGGGGATTACATCCGAGAGCACGGTCATCCACCTCACCTGGATCCTAATTCAGAGGAAACCTTTCGTAGAAATTTTGAAGAAGTGAAAGCATCAGGTCTACTGAATCAACTGTTTCCTGATCGCGATAATTCCTGATCCCGCTTGAAATCCAAACCAGCTCTCCTAATCTGCCGACGCGCTTTGGGGATTGTGTTTGAGAAACTTACCACTCCATGAGAAGCGGGTCCGGCTGTAAGGCGGCTCTTTTGAGATTCGGATTCAGAGCCACACGATCCGCGCTCTGTAAAAGGAAGAGATCTCACTGCAGCCCCGTATTTAACAATGTGATCTGATTGCGGGCGCGCATAAAAAAACCTTCGATCCATAAAGAATCGAAGGTTTTAAAAAAATATCCGGCAATAACCTACTTTCGCACTGGTGGGCACTATCATCGGCCCTGCGAGCTTAACTGTCGTGTTCGGAATGGGAACGCGTGTGGCCTCACAGGTATGGTCACCGGAATTGACAGAGTCGCCAACCAAATGGCCGCACTACTCTGCCTGGTGTATAAAAATGGTAAAAGTAATAAGTAAACAAATACAACCCTAGTTTGTTCTTAGAGTTTTGATGTAAAAATCAAAACGGCTAAGCGTTTGTCCATTAGTACCGGTCAGCTGAGACGATTGCTCGCCTTACACATCCGGCCTATCAACCTGGTAGTCTTCCAGGGGACTCAAACGAAACCTA
>TARA_R110002095_G_scaffold1297_7_pt1 | contig 14533 bp, 18 predicted proteins | sample TARA_R110002095 | Tara Oceans TARA_R110002095 (sample SAMEA4397255) | marine metagenome | biome: Polar Biome; feature: [SRF] surface water layer (ENVO:00010504); material: water (ENVO:00002006), including particulate matter (ENVO:01000060) such as... | depth 5 m | reverse complement strand
CAGACTCAGACTCAGACTCAGACTCAGACTCAGACTCAGACTCAGACGCAGGCGCAGGCGACAGCCATTTCATGTTTCTGGAGAACCCGTAGGTGTTTAATTTAGCCGTACGAAAATTTTGTGATGCACTTACAGGCAAGAATCGTTAGAATGGAAGGAACGCATGTCTCAAAGTCCTTTCTGGCGAATTTCAAAGCAGGCGTGATTGGTCTGATTGCAAGGCTGGTAGTGCTACCGAACTTCATTAAGTATAGTGAATGGTGCGAGATGACTTCTATGGATTAAGTTTTTGAATGATTTGACTTCGACAACACAAGGTAATTCATAAACGGGAACGAGCGAAAAAATGAAATCAATGTTTTTGATTTTTCTTTGTTGTACTTCATTTATACTTGCAGAAGACACAAAACCAAATACTCCGCACGACGCGCTAAAACTCGGAATCAAACTATTGAAAGCAGAGGACTATGAGGAATTTTATCAAAAAATGTTTACAGATGAAGTTCATCAAATTCCTGAAGCGAGAAGAAAAGGTTCTTACAAAAAGATCCTTAGCGAAAAAAAAGACGTGCTTTTAAAACGCTTTCAGACTGCATTGAAAATACAGCCACAGTTTGGAACTTATGATAAACAAAAAGCGGCTTACTTCCCTTTTGCGCAACAGGCAAAAGATAAAATGGGTTTTATCCTTTTATTAGAAAATCAACATTATAAATTTGGGTTATCAGAGACTGTGGGGCAAAGTACACTTAATCATGTTGCTTTTGACTAAATGGTCAAATCATTATACCAAGAAAGTCTATTGTGACTCTTGAAAAGAGAACCAATGCAGCTCCAGCAGGAAATCGCGAACTGGGACGGGATGTCGGTTGAGGCATTGTGTGCGATTTATGACTGTCACGGCCTGGAAGCCGAATTCGGTACGGCGCTGGTGCCGCTGTTGAAGGAACCGAAGCTGGAGCGTGGTGCCAGTTGGTTGTTGAAACAGCATTTGGAAGCGGGGGGCGTGTTGGCGGCTGCTGACGTGAAACGGGTTTTCCAGTCTTTGCCTGATCTGATAGAATGGGAAACCCAGTTGCATCTGCTGCAGAGTCTGCCTTATCTGACGATCGGCAAGCGGGATGTCAAACAGGCCGAAGCGTTTTTGCGGCGTTGTCTGGTGAGTGAAAACAAATTTGTACGAGCTTGGGCCTATAACGGGTTTTATGAACTATCGCTGCAGCATCCGCAATTCCAAGCCGAGGCGGATCAACTGCTGGAGCAGGCGCTGGAAGATGAAGCGGCGTCGGTCAAAGCGCGGGTACGGAATATTCTGAAACAACGTCTTTAAACCGCCGAGAGGTGAAGGAGAACACGCATGGATCTGCAGACACTGACCTCGTTTTTTATGTGGTGCACGATTTTTAATGGGGGGCTGTTGATTTTCTGGAGCCTGTTCTGCCTGTTCGCACCGAATCTGGTATATCGCGTGCAAAGTACCTGGTTCCCGATGCCGCGGGAGACGTTTGATGTGGTGATCTATTGCTTTATCGGCGCGTTTAAATTGCTGTTTATTGTGTTCAGTTTAGTACCTTATCTAGCGCTGTTGATGTTGGGGTGAATTGGGTTTTAGGGAAATGTTAAGAAGTATGACACAAAAACAATTTCATAATCAATCCGCTCCCCTGCCCAGTGAACGAGATTTTGATCCTTATGAAGGCGATCTGGATGCGCAGTCTGCCTGGAGGAACTTTGGCGGGTTGAGTCTGACAGAGGCGTACCAGAAATTTCTGGAGAATCCCGGTACGTACTCAGAAGATTTCATGTGGATGGGGGGCAAGGCGTTTGTCTATTATTTTCCGGTGCTCGAACGTTATCTGCTGGTGACCCCGGTCTGGACGGAAGAGAATGGATCGGAGTGGTGCCAGATTCTGGGGCTGGGATCTGCGATCCAGTTTCATTTTACTGAAGACTGCCTGCCGGAGGTCCGGGAATTGACACCGCGTGTGTTGCCGTTGATTGCTCAGGTGAAAGAATCGATCGACGCCTGTGTTGCCAGCGGACATCCCTATTATTCTGATCCGGAAATCAATCATCATGTGAGCGAAGAATGGGACCAGCTCGAACAACACCTGCGGCAGTTTGAGGATTAATTTGCCAGTTAATGTTTCTTAATTAGAATGCGTCTTAGCAAATGGGAGGAACCTGGGCTAACGCCCTTCGGCTAATTGCTGTAAACAAAATCAGCCGCACGGCGTTAGCCGCGGTTAATACCGATCTCGGTGAGATTACTTTCCTGAAAATCACAGTTTACCATTCAATCAACACTACATGGCATCTCTCTGTTCTTGAAATTCGAAAGTCTTGAAGGTGAATGATGTGGAAGACAAGAAACAGAGATTTGATCTATCTGCTTTCTGGTGGTTTCGTCTGCATAATTCTGTTTATCCTCTGGTTCCGCTCGATTAATGAACGCCAGGGTTATTGGGAAGCAGAGATTGAGAATGAAGGGCCGCAGACCACATTGACGTTGCGCCTGATCGGCAGAGAAAAAAAATCGTTGCGACGTCAGATTGTTTTTGAAAATATCGAAGCAGACGCGATTCAACCCGGGACGTTTAAACTGCCCGATGAGGCAGATCAAATGTCCGGCGCCCGGATGACGTTTGAGGATATCACATTAAGGCCCGGTCGCGTGACCTTCGAGTGGCAGGGACATGAAATCGATATGATGCCCTCACGCCTGATTATTGATGGTAAAGACTATGGCTGGGACAAGCCAGAGCCGATTCTGATTGTTGATTGACTGCACGTCAAATCAGAATCATCTCCCGCTGTTTTCTAATCGGTTGGCTTTTGTAATTCATTCCCCTGCACCACGCCAGTTTCTCCGCTGATCGAGACCACTTTATCTTTCGGATTAGCGGAGACCGCGACGTTGTCGAAGACATTGGCGGGGACTTTTGCGTTCTGGATCACCAGAGCGGTGCCGTGAAAGTTGCTGATTCTGTTTTGGGCCGCGAGGACCGTCGCTTCGCTGGCCTGCAGGGCGTGTCGCCAGTGATGGAATTTGTTGGCGATCAGAGTGATGTCGGAACCGGGGAGTGCCCAGATCGCGAAGTTGGGAGGGCCGACCTTGCGGAGCGACGTACCTGCGAATTCGTTGTTTTCGGCGCGGATTTTACCGGCGACGCGAATGCCGGCAACACCGCCGCCGCGAATGATGTTACCGGTGAGTGTGACCTCGGCGCCGTCGAAGACCATTACAATCGGGGGCATGCCCCCTGTTCGGGAGAGTTCATTGCCCACGAGACGCACGGTCCAGCCGGTATTCACGCCGACCGCAACTTGGGCGTTATCGATGATACGGTTATTGATCACCGTCGAGCGGCCCGCTTTACAGGGGGCGAAACCGATGCCGGAGGTTTTGTTGTGGTGACAAAAATTATTGATCAGCATCGTGACGGCGTCGCTCTGCTGTCCGATGCCGGATTGTCCGTTTTCAAAACATTCGTTGCCGACAATGGTAGGCGTGGCGTGTGTGCGTGAACCGATGCCCGCCCGCTTGTTTTTAAAACAGCGATTGTTACGAATGAGTGGGGCGGCTTCTTCCCGCGTGCCGATGCCTGCCATCTCGTTTTCGTAGCATTCGTTGTGTTCGATGAGGGGCCGTGTGTTGGCTCCGGTGCGAACGCCGATGCCGGCACGGCGGTTTTGATAACATTTGTTGCCACGAACAATCGCGCGGGAACCTTCGCTGATGCCGATGCCGGCGCGGATGTTTTCGTAGCAGGTATTGTTGATGACGGTCGGACTGGCGTCGTCGTGACCGATGCCGGCGTAGAAGTTCTGAAAGCAGATGTTTGCTTCAATGACGGCGGTCGATTTCTGCATCGAACCGATGCCGCCCCCCATATTGCGGTAGCAGACGTTGCGATAGACGTGGGGTGAGCAGCGTTTGCCGGGAGCGCTTTGGATGGCGATGCCCGTGTAGCCGATATGATGTACGATGTTATTTTTAATCGTGCAGGTCACGCCGATGACACCAATTCCGGCGGTGCCCGGTGCGCCAATCGGTTCGTGTGACTGCTGTTCGCCGTGCGTGGCGTGGTGCTGGTTCCATTTCGCGTCGTCATACAGGCCGACGTTGGTAACGGTGAATCCGTCGAGTGTGCTGCGTTCTGCCATTGTTACCCCTGCTCCTGCACCCTGCTCTCCACCGCCGTCGATGATCGTTGCTTCCGCCCGTTTTAAACCGAGCGTGCCTTTATTGTCATTTCCGGCGCTCTTCAGGGTAAGACCTGCTTTTAATTTGATACGTTCGTGATAGGTCCCGGGAGCAACCAGAATGGTGTCGTCCTGTTTCGCGGCGTCAATGGCTGCTTGAATCGTCTTGTGGTGTTCCGGAACTTGGAGCGTCTCGGCGGCGAGAGAGGAAACTGCCAGTAAGGGAACGCAGAGGATGCTAATTTCCAGCAGTCGTAAGCGGCGCACGTTTGCCTGTTGGTGATCGTTGCTTGAGCACATCGCAGCATCTCCTTTTGGGGAACCGGTGATGGAATTCAATGATGTCTCTCTATCTCTTAAGCTACCAGATTCAAGCGGTCGATCAAGGGGGGATTCGAGGAAACATTCTTTAACAGATAAATCGTAAAACATGATTGCAGAAAACTCTCTTCCTGGAATAAGATTGCCTGAAATTATCGATTTTAAAATAGATTATTCCAAGGATACAATGGTTATGCCTAGATGGCCTAAAAGAAAGCCGCGCCCTGGTGTTGATGAATATGGTCGAAATGAACTTTGGTATTTTGCATTGAATGGTGATTCTGCAGGAATCGCGCAGGAAATCGCATCAGGAGTTGATCCTTCTGTAGGAGACGATGTTGGTTACACTCCATTACATGCTGCTGTTCAGGGAGGGCATGTGTCAGCAGTTCAAGAGTTATTGAATGAAGGAGCAAATCCCAATTCAATAGATAAGCATGGAAACGGGCCTTTGTGGACAGCAGTCTTATCTGCCCCAAATGAGAAGCGGGTCGAATTGATCAGGATGCTGTTAAGTGCTGGTGCAGATCCGTACTATGAAAATCAATATGGTGGGACTCCTGAGAAAACAGCTCTTGAAATTGCTCATGGTCTTGAAGTGCCATTTCAGGAGCGTTTCAAGTAAGTGAGACCATTAGTTGACTCAGACAAGACGTGGCTGTTATAACTCTGAAAAGTCATTCAGAAAGGACCCCTTCTTACTTATGGCATTGCCCATTGATCTCTGGTTAATTCATCCTGAAACCGAAATGTGCGACGCGTTTCGCGATCGCTTTAAAGACCTGCCTCGCGTGACGGTGATTGAGAGCCGTTTTGAAGACTTGCCCCCACACGATTGTTTTGTGACGGCTGCGAATGCGTTTGGAATTATGAGCGCGGGCATTGATGCCGCCGTTGTGCATTTTCATGGCGAAGAGCTGATGCGGCGGATTCAACATCGCATTATGGACGCCTATCTCGGCGAACAGCCGCTGGGAACTTCGTTCATCGAGCCGACGGGCAATCCCGAGTATCCGTATGTCGCACATAGTCCGACGATGCGTGTTCCCGGTTCGATCTCGGGGACTGATAAAGTGTATGCGGCGACTTGGGCGTCGCTGTTGGCCGTGTATCAGCACAACATCAGTCATCGTGAGAATGAGCACGAGAAAATTGAAACGGTTGTGTTCCCCGCGATGGGGGCCGGTTTCGGCGGTGTGCCTTTTAAAGAAGTCGCGCGGCAGATGGCGGTCGCTTATCAGCATTATCTGGATCCGCCGCATCGGATGGACTGGGATATGGTGATTCGGCGGCAGAAGGCCATCGCTTATGATCAGGGGCAGTTGGTCATTCGTTGAATGGCAACATTTCTGCACAACTGCTTTGTGATTAATGTTGATTATTTTTCTCGAAGATACAGGAATGAATGATGGATGCTCATGAGTTTGTTGTTTGCTGGAAACGAGAAAAAGAGACTTTGCTGAGAGCGTTTCAAGATTCTTCTACGGAATCAAAGGTTTCCAGCGCCATTGCATCTCTGAATCTTTCACAAGAACATTTGATAACAATGAATGAGATTCTGGATACTGTTCTCACGGATACTTTTTATTCGTTGTTACTGGGACTTGATGGGGAAGCGAGTATTGGTGGTGTTCAGGAAACGTACAAAATCTACGATGAGCAGGATCGGCTGATTTCAAATTGCGGAGAAATTGAAGCAGCCGCCTGGGAGCAATTCTATGGCGAAGACGAAGTCCAAGATTAATTGAACAGTACAGCGAAGCACTGTTTATCTTGAAATCTTCAATTCATCACTCACCATCTACAGCCCCGGTACTATAATCGAGCGTCTTACTAACAATAATGCTACTTTTATCCCGATTGTATGGGTGAAACGTGCCGGAGAATCATACTGCTGATGAGGACCTTTCTGAGACCGGGCTGATCTTGCTGACCGGGGCGACGGGATACGTCGGTGGTCGATTGTTGCAGGCGCTGGAGCAGCGCGGGGCGAAGTTACGTTGTCTGGCGCGGCGGCCGGAAATTCTGGAACATAAAGTGGCGGCGTCAACCGACGTGGTCGCCGGTGATGTGCTGGATCGTGCCAGTCTGGGTCCAGCTCTGGAAAGTGTAAAGGTTGCCTACTATCTGATTCATTCGATGGGGGCGAAAGGTTCGTTTGAAGAAAATGATCGTCTGGCCGCTCGTAATTTTGCTGAGGCAGCCCGAGAGGCGGGGGTTGAGCGGATTATTTATCTCGGTGGCTTGGGAAATGAGGATGAAGACCTGTCGGCGCATTTGCGAAGTCGTCAGGAAGTCGGCCAGATATTAGGTTCGACGGGGGTGCCTGTGCTGGAATTTCGCGCGTCGATTGTGATCGGCTCGGGAAGTCTGTCGTTTGAGATGATCCGTTCGCTGGTAGAACGGCTGCCGATCATGATTACCCCCAAATGGGTGATGCGAGCCGCGCAGCCGATCGCCATTGAAGATTTGATTGCCTATCTGATTGGGGCACTCGATCTGTTGTTTACGCAGAACCGTGTATTTGAAATTGGGGGCGCCGATCAGGTTTCGTATGCCGACATCATGCGCGTGTATGGCAAGTGCCGCGGCACACGCGTGCGAATGATCCCGGTGCCCGTGCTAACGCCTTATCTTTCGAGTCTCTGGCTGGGGCTAGTGACACCCTTGTATGCGCGGATTGGTCGCAAGCTGATTCAAAGTATTGTGCATTCAACCGTTGTGCGCGATGAGAGTGCACTAATGGCCTTTGATATTCAACCAATGGGCATTGAAGCGGCAATCAGCCGTGCTCTGATACATGAAGACCGGGAGTTCGCGGAAACACGGTGGTCGGATGCGCTTTCTTCTTCGGGCGCATTACCGGCCTGGGTGGGAGTCCGCTTTGGTTCGCGGCTCGTCGATTTGAGAAGCATCGAAGTCAATCGGCCGCCTGAGATTGCTTTTCAGCCGATCCAGCATATCGGCGGCGAGACCGGCTGGTATGCCTGCAACTGGTTGTGGCATCTGCGCGGGACGCTGGATTTATTAGTCGGCGGTGTTGGCATGCGTCGGGGACGTGCGCATGCGGAGAACCTGCGGGTGGGCGACACGGTCGATTTCTGGCGGGTCGAAGCGTATGAGCCGAATCACTTGCTGCGGCTGTCGGCGGAGATGAAACTGCCCGGACGTGCCTGGCTGGAATTTGAAGTGACGGGGAACGCGGAATCATCGACGATTACTCAGACGGCGATTTATGATCCCATCGGTCTGTGGGGCCGGATTTACTGGTATGCGGTCTGCCCACTGCATCATTTTGTGTTTTCCGGCATGCTGAAGAATATCGCCGCCGCGGCACTTAAAAGTGAGACGCCCGAACCGGATGCGATTTCGCAAGACTGAATCAAATTCAGCGACCTCCCTGCTCTGTTTCTAATTCCCTCTGGAATGAGTTCGCGCGAACCTGTAATCTATGCAGACAGCAGATTCGGTTGCCAGGCTTCATTTGAAACACTCACCGGAAGGATCAAAGATGACGAACGTTTTACTCACAGGGTTCGGACCTTTCGGAAATACTCCCGTCAACCCGGCGGAGCTGGTGGCGCGGGCTCTGGATGGCACCGTGATTGGTGAGGCAAAAATTGTATCGCGGATTGTGCCGAACGTGTTTTTTGAATGCATCGATGTGGTGAGTGCGGCGATAGAGGAAGTTCAGCCGTCGCTGGTGGTGATGCTGGGAGAATACGGGGGCCGTGCGATGATTACGGTGGAACGACTGGCGCAGAATTTGAACGACGCGACGCGATACCAGCTGGCAGATAATGCAGGGGCTGCGCCTCAGGGACAATTAACGGCACCGGAGGGACCGGCGGCCTATTATTCAACACTGCCGTTGCGTGCGATGGTCAAGGCGATGCGTGCGGGCGGGATTCCCACTGATATTTCGGATGTCGCGGGAACGTTCGGTTGTAATCACCTGATGTACGGCATATTGCATCACCTCGAACAGGAGCAATTGCCGATTCGCGCGGGCTGGATTCATCTGCCGCACCTGCCTTGTGTGGCGGCGCTGGAAGAAAATCTGGGCGCACCCAGTATGTCGGCCGAGACCTCCACCACGGGTGTGAGAATCGGAATTCAGGCGGCCTTGGAACATCCTGAAGATATCGACGAGCCGAGTGTTTCGCGACTACAGATTTGAGTCTGAGTTGCAGCATGAATCGGCTTCGGAACGAGGTTCGGCAGCATATCAACGAAGGCCTTCCCGTGAAGGGAACAAGAGGACTCCTCATTTTTGCTGAAACGTATACCCCTTGATTTTCTTTTTTTTGAACTTGATCAGTGCAAAGCTGGTTGACGGTAAGCGGTAATTCTGATTATATTGCTGATACTGAGACTCAGTGTCATGTTTGGTTCTGGTTTCAATGTGTTTGTATATTTATTGTTCCGGAATAGCCCGCAAAGGTATTTTGGTTGCAAGAGCGTCTTCGAGACGGATGAGAAGTGATGCTTCTCCCCTGTCCACTGCAGTCACTTAAGCAACTTCTTCTATCAGTAGCCAGCCAATCGCTCCGGTGAGTTTTCACTCCCGCGTAGGGTGTGATCTCTATCACTTATCTGGTTTCTATTAGAAGGAGATACCAACCATGTTGTCTCGTACAACAACCCGTCTGGCTCGTTCCAGATCTCACAAACGTTCCGCTTTTACGTTGATCGAATTGCTCGTCGTGATTGCGATCATCGCGATCCTAATTGCTTTGCTCCTGCCAGCGGTTCAACAGGCGCGGGAAGCAGCCCGTCGTTCACAGTGCAAGAATAATCTGAAGCAGGTCACTTTGGCGACCCATATGTTTCATGACACGTTTCGTCAGTTTCCCCATGCCGTTCAAGATCATGATGTGAATGCTGATCTCTCTGATCCTGGTGATCTGCCTACTGCAACTTGGGTACCAGGTCAGATCCAAATTCTGCCATATCTGGAACAGGATGCAGTTGCCCAGCGTTGGGATCCAACCAAAGCACGCAATGATACGACTGACGATAATGGGGATGGCTATAGTAATGCCGACCTTGTTCAGATGATCGTACCTACTTTTATGTGTCCTACGATGACGTTGCCTTCGGAACCATTGGCAGACAATCGTGCCCCAGCCAGTTACATTTTTAATTCAGGGACCATAGATCCGGTTACTTTTCAGTATGCATCATATGGGTATGGTCCTGAAACGGCATTTGACGGAGCCATTATTCCATTCAAAAGAAGCCCCAAGGAGACAGCTAGCCCCAGTTATATGAGAACAACGAAAATGAGAGACATCACCGATGGAACATCCAATACGTTTCTCATTGGGGAAACAGATTTCACACCTCAGGGGAAACCTTCAGATTCTTATGGTAGTGTTTGGGGCTATGGGTATATTGGATACACCTATGGAAACACATTCCATCCATTCAATAAACACAATGTTGCTGATTCGGACTTATTTTTTTATTACGGTGCTTTTCGGAGTCAGCATACTGGTGGAGCACATTTTGCGATGGCAGATGGTTCGGTGCGTTTTTTCTCGGAGAATATAAACAATGAGCTGTATCGGGAGTTATCGACTCGATCTGGCGGAGAAATTGTTGAAGTACCTTAGGGGTTTTCTCGTCTGAATATACGCGATCACTTCGAGCACGAGGTGGTCGTGTTTTTGTTATCAAATGCACCTTGAGGAACTAAAATGATTCGAATATTATGTGCCGTTTTGATTGTTTTTCAAATACAATTAGTTGGCTGTGGCAATTCTTCCGATTCCGATATCGTTATCGGAACACCATCCAAAATACCGACCCCAACTGCTCTCTCAGTTGAGGAGTGGAAAGCAATGCCGAATACACCAGAAAAGTTTGAGCCTTCAGAGCTGGACAGGGTGAGACGCCATGATCCGGCACTGAAAAGCAACAAGGCTTGGGAAAAATTTCAAAAAGAGATTGTTGGTCCCGAGTTGAGAAAAAATAAGCCACAGAAAGAACCAATCTAATCGCTGTTGTTATGATGTAAAAAACTCTTCTGTGAAACTGTGGGAATCGAGAAGTTCCCACAGTTTTTTTCGTCAATACTTTTCTGAACCAGTTCTAAAAGTAACAGCGTTCAGATATTCTTTCTGCAGACGAATTCTGCGATGGATCTCGCAAAGCTTTTTGCCCGCAATTTCCTGATGGCTGAAATTGATTCGTTTCCGTATTGATTGGAGACAGCAATGCCTTACTTTGATCAGGCACAATATGACGTTCGCTGTGAATGGGGTTTGCCTGGCGTAGAGAACATTGCGGCGGCCGATGTCATTGTGATCGTTGATGTATTGTCATTCTCGACGAGTGTTGAAGTGGCGGTGAGCCGTGGTGTGATGGTGTTTCCCTACCGCTGGAAAGACGATTCAGCGGAAGAGTATGCGCAACAGCGTTCCGCGGAGTTGGCAAGTGCGCGCAACAACCACAACCTGCCGGGTAAGTATTCGCTGGCGCCCTCTTCGCTGATCAGGGCGCCGCGGGGACTTCGGCTGGTACTTCCCTCTCCCAATGGTTCCCATCTTTCATTCGCGGCGATTTCGCATGGTGCTACCGTGTTCGCGGGCTGCTTGCGGAATGCGTCAGCCATTGCCCGAGAATCACAAGCAGCCGGTCGGCGAATCACGGTTATTCCGGCTGGTGAACGCTGGGCCGATGGTTCGTTGTGCCCCGCGATTGAAGATTTAATTGGTGCGGGGGCGATCATTATACAGTTAGCGGGAACGCGCTCGCCTGAATCGTCCGTGGCTGTCGCTGCTTTTGAGGATGCCGCCGACCAATTGCAAAACCGTTTACTCGATTGCTCATCGGGACGCGAACTTATAGCACGCGGTTTTGTCAATGATGTTGAAATCGCTGCAGAACTTGATGTCAGTGAAGTTGTACCGACATTGATTGACGACGCGTTTGTCACAATGACCGACTGGTGAGGCATCACTAATAATGCGCACATTGTTGACATGGGAATACTATATGCCATAATGTTTTTTTGTGCGGGTCCGAGTTGGTTTTCAGGTTTCTTTTCATGAGGCAGGCTGGCGAAAGGTGCAACGATGATTATTTATGGCTCTCGAATGTACTTCAAAGAAAACGTAGTGAAATCGAATGGCACGTGTGAGCATTGTGGTCATTATACGAGCCAAACCAGTTACGAGGCGCGGAAGTTTGGACACCTTTATTTTATCCCACTAATCCCGGCGGGACCGCGTTCACAAATTTTGAACGAGTGCGGTAAATGCGGGACGGGCACTCATATTCCGCTTGAGAAGATGGAGCCGATCCGGAATGATATTCGCAGCAATTTTAAGAACTGGATTGAACAGGTTCAGAGCGGAAAAAATGAGATTCATCTGGAAGACGATCCCGAGCCTGTAAATGTGGGGATTTTATTTTCGGGGGCGTTGGAGAACCTGTATCTACTGCAGGAAATTGACGATGCGAATTCGATTCTCGCTGTACTCAAGTCGCAGGAAATGCATCATGAAGCAGAAGTGGTCTCTGCCCGCTGGCATGAAATTCAGGGGAATCTGGATCGGGCCGTTCAGAACTATCAGGCAGCGCATGAATTAAGCCCGGAAGCGATTTTTATTCTCTATCGGATCGGAAAAATGGAACGCTTGATGGGGAAAAGCGGCAAAGCGATGCAGGCGTTTGAAAAGTGTCTCTCGATCGAACCGGATAACCTGGATGTGATTGTTGAGATCGCCGGGATTCATGAAAACGCAAACGATTATCCCAAGATTGTGGAAACCTACGACAAGATTTACGAACTGCGGCCGGACCTGGTGTCTGAAAAAGGGATGAAGAAAGTGTATAAAAAAGCGTGCAAGAAATCAGGAGTGGAAGGTACGTATCTGTAACACGTTAGCTCTGATGAATTGCCGATGAGACGGATTTGGCTGATGGTTGTCCGCTCAATCGTGTGACCGGCCGCACGTTTACTCCCCTCCCTCACCTTTACGATAAAAAAACAAACATGCAGATTAGATAAACGAGAATTAAACCATAGACAGAGTATAGATTGGATTAGTAGCGACAATGAGTAGAAATAGTAATGACGGTGAAGCATCAACGTCAAAAGTAATTGTGATGCTGATGTTAGCGATTGCTTTCTTCGGCTGGGCTTTTGCCGCGGCCGCTTATGCCCACTCAGAAGAAGGCTGGCGACAAGCATCTGGTTCGAATGTTGCGGATCCCACTGAAGTCGGTGCAGACGAGCGGTTTGAAGATGGCCAAGGCCTCAGACGATCCTCAAAGTCTTCTTTAAGAGATTTTATCTGGAACGCATTCAGCCAGATCCCGAATATGTTTGCGGTGATCGCCTTTAATTTCAAGCATCGTTTGTGGCTGGTGATTCTATTTGCCTGCCTGGAAGCGGGCGCTCTGGGATTGGGTTATGCGATGAGCAAAATTGATTAAGGTTTAATGAAAATAATAATGCGATTGTAACACTGGCTCCAAGCTGGTTGCCCTCTGTTATCATCAGATGAGGTTTTTTAGGGCAATCGCACCAACTTCAGTACCAGATGGAAATGCGTAAATGGTTCCAGAAGAAAAACGAAATCCGAGCCGGAAGCGGAAACGTAGACGCAGACCTGCCGAAGGGAAAGAGGGGACTCGCAGAGCGGCAAAGCCCCAAACTAAGCCGAAGAAAAAACGGAAAAAACAGCCAGACGATGAACCATCGACCCATAAAGTAATCGGGATGTTGATGGTGGCGATTGCCTTGTTTGGCTGGGCGTGTGCCGCGGCCGCTTATGCGCATGCGGAAGAAGGTTGGCGTGCCAATGAGGCGGAACGCTTCGCTGAAGAGAATTCGACAGAGGATCTCGACGAGACGCGGTTCAGCAGACGAAGACGCATGGGAGGAGCCATGATCAAAACGGCCCTTGAGTCATTGGGAGATTTTATCGGGAATGCGTTTCGCCAGATTCCGAATGTGTTTTCGGTGATCGCCTTTAACTTCCAGCATCGTCTCTGGCTGATCATTCTGTTTGCCTGCCTGGAAGGGGGAGCCGTGGGGTTGGGGTATCTCATGGAAAAAGTGGGTGAGAGCTTTCCGGATACGCCAGAATATTAGCAGCGTGACATCCTGTTTCGATGTTGGGGAAAGTTATCGAACGGTTTTTGATTTCCCGTGACACCGCTCGGCTTGTCCGACGGTACTGGTGGACATCAGGGGAACGCGTTGAGCTGCTTCCCTGCTCTGTTTTGCTATGAATGGCATTTTGGCCTTGTTTTATAGCGTTTTCTCACTGTCGGGTAAGAGGGTCAGAGGCACACGGTGCGCTGGTTGAAACGAACTGCCGAACTTTTTTTTGTCTCGGGTGTCAGTTCAGAATAAGATGTTTACAACGAAATTTCTCTTATTTTATGACCGAAAGAGCAGACACATGCGGGTTTATCTAGACGATGAACGACAGGCGCCGCCGGGCTGGCGGCAGGTACGTTGGCCGGAAGAGGCGATTTCATTACTCAAGACAGAAGCCGTGCGCGAAATCAGTCTCGACCATGATCTGGGAGATGACGCGCGTGGAACAGGTTTTGATGTCTTGCTCTGGATTGAAGAGACCGTCGCGACGAGTGACTTCGATCCCCCCGTGATCCAGGTTCATACGGCCAACCCCCCTGCCCGTAATCGCATGACGACTGCCGTTTCGACGATCAATCGGCTGGCAGAGCGGTGTCGTGGCGCGGATTGAATGACAGGGGCAAAGTCGTTCGAGTGGTATCACACATGGTACATCGATAGCGCTGGCGACCACATAGGGTCGCCCCTACGTTTGAGATGGTTAGCATTTGGGAGTCGCCGTTTTTTGATTGGGATCGTTTCTCGAATCGTGGCGTAGGGGCAGGTCTATGTGCCTGCCCGCCTTGTAGGGATCGATGTTGGATCACGCTTCCTAAGGGACCGGCTAAAGCGTTCGCGTGGTTTTACACATGGTATGTCGATAGCGCGGGCGACCACATAGGGTCG
>TARA_R110002095_G_scaffold48063_3_pt1 | contig 14620 bp, 12 predicted proteins | sample TARA_R110002095 | Tara Oceans TARA_R110002095 (sample SAMEA4397255) | marine metagenome | biome: Polar Biome; feature: [SRF] surface water layer (ENVO:00010504); material: water (ENVO:00002006), including particulate matter (ENVO:01000060) such as... | depth 5 m | reverse complement strand
GATGATTTTCTGCTGTCAACTGCGGCAAAGCTCAGTTCCCGACGCACATCAGGAAAGGCGTGGCAGCCGAATCACGACCACAATTCCCATACTGGCAAGAACCGCCAGCAATGCTTTGAGCGGTATGGAAAGCGGAGAGAAAATGAGTGTCACCAGAACGAGGGCCAATACGATCGAGATCGCCTGAATTTTGACACTCAGTCGAACGCCGCCATCCTGCTGCCAGTCTTTTAACACCTGTCCCAAAACAGGAGAACGCAACAGCGACTGGTTCAAACGGGGCGAAGTCCTGATCAGAAAATAGCTGGTCAACAGCAGGAAAGGAGTTGTTGGCAGTATAGGCAACGCGACGCCAAGCGCTCCCAGTACAAAAAACAGTGCAGCCAGACAGAGGTAAACCACTTTTCTAAAGCCGGTCACCGTGGGGACTGATGTTTCTTGCAGTGTATCCAGAAACTCAGGATGGATTTCGTCGAACGCGATTCTGTCTAAAGTCAGACCGGCGGCGGGAGGATCGACGGCTTTCGTATGTTTTTTATGTGGTTGAGGATCTCGGATCATGGGATTCAGGATCTGGACAGATTATGTGAACTGACAGATGAAACGATCATTTTAACGGAAACCGGCTTTGTCACAAGCTCGGTTTGCCAGGCCCGCTGTTCCGAAGTATATCCCTGATGGCTGCGGGCTGTTTCTGTTCAGTGGGCAGACGGCATGCCGCCACGCAGCGATCCTGCAGCCGTGTTTCCATAGTTGTCTGCAAACAGCGGGTCGAGGGGGCGACTGTTGGGGACTGACAGCCAGACACGCAGCAAATGGCGTTTCAAATTTTCGTCCTCCGCATCTTCAAAATCATCGCGCCGATGAAAGGTCACCCAGTTATTGAGAAAAAGCAGATCTCCCGGTTCCTGCCGAAAGGTGACGCTCAATTCTGGCGATTCCGCCAGAGCTTCCAGTTGATTCATCGCATCCTGTTGTGCTCGTGTCATGTCAGGCAGATCGGGAGAGGCATAAGCACGTTCGATCAGAACACGCAGGAAGCTGCCGGCAAAATGACCTTCCTGAACGGAAAAAATCGGTTGCCGGCAAAATGTTTTTTGATTTCCTGTATCAACATTATGCCGTAAGTAATAAAAGGGTTGCATCAGAACCCGTGTCAGTTCGGGCCAACGGTTGCGCATTTCATTGAACAGCGAAACGGAACTGACGAGCTGATTATTTCCGCCACTCACTGCCTGTTGAAGACAGAAAAATCCGATTACATCACAACGGTCGGTATGAAAACTGAGTCGTTTGCGTGTATTCGGCCCGCGTGCCTGAGCCTGGCCGATCTGATAACCTTCGTCACGGACGTGAAAAATCTTTTCACCTGTGGCACTTTGTGAAACGGGGGTTCCCAGATGCACGGAAATCAGCCAGAACAAACTTTTCAATTCTGCTGCAGTATGGTTTTCGACGGGAAAACGTTTGAGCTGACAGGCTCCCGAACCAGATTCCAGTTGCTGTTGAATCTGCCGAAGAACAGGACCCAGACTTGGTAGAGGAAATCGTGCCGGCGAAATCTGATCGCGGTGCAGGTTTTCTGCGGCGATCACGTGCAGGGCATCCTGCAGGTCAGCCAGATGGCGTTCGTCTAAATTCACCAGCCAGTCTTTTCTCTGGAACAGTTCACTCCCTTTCCAGGCTGCGGGTATCGAAAAGGGGGCGGGCAGGGAACTGTTATGCTGTGTGTCACTCACTTTCAGATGGCTCCTGTTCGATGCGATTCACCTGCGAAGGTGTTAAAAAACGATCTTAACAGAATCAAAGCAGTGTGAAAAGTTAAGCTACGGAGCGGTGGTTTGGCGATCGTCAGTAGAGTTTGCTCGACTTTTAAGGATTTCTGAACGGGCGCTGGTCAGTTATTTTGTCACTAAGTTCGGTTTGGCTCGGCGCTGCAAGACCGAATTGATGACCTGGATCATTTTTCGGCGATCAATTGGTTTGCTGAGATAATCATCACAGCCCGCGTCTAAACACTTCTGGCGATCGTGAGTCATGGCATGTGCCGTGAGTGCGATGATCGGTTTGGTAAAACCCAGGGAACGCAATTGGCGCGTGGTGGTATAACCATCGAGCACGGGCATCTGAATGTCCATCAAAATTAAGTCATAGATCTCGCCCAGAGGATCGCCGGCTGTCTGGCTTTGGAGTAATTCATCGATTGCCCTTTGTCCATTTTCTAAAATATGAATTTCTGCTCCCGCTTTTGTGAGTAGAAAATTAATCAGACGCTGATTATAAATCCCATCTTCCACGAGCAGAATGCGACAATCCTGTTTGATGAAGTCGTGAGCTGATTTGGAAGATTTGATTTCCAGAAGCCGTTTGGAAGCCGATACTTTTTCCATTTTTACTTTGCTGATATCTCCAGTGGCTATGGAAAATTCAATCGTAGTTCCTGATTGATCCCGATAGTCGACACGAATGTCCCCTCCCAGCCTTTCGATCAGCTGATTGCTGATCATCAGACCTAATCCCGTACCCACTCCAAAGTCCGGTACTAATACATCAGTCAGACTGCAGGGGGCAAACAGGTGATCCAATAGTTCCGAGCTGATTCCCATCCCGGTATTTGTCACCTTAAATGTCAGGTGATGTGTCCTATTTTCTGCAACGGTCGTTTCAATACCAAGCTTGATGTGCCCTTCCTCTGTATATCTGATGACAGTTCCCACCACGTTCAACAGAATCTGTTTCAGACGAATCGGATCTGATTTAATTGTTTCAGGTAACTCACATCCCTGTTCAATTTCAAATTGCAGGTTTTTGGATTCCGCTTTTTTCTTCAGTAAATTCCTGACATTATCAATGACAGTCGCCGGGCAGCATTCGAGGATTTCCGTAGCAAACTGACCGTCTTCAATGCGGGAAAGATCTTGAAAATCATTGATCGTATTTAAAAGGTATTCCCCATTGGCGTGGATTATTTCGAGCGTGTTGAGCGTGTCGGGATCATCGCCGGACTCGATCAGAATTTCTGAAAAACCCAGAATCGAAGTGAGTGGAGTACGGATCTCATGGCTGATCATGCTCAGGAATGCGTTCTTGACCTCGGTCGCCTGTGCGGATTTATTGCGTGCCGCCTTTAATTCTACTTCAGCCAGAATCCGTGCATGAATATCTGAAAGTGAACCGGTCATGCGCACTACGCGCCCCTCTGAATTATGAAGCACTTTGGCAGACCCTCTGAACCAGCGGTATTCTCCCCCTTTGACTCTGAGACGATATTCAAGATCGAAGGGTAAGCCCTGTTCCAGGGCCTTATTGATTGCCTGAATTGTTTTTGGCGCATCTTCCTGATGCAGTAAGCGTTTGAACGTGTCCAGACTGGGTTGGATTTCCTGGTCTTGATAGCCGATCAGCTCGTAAAACTGTGGCGACCACCATTGTTCATTCGTTTTGAAATCAACCCAGTCCCAGATGCCGTCATTGGTGCAATTCAGAAACAGTTCAAAACGTTCTTCGATTGCTTTTTGATCTGTTTCTGTCTGAGTGAGGATCTCGGTATTCGCGGTAAAATAACCGGAAAACTCTCCCGCCGAATTCGGACTGGGAACCGCATTGCAGAGAAACCATCGATAAAATCCGTCATGTTTTTTTAAGCGAATATCAAGCTGAAATGGTTTCTCAGCCGCTTGTGCTGACTGATACAATGCAAGATCTTCCGGATGAATGAACTGGAACCAGCCTTCATTAATATTCTGCTGCAGTTGGCTGCCTGTGAAGTCGAGCCATGATTGATTGAAAAAATAGGCCTTCTGATTCGGGCCCGAGGCCCATGTCAAAATTGGATTGGTTGTATCGTATACAGGCATGAAATTCTTTTCTGGAATTAACATCAAGATTGCTATTCATAATATCGCCTTGTTTTGAGCACGATTTCTGTTTTAAATACACGATTTTGTTTTAGAGGACCACAGAAAAAAATAACGTTCACTTAGAAAGGGGAAATCCCTTTATAAGTAAGTTGTATTCGAAGAAAATGTGAGGTTCTGTATATTGAAATCGTTTTTGCTTTGATGGGTTTTCCCTCAAAAAAAATGCAAATGCAGACTGCTTTAGCAATTGCAAGGATTAGAGTAATCAAACTCGAGTTAACGGCATCACGGGCAAGGATTCCCCTCCATAAATGAATGCACTCTGTTGGTTTAAGGGGAATTACTGAAGGGGCCGCGATTCGCGCGGTGATTTGCCTCAGTACACGAGTATTACAGCCAGGTTGAGATAATCTCGATGATCATCTCTTCTTCCAGTGTTTCATGCGCCAGAAGCTGATCCACCAGCTCGCCGATCGCGGACCAGTAAGCGTCAGTACGAAACAGCTGGTAAAGGGTCAGAGTTTTTTGTTCCAGATATTGCAGTCTGGCCTGGCGTTGAGGAATCAGGATGGCAGCGGCTCGCAACGCCTGTTGCCAGTCTCCCGACCATTCGCCAACCAGCGCAGGGTGAAACGGGTCGCCCGTATGAATCATTTCTACTACCGGACCGGCCAGCGCAACGAGAATCGTTTTTTCCAGAAATGTTTTCTCATCAAACAGACCCTCGGGCCAGGAAATTTGCGCATCGCCGAAACGCTCCGGACCGTCATCCCAGTCAGGATCGATTGTGACGGAATGCACGCGGGCACCCACTTGCACCGCCATCAACACATGGCCCGCTTCGTGGTAGGCAGTTATTTCTTCTGTCACGGTGAATCCGTTTTGATGATGCAGGTACGTGAGGCTGGAAATCGTGTAAGGAACAAGGGGGATTGAAATTGCAGAGCTTCGCGTTCCTGTAATTGGTAGACATTAAATCATCTGAAACGAGTTTCGGCAAGGACGGGCCGGGAAGACCAGATGAAATGTCATCCAATGCTTTCGGTAAACATTCATAATTAATCAGTAATCGTAAACTATCATCGCAGTCTGAGCAATTTCCTGCTTTGTATTGAGCATACTCTATTGTAGAATAAATGACGCATTTCTGAAAATCGAAATCAATCAACACTTGCTGAATAGACATCCTGGAGAAATACCGAATATGAAAATTATAGTTCAAATGATGGCAGTCAGTCTGTCATTGATGATGATCCTGCAAACAGTCCGTGGAGAGGAATACGATGTCGTTATTTATGGAGGCACTTCTGCTGCGGTGACGGCAGCCGTGCAGGCCAAACGTCTGGATAAGACTGTTGTGATCGTGAGTCCCGACCAACATCTCGGAGGTCTCTCAAGCGGTGGTCTCGGCTGGACGGATACGGGGAACAAAGCCGTCATTGGTGGTTTGGCGCGGGAATTTTATCATCGTGTCTGGAAGCACTATCACACGCCTGACGCCTGGAAGTGGCAAAAACGGGATGCGTACGGTGATAAAGGGCAAGGCACGCCTGCGATTGACGGAGCGGAGCGAACCATGTGGATCTTTGAGCCGCACGTTGCCGAGCAGGTATTCGAAGATTTTGTGCGAGAATACCAGATTCCCGTGCATCGAAATGCCTGGCTGGACCGGAAGCAGGGTATAAAAAAATCAGGCAGGAATATCACTTCCATTACCACACTCGATGGCAACACTTTCACGGGCCGGATGTTTATCGATGCCACTTATGAAGGCGATCTGCTGGCGGCAGCCGGCGTGAGTTATCATGTAGGACGTGAAGCACAAAGTGTGTACGATGAAAAATGGAACGGCGTGCAGACAGGTGTCCTGCATCACAAACACCACTTCGGCCCCAAAGCGATCAAGAAAAAAATCAGTCCGTATCGTGTTCCCGGCGATGCATCCAGCGGTTTGCTGCCTCGAATCAGCGGGGATGATCCGGGAAAATATGGAGCCGGCGATGATAAGATTCAGGCGTATTGCTTTCGGATGTGTTTGACCAACCACGCCGATAACCGGGTCCCTTTCCCTAAGCCGGACGGTTATGACGCGGATCAGTATGAATTGTTACTGAGAATTTATCATGCGGGATGGCGCGAAACCTTCGCCAAGTTTGATCCCATTCCCAATTTCAAAACGGATACGAATAATCACGGCCCGATGAGCACCGATAATATTGGATACAATTATGATTACCCTGAAGCTTCCTACGAACGCAGAAAGGAAATCATCAAAGAGCACGAAAACTACCAGAAGGGCTGGTTGTATTTTATTGCCAATGATCCGCGTGTTCCCAGAGAGGTTCAAATGAAAATGCGCGAGTGGGGTCTGGCCGGGGATGAATTCACCGATAATGGAAACTGGCCGCATCAACTCTACATCCGCGAAGCCCGGCGGATGGTGGGTGAGTTTGTAATGACGGAGAATGAGCTGGTTAAAAAACGTCCTACTCCGGATTCGGTCGGCATGGGGTCATACACAATGGATTCCCATAACGTGCAGCGTTATGTTACGCCGGAAGGTTATGTACAGAATGAAGGGGACATCGGCGTTTCGACGCATGGTCCCTATGAAATTGCCTATGGAAGTCTGGTTCCGAAAAAAGGGGAGTGTGGAAATCTGCTTGTTCCCGTCTGTGTGTCGAGTTCTCATATCGCCTTTGGCTCAATTCGGATGGAGCCGGTTTTCATGATTCTGGGACACTCTGCCGCGACCGCTGCCGGCATCGCTCTGGATCAGAATCTGGACGTGCAGGATGTTCCTTACTCTGTTCTTAAAGAAAAATTGATGAAAGAAGGACAGGTTCTCTCAGCACCCCCTGAAGTCAAATTCGGACAGAATGGTGTTAATCCGGCGAAATTGAAAGGTATTGTGGTTGATGATTCACAGGCCAAACTGACCGGCGTCTGGGCAACCAGCAGATCTGCGAAAAAATATATCGGTTCGAGTTACAGTCACGAATCGAACGCTCGCGATGGCAAAGCAGTCGCTCGTTTTGAAACGAAAATACCAGAGGCGGGACGTTATGAAGTACGTTTTGCTTACACTCCAAATTCCAATCGCAGCACGAAAGTCAGGGTCGAACTCCAGCACGCGCAGGGGAAAAAAGTTCACTCGATCAACCAGAAGCAGCTGCCGTCACTGGATGGTGTCTTTATCTCTCTGGGAGAATATGACTTTGTACCGGAGCAGGCTGCAGTGGTTGAAGTTTCGAATGCGGACGCAGATGGTTATGTGATTATTGATGCCGTTCAGTGGCTTCCCGTTGCGAAGTAAAAAGTGATTCCGCTTATCGTAAAGATCTGTCAAAAGGGAGCAGAGATGCAAAAACGCAAAATGAGTTTTCAGATTCTGTTTTGTTATCTGTTGACTTTGTCCGCTGGACTTCCCGGGCACTCATTGTTCGCTGAGGAAAAGGTGTCTCAACAAAGCGTCACGCGCGCGATGCGCAAGGCGAGCGAATTTTATCGCGACAAACTCGCCGTGCATGGGGGCTATGTTTATTACTATAGTCTTGATCTTCAGGAACGCTGGGGTGAAGGCAAAGCGGGCCCGGATCAGATCTGGGTGCAGCCACCGGGAACACCCACTGTGGGCATGGCTTATCTTAAGGCATACCAGGCAACGGGAGATCAATATTATCTCGACGCTGCCACCGATACCGCTCTGGCGCTGGTGTACGGTCAACTGAAATCAGGTGGCTGGACCAATTCGGTTGAGTTTAATCCCCGCAGTAAACTGACGGCCGACTATCGCAACGGGAAGGGGAGCGGACGCAACAATTCCACCCTCGATGATGGTATTACCCAGTCGGCAATCATGTTGTTGATCCGCGTGGATCAGGCACTTCAGTTTGAAAATCAAACGATCCATGAAGCGGCGATGATCGCATTGAACGCCTTGCTGAAAGCACAATATCCAGTGGGCGCGTTTCCTCAGGTGTGGACCGGTCCGGTTGAATCCATTCCGGGTAAAGCAGCCAGCTTTCCCGATTATGACTGGCGCACGGAAGGTCGAATCAAGAATTATTGGGACTGTTATACATTGAACGATGGTCTCGCCGGATATGTATCTGACGTTTTGATTGAAGCGTATGCGATCTATGAGGATCAACGGTATCGGCAGGCAGTATTGAAGCTGGGCGATTTTCTCATTCAGGCTCAGCTTCCCGACCCGCAGCCCGCCTGGGCGCAGCAGTACAGTTTTGAGATGCAGCCGATCTGGGCTCGCAAATTCGAACCGCCGGCTGTCACCGGAGGAGAGACTCAGGATGTGATCGAAACGTTGATGAATATTTACCGTTTCAGTGGTGACCGGAAATATCTGGAACCGATTCCACGCGCGCTCGCTTATTTGAAGCGGTCACATTTGCCCGACGGACAACTTGCCCGCTATAACGAACTCAGAACCAATCGTCCACTCTATATGGAACGCAGCGGGAAAAAGTACAGCCTGACATACGATGACTCGAATTTACCCCGTCATTATGGCTGGAAAATAAAATCGCAGTGGGCAAGTCTGCAACGGGACTATAAAGCGATCGAGTCGGGTAAACAGAAGCAGGCTTCACAACCGGGCAGGCGTGAATTAACTTTGCAGGCCCGGAAGATTCTCAACGCGCTGGATGATCAGGCGCGCTGGATCAGTACGAGCACCGGGGAACGTCTGGTCGGGCAGCCTAAATTTCCCGCCAACAGCCGTTATATTGCCAGCGAAGTGTTCAGCCAAAATCTGGAAACCTTGAGCAGTTATCTGCAGGCGCTGAAGGAAAAATAACGCCGCTTGAAAATCAGAAATCGTTTTTCTCTGTCATTTACGGTGAATCCAGCCTGTATCCAGGTTTGCTGTAGCGTTTTCGGTCTCTTTTGGATCAAGTAACATCAGGCGGAAGACGCGATTGTTGATTGCGACGCACGTTAGTGTGGAACATCTTTCAGGTGAAAGATGGCATTCATGGTGACCAGTCGTGTTTCTCCCTGTTTGTGCCTGATGATATTAATCCCCGTGTTTGTTTGAGTGATGTCTTTCGCACGACCGAGTTCCAGCCCCATCAGTTTTGCCAGGTAAACACGGTTGACGACATTGTGAGCGACAATTGCAACTGTTTCACCCGGATGCCGTTCCAGCACGTTCTGAATGGCCGGCTCTGAACGATTGAGGACATCGCTATAAGATTCGCCCTCCTCATATCGGCATTGGGACGGTTCGTCCATAAATGCGCGGTACGCTTCGGGGAATTCCTGCATGATAATGTTCCAGGATTTTCCTTCCCAGCGTCCGACATCACATTCATGGATCTCTGCGATTTCCTTCGGAATCAGACCAAAAGGTTCGCAAACCGCTAATGCCGTTTCCCGGGCACGAATCATGGGACTGCAGTAAACATGCTGGAGGCTGCTGTTCCGGGCAAGAAATTCCGAAAGTGCGCGGGCCTGTTTCTGTCCCGATTCACTGAGGCTCGGATTGATCCCGCAACCCTGTAGAATATAAGGTCGCTGTTCGTTAGGCGGAGTCGCGCCGTGTCGGATCAAAAGCAGGTTCGTGACGTGGGGTTCGGGCTGCGGTATCAGTTCGTGGCGTTCCATCTCAAATCTTTCAGGATCATTCGTCTCGCTCTATCGGAGCTGTTGATTATGTTGCGCCAGTTTCATGGCCGCCTTGATGGCTTCCCTGATGCCTCTGGTGTCAGGCACGGTTTCACTCCAGGCAATATCAAAGGCCGTTCCATGACTGGGGCTGGTTCTGACAATGGGTAATCCTAATGTAATATTGACTGCCTGATCGAAGCCCAGCAGTTTAAAAGGAATGTGCCCCTGGTCGTGGTACATTGCGACAACCGCGTCAAATTCGCCATTCACGGCTCTGCGGATGAGTGTATCTGCCGGCAGCGGACCTGTGGTATCGATGTCAGATTGTTGCGCCCGTTCGACTGCCGGCGCGATGATCCGGGCTTCTTCATCGCCAAACAGTCCATGTTCGCCTGCATGAGGATTGAGCGCACAGACCGCAACACGAGGAGGGGACGCACCCATGACCTGCATCAAGTCGGCAATCAGACGAATTTTTTCGTAAATCTGTGGCGTTTTAAGAAGGCCGGGAACACTGGCAATAGAGGTGTGCAGCGTGGTGTGGACAATGCCCAGACCTGCAAGTGGTTTGATAACCTCGCTATGTGGCAGATAAAGCATCATGCCAAAATCTTGAACCTGACAGCGGTCTGCCAGGATTTCAGTATGTCCGGGATAATCGATGCCGGCCAGATGTAGCGACTCTTTATTCAAAGGTGCGGTGGTGATGGCTGCGACCTGTCCGGCCCGACAATCATCAATGGCGCTTACCAGATAATCGTAGGCAGCGCGGCCGGAGCGCGCATCAGTCTGACAGGGAATGGCATCAACCACATCGGCTTTTCCGCGATCAATGCAGAAGGCCGTACCCGCCTCGAAAGTAAGATCATCGGTGACACGGTCGATCGAAATCACCTGCAGCGAACTTCCTGACCGCTGTGAGGCACGGCGCAGGATTTCGGCATTTCCATAAATGACCGGATGGCAAATTTGATAAACTTCAGAATCAGAACAGAGCGCATCCAGTAGTTGAGGTCCAATGCCCGAAGCGTCACCCATTGTTAATGCGATGTGAGGCAGCTTCATAACGTTTCAAAAACTTCACTTTCGTTTAACGGAAGGCCCTTCTTGTCTTTTTCAGAAAGAATGGGTTCCGAGGTCAAAGGCCAGTCGATTCCCAGAGCCGGATCATTCCAGAGCAGCGTTCGGTCATATTCCGGAAAATAATAATCACTGCACTTATACATGAAATCTGCTTGCGGGCTGAGGACATAAAAGCCGTGCGCAAAACCGGCCGGGACAAAAAGCTGCCGATGATTTTCTGCGGTGAGTGTGATCGAAAAAGATTTCCCAAATGTCGGAGAATTTTTGCGCAGATCAACACAGACATCAAGAATTTCACCCTGGACTGCGAAAACCAGTTTTGCCTGTGGTCGATTGATCTGAAAGTGCAGTCCCCTCAAGATTCCCTGTGAGGAGCGGGAAAAGTTGTCCTGTACAAAAGATCCTTCAATGCCCGCTTCCTGATAGCGTTGCTGCTGAAACGTTTCTTTAAAAAAACCTCGCTCATCAGAAAAGACCCGTGGGGTAATGACCAATAAACCAGGAAAATCAGTCTGTTGTATATCCATAATTCGATAAATTCTGTGATTTATAAGGAGAAATTGAGACTGTTGAAACGCGGGTTTCGCTCTGAATCCCTGAGGGATCATAGTGGTTTTTCATCTGAATGGTAAGGACTGTCCAGAGTAAGATTCAGGAGATCTCAGATTCTTTCAGGGGCTCGAAAACCGTCACAAGTCTTACTTTGTAACGAATTTAGAAAAATGGTCAACCATTATGTTTTTTCTGTTTTTTCTTGTAAATGCATATGTGTATCGCGTATCCTATAGTCAACATTTCTTGCCTAGGAAGTACTACTTTATTTATCGTTGCAAGATGATTTATGAAATTAAGCCATTTATTTAATCAGAGTGGAACAGCGAGTGCCTGGACCAGACGCAGCTTGAGCAGTGCGTTGATATTAATCATCGTGTTGTCGGTTTCCCACATCCGTGCTGAGGATGTGAAAGTTTTGAAACCTGTTGCTCCGGTTCCGACTGCTGCGCTTTCGGAAGTCTTTTTCAAAGCGGTTCCTGATTCACTCGAAGATCTCCAGCAGATTGAAAAGCAGGTGACTTCGCTCACTGAGCTGTCGATTCATTGTACCGTTTCGGTGCGTGTGGGCGATGCACAGGGGAGTGGAGTGATCATCGATAATAAGGCCGGTTACATTCTGACTGCCGCACATGTGATCGGACTGGCACAAAAAAATGCCACGATCATTCTGCACGATGGCAGAACGTTAAAAGGCAGGACGATGGGGTTAAATCGGGGAATGGATGCGGGTCTGGTAAAACTGGTCGAAGACAATGAAATCGATATCAGCAAACTTCCCCAGGTGAAAATGGGAGATATTTCCAAACTGGAACCGGGCGAATGGGTTCTGGCTACCGGGCATCCGAATGGATATCAGGCAGGCCGCGATCCTGTGGTTCGTCTGGGAAGAGTCGTCTCGCGCAAGAAACACCTGATTCAAACCGATTGCACGTTAATTGGAGGAGACTCCGGTGGACCTCTTTTCAACATGAAGGGGGAGGTCATCGGCATTCACAGCCGAATTGGTCCTGCCACCAGTTGGAACTTTCATATTCCCGTCTCGGCTTTTCAGAATGACTGGGAGAAACTCGTCTCAGGGGATATGTGGGGCGCAAAGCCTCTAGGCCAGAATGCCGTTCTGGGTGTGAATGGACTTGATACAGACGAAGGTTGCAAAGTGACTGCGGTCACGCGCGGTTTTCCCGCGGAAATCGCAGGATTGAAAGCGAACGATCTGATCATTCAGTTAAACGAAGAGAAAATCAGCGGAATTGAACAACTGGCTGAAATCGTTCAGCAATATAAACCCGGTCAAACTGTGCAGCTCAAAGTGATTCGAGACAAAAAAACGATGTTGATAGAGGTGCAACTGGCGGCCAGAGACTAAGTGAAATTCGAGAAAACGATTCGATCTTTTTTTGCTCAGAAAAGAGGATCACGTTTATAAAGCAGGTGTGAGGAGATACTCTTGAGCCACATTCAACAAAAGAGAAGTAAAAAGTCGATCAACGTTCAGTTTTTACTGACGTTTTTGATCATTCCCGTTTTTGCGGGGGGGCTGACTTCAGAGGGGCATGCCCAGGATCAGTTACAACCAAGCCAGTTAACCGGTGGCTCTCAGATTCGTAAAGCCTTTCGTTCTGTCGTCTCGACACCCCGTTCATGGACGGTGCGGATTCGTTCGAACGGAAAAGAAGCCTGTCTGGGTGCCATTGTGGGGGCAGACGGCTGGATTCTGACCAAGGCCAGTCAACTGGAGGGACAGATTACCTGTGAATTATGGAATTCAGAACGCTATGAGGCAGAGATCATCGGCGTGGATGGCAAACTGGATCTGGCACTGATTAAGATTGATGCCAAAGCTCTGCCCACCGTGAAATGGCAGTCCACCACTGATCCTAAAGTCGGACAGTGGCTGGTGACACCCGGCTTAAGTATGTCGCCTGTCAGTGTGGGGGTACTCAGTGTTCCCCGACGTGCGATCAAGCCGGAGCCCGGAGTACTGGGAGTACGTATTGACGACGCCCAGGGGGGCGCACTGGTCAAGCAGGTCATGCGCGAGAGTGGCGCAGAAGAAGCGGGACTTCTGGCAGGCGATGTCATTCTGAATGTGGCCGGCGAAGATATTGAAAACGCGAGTGCCCTTTCGAATTTCGTGCAGAAGTTCCTGCCAGGAGACAGGGTGCTGTTGAAAGTATTAAGGGAAAAAGAAGAACTCACAAGAGTCGTCGTTCTGACCGACCCGCAGATGCTGATTTATGACCGCTTACGCGAAATGCAGAAAAAAATGGGCGGTGAATTAAGCCGCCGTAAAACCGGTTTCACGGAAGTTCTGCAGCACGATGCTGTCCTGCGACCGGAAGACTGCGGGGGAGTGATTGTCGATCTCAAGGGAGAGGCGATCGGATTGAATATCGCCCGTGCCGGCAGAACCAAATCTTTTGCCATTCCTGCCAATCATGTCATACCGATGATCGAAAAGTTGAAACTGAAACAGTACGCTCCCTACAATCCTGTGAAGGATCTCAAGGAGCATACGGTTTCGACTTCATCCTGATCTGGTGAACGCGTACTGGCGGTCGAGTTGGTTTCGAAAATTTCTGACTGCCTGCTCCTGAAGACCGTTCGTTCGCTGGTTTTTAAAACATGCTGCGCCACGAATTCCGATGATGTCTGGTAAGATATCGGACAGCGACACCATGTTTTCTTTGTTGATCGAACCGGCCAGCGCCATTTTTAACTTGTGGGAATGTGCCTGTTCAATCAGTGTTTTTAAATCGTCGAGCGGCAGTAAGTCCAGCAGGCTTTCGCCCTGTTTGGAATAGGTGTCAATCAGCAGTCCCGCACACTGGCTTTCAATGGCGGCTGTGAGAACTTCCTGTGGTGAAATTGCTGTTGCCTGTTTCCAGTCTGCATAAGCGACCGCAATCCATTGAAATGCAGTCCTGTTTTTTTCTTCAATCCGTTTTCTGACATCCAGCCAGTGTGAATACCAGTTGTGTTGGCTCGCGGTGTGCGACATTCCCATTTTCAGGTACGTGATTTCTGCAGGAATGAAGGGGATGGAGCAATGTTCCTGCCATTCCAGCAGTTCCCCTAATGCCATACTGACGGGAACTGCGACCGATTGATCGTAATCGTGCAGTGACGCGGAAATCGAACGCAGCGTCTGCGCATCAACCATACCGAGGGCCCCGTTTAAGGGGTCTTTGAGATCCAGAATATCACAACCTCCCCGGAGGGCGGGCCCGATTTCGTCGCGATGCCGAATGCTGACCAGTAGCTGAACGTGATGCGATTTCAAAGCAGGAGCCTTCCAGGCGTGATTAAGGTGTGTGGTTTTCAGTCGGTTTATCAACTGCGGGATGACGCAAGGCCTTGCCAGCCAGACTGCCTGTGGGGCACCCGGCATTGATGGCCGGCTGTCCGTTCACGAACAGATAGCGAATTCCCTTCGAATACTGATGAGGGGCATCGAAAGTCGCACGGTCGATCAACTGTTTTGTATCAAAAAC
>TARA_R110002095_G_scaffold212475_2_pt1 | contig 14620 bp, 12 predicted proteins | sample TARA_R110002095 | Tara Oceans TARA_R110002095 (sample SAMEA4397255) | marine metagenome | biome: Polar Biome; feature: [SRF] surface water layer (ENVO:00010504); material: water (ENVO:00002006), including particulate matter (ENVO:01000060) such as... | depth 5 m | reverse complement strand
CGCGGCTTCCCGGCCAGCGCCTACCACGCCGGCATGGCCCATGAGTTGCGTGAGTCGATCCAGCGCCGCTTCATGGCTGGCGAGCTGAACTGCATCGTCGCCACCATCGCGTTCGGCATGGGTATCGACAAGGCCGATATCCGCAACGTGGTGCATTACGACCTGCCCAAGTCCGTGGAGAATTACAGCCAGGAAATCGGCCGTGCCGGACGCGACGGCCAGCCGTCCGATTGCCTGGTGCTGGCCAACCGCGACAGCCTCAGCGTGCTGCAGAACTTCGTCTACGGCGACACGCCCGAACGCGAAGGCATCCGCTGCGTGCTGGACGAGTTGCTGCAAGCCAGCGCCGGCGGCCAGTGGGAGCTGATGCTCAACCAGCTGTCGGACCAGAGCAACATCCGCCAGTTGCCATTGAAAACCCTGCTGGTGCAACTGGAGTTGCGCGGCATCATTGCGCCACGTTTCGCCTATTTCGCTGAGTACCGCTTCAAGTACCTGCTCGAGCCCGAGGCGCTGGTGGCGAAGTTCGACGGCGAGCGGCGGCAGTTCGTCGAGGCCATCGTGCAGAGCTCAGCACGGGCGCGAACCTGGTGCACATTGGATTTCGACGCGCTCTACGGGCAGCACGGCGCCGACCGCGCGCGAGTGGTCAAGGCGCTGGAGTACTTCCAGGAAAAGGGCTGGATCGAGCTGGAGAGCAAGCAGATGACCGAGGTCTATGCGCTGCTCGATCCGCGTTTCGATGCCGACGCCCTGAGTGGCGAGCTGCATGCCTATTTCAAAGGGCATGAAGCCAACGAAATAACCCGCATCGACAACATGCTGGCGCTGTTCGAGTCCGCCGAGTGCCTGAGTCAGCGGCTGGCGGCCTATTTCGGTGATCGCCAGGCACCGCAGCGCTGCGGGCATTGCTCGGTCTGCCGCGGACAGGTCGCACAATTGCCGGAACCGCCAGCCCTGGTGCCTCTGGAGCAGATGGATCTGACCGCACGTTGCGCCGATTTCATTCAGCGCTACCGGCAACTCAAGGGCGATGCGCCGGGCGCCGAGTGCCTGACGCGGTTTCTCTGCGGCATCAGCGTGCCGGTGTTCACCAAGCTCAAGGCGCGCCAGATCCCCGGTTTCGCCTCGCTGGAGGCCTACCCCTACGCCGAGGTTCGCGCGCGCCTGACGTGCTAGATCAGTGGCGGAGAACCTCAGCGCGCGGTAAGGCCAATCAGCCGGTCGGCGACGCCCTTGGTCTGGCGTGAGGTGCCGGCGGTGAGGTTGCTCGAATTTTCCAGCGCATCCAGCAGCCCGGTCAGCGAGCCGACACCGGCCGACTGGGTCTCGATGTGCTGCGCCACCGCGCGAATCTCGCTGGCCAGGCGGTCGATGTCGGTGCCGATCTCTTCGGCGTTCTTGCCGGTGATCTCGGCCAGCTTGCGCACCTCGTCGGCCACCACTGCGAAACCGCGACCTTGCTCCCCGGCGCGTGCGGCCTCAATGGCAGCGTTCAGGGCCAACAGATTGGTCTGCCCGGCGATCTGCTGAATGGTCTGCACCACCGACTGAATGCGCTGGCTGGACTGCGCCAGATCGCGGGCGCTGCTGACCACCTCATCTGCTTGATGGACCATTTGCTTGACCGAGCTGCCGGCCTGTTCGATGACGGTGCCTTGCTGATTGATGTTCAGCGTCAGGTCATCCATCGAACCGTGCAGCTCGGTGGCGCACTGGCTCAATTGCTCGGACATGGACTGCCGTTCATGGTCGGCCTGGGAGAGCACCTGGCCAAGGTCGGCCAGGCCGCGAAACACCGGGCGGATGTGCTCATCGAGGCCGTTGATGTCCACCGCGCTGCTGTAGTCCTGGCGCTTGAACTGCTCGATCTGCTTGACCACCACCTGGCTCAGGCCGGTCAGCTTCTTGATCTGCCGGCGCAGGAAGAAGGCCTTGAACTCGCCGTGGTAGGCGATGAAGTTGTCGGTGTACTCGTCGTGAAACTCATCCTTGCCGTTGGTGCGGAAGAAGAACACCGCCGTCAGTGTCTGGTTGAGGTTGAGGCCGAGGATCTCGCCGAAGGTCGAGTAGCCGGCCACCGGGACGTCATCGAACACCGGGTCCATGCCACCGAGAGCCTGCTCGTTGTTCAGACGACGCAGGATGCAGTCGTTGAGGATGCCCACCAGCGGCTTGCCGGGCTTGTTCTGCATGAATTTCTGATAGTCGCGGCGGGTGGTTTCGGCCAGCGGGGTGCGCTTGACCATGATCAGCTCCTCACCGGGCGCAACGTCGCAGAACAGGTGCACGCGCTCGTTGGCGAAGTCGATCTGGGAGATCGAGCGGACGAAAACCTCTTCGCCGACACGGATGGCGAAGGAGTAGTCGGAGAGCCGCTGGTCCAGCTCTTTTGGCGCGCATTTGAGCGCCTCGCACAGTGCCTGGACCATGCTGCGGATGTTGCCGCGGGAATCGATCACCTGGCTGATGTAGCGCTCTTCCAGCGAGGCACTGAGCACGCTCAGGCTGAGCGACGTGGGCTCGAAGTTCTGGCTCTTGAACACCCCGAAACGCACATCCCGCGCACACTTGAGGAAGACGATCAGCGCGTGGTTCTGGTAGCTGCGCTTGCCGTCATGCAGCTGAGTCTTCTGGAAATCGAGCTTGCCACCGGCCGAGCCACCGACGAACAGACACGGGAAGCGGCCGGACTCGTACAGCGCTTCCATGAAGAAGGATTCCGAAGCGGAGAGCCCGTCGAAGAAGATGTTGGCGAGGGTGTCGCGGTAGTCGATCTTCATCGACACCTGCACTCGCTTGATCGAGGCCGTCAGTTTGGCGATCCGCTGCGCCATGCTCATGCGGTTGCCCTGGCCGCGGATGTCTTCGCTTTCCAGGGGGACCTGAACGATCTCAGCGGCGGCGATGACGCTGGCGTCGAACAGCTGCAGCACCACCCGATCCCATTGCGCGCCGGTGGCACAGTAGAGCCGCTGGCCCTCGCTGGAGAGCTCGCCCGCCGTGGTGCACAGGCTGATCGTCGCCTGCGGAAAACGCTGCGACACCTGTCTTGCCACGTCATCCAGATTCACATGCGGCGAGACGAAGCCGGCAATGTAGGTCGGGTTGAAGCGCAGAGCGGCGAGCTGCTGGGCCAGCTGCTGAGCCGAGCAGAGCAGACTTGCCGTGCCGCTGGATTGCGTGTGGCCTGGCTTGAATCGGGAAAGCGAAATCATGGGCTTTACTCGCGCTTTTAGAAAAGGAAGCGGGACACTCGGCCGCTCCCGCACTGATCAGCCATCGATCAGAAGCTAGTTGTTGTTATCGCCACCGTGGCCGTGAGGCGCATGTCGCTCGGTGGTGCCGTCGTCAGTGACGTTATCGGCCGCTGGATAAAAGATCGCCATGCCACCATGGTCTTCATCCGGAAGTACTGAGCGAGGCGGCGACTCGAGTTGACGTGGCTCAACGGAAGTCGACTGCGGCTGTGCAATTGTCGACGAGCGACCTGTTGCCGCAGTGGTTGTGGCCGATAGCAAGGAAAGGCTCACAAGGAGCGACGCCATGTCTCGCTTGTTCACCGATCTCGGATTCCGCTGGAAAATTACCCTGCCCATTGCGGCACTGGCCCTGCTGCTGGTGCTGATGGGGGTCGTCGGCATGCGTGGCGTCAACCATGTGGCCGATTCGAGCCAGCAGCTGGCGACACGGCACCTGCCCGCCATCGGGCTGCTGCTCAATGCCGACCGTGACCTGTATCAGGCCTTTGTCGCCGAGCGCAGCCTGCTCGACAGCGATGCGGGCGACCACGTCCAGGCGCTCAGGGCCAGCCATGCGGAAAACCTCAAGCAGGCCTACGACCGCGTGCAGCAGTACGCCACCATGCAGCCAAGTTCGGAAGCGCTGGCGTTGGTCGAGCAGTTCAACCGTGGCTTTCAGCAATGGTCTGGGGTCTCGCAGCGGGTGATCGAGCAGATCGACCTTGATCCGCTGGCCGCCAGTGCACTGAGCTTTGGCGAAAGCGAGTCGAGCTTCGATGCCATGCGTGACGCCATCGACAAGCTGGGCGATCTTGAAGCGGCGGCGGCTAACAGCGAAGGCGAGGCCGCCATCGCTGAAGGCGCGGCGACAGCAGAACAGCAGATCATCGTGTTGGCTGTGGGTCTGCTCGGCTGCGTGTTACTGGTGGTGGGCCTGCCTCTGGTGGTACTGCGGCCGATGCAGCGGTTGCTTGAGCGTGTGCAGCAGATTGCCGAGGGCGACGGCGATTTGCGCGCCCGGCTGGATGTGCGGTCGGCTGACGAACTGGGCCAACTCGGCAATGCGTTCAACCGTTTTCTCGACAAGCTGCAACCGCTTATCGCCGAAGTCGGTCGGGTTACCGGAGAAGTCGATGCGGCGGCGCGTGATATGGCCAGGATGGCGGCAACGAACGATCAACTGATCAGCAGCGAACATGCGGCCGTGGACCAGGTCAGCACGGCGGCGACGGAAATGAGCGCTGCGGTGCATGAAGTTGCGCTGAACGCGCAGAACGCTTCCGATGCGGCGCGGAATGCGCAACAGCAGTCAAGCCAGGGCGCAGCGGTGGTCACCAGCACCGTCCAGTCAATCCGCCAGCTGGCGCAGGAGGTGGAGAGTACCTCGCAGACCATCGAGGTCCTGGCTGAAGAGACCGCCAGCATTGGTGCGGTGCTCGAAGTGATTCGCGGCATTGCAGAACAGACCAACCTGCTTGCGCTCAACGCCGCCATCGAGGCTGCCCGCGCCGGCGAGCAAGGTCGCGGTTTCGCCGTGGTGGCGGATGAGGTGCGGGCGCTGGCAGGCCGTACTCAGGATTCAACCAAGGACATCCAGCTACGTATCGAGCGGTTGCAGAGCGGGGTTGCCAAGGCCGTGCAGGCCATGCACGCCGGCAGTGGCAAGGCGCGCGACAGTGTGGAGCGTGCTGCTGGCGTCGATCAGGTGTTGGCCGACACGGCGGAGTCGGTACAGCGCATCAATGACATGGCGGCGCAGATTGCCACGGCTTGCGAGGAGCAGAGCAGCGTGACCGAGGAGATTGCGCGCAACATCAGCGATATACGCGATCTGTCCGATGATGCGGCTGCCAATTCTACGAAGAGCATGCAGGCCAGCCAGCAATTGTCCGGGCTGTCGCAGACTCTGGCGAGCCTGGTGGGTCGCTTCCAGGTCTGAACTGGCGCCCGCGCTTGCGCGGCGTCCGGCTAACCGGGGACGCGTACGCCCCACAGCAGTTTGCCCAGCCCGGTGTCGTCCGGTAACAACAACAGGCTGAGCATAAACACCAGCAGCAGGCCGAGCGCATAGGCCAGGCTGATCAGGCGCTGCCGTCGGCGGCGTCGTGTCACGGGTGCTGCTCTGGTCGGTTGTGCGCTGGAACGTGAAGGGGATGGGTGCATCGTCCTCTCGATGGATAGCAAGCCATGGCTCATTTGGTGGCGCGGAGCCGACCTGTACCGTTCTGGCGGCGAAGTAAACCCGAAATGAAAGCATAATGCCACTATCGTGAAGGCTTCCCCGATGGGCTGTCATTCGGGTAGCCGCCATCCCCCAGCGTCTGCCATCGCAGCGCTGTCACAATCGGAAAAGCTCTAGCGTGGATATCAGCCGGCGCTCCTGGCTGTGTCGACCATACTCAAAGGTCGCCGCCGCCCGACCTGGAGATCCGCTCATGCAGACTCGCCGCCAGCTGCTCAGTCGTTCCGCCCTGTTAGCCACTGTCGCCGCCCTCGGGCCGCTGCTGCCATTGCTGGCAAGAGGGGCCGAACCGTTACGCCAGCGCGCGATTCCCGCGACCGGCGAGATGCTTCCGGTGATCGGGCTGGGAACCTCGCGGACACATGACGTTCAGCTCGACGATGACGAGATGCGAACCCTGCTCGAGGTGCTGCGGGTGCTCGTCGAGGGTGGCGCACGGGTGATCGATACCGCGCCGAGCTACGGCAATGCTGACCGGGTGGTGGGTGAGCTGGTCCAGCGCGGCGATGTACGTAGGCAGGTGTTTCTGGCCAGTAAGGTGTCCGCCACCGGCCGCGAGCGTGGTGTGGCGCAGATCGAAAAGAGCTTCGAGGCGCTGCAGACCGGAGTGATCGACCTGATCCAGGTGCACAACCTGCAGGACACGCGCACCCAGCTCCAGTTGCTCCGCACTCTCAAGGAGCAGGGCCGTATTCGCTACATAGGCGTGACTCACTATGTCGAATCCGCCCATGACCGGCTGCTAGAGGTGCTCAAGCAGGAGCCTGTCGATTTCGTTCAGTTCAACTATTCGGTCAGCGAGCGCAATGCTGAAAGGCGGTTGCTGCCGTATTGCGCCGAGCACGGCATTGCCACGCTGATCAACCGGCCCTTTACCCGCGGCAACCTGCTCTCGCGGGTCAAGGGCAAGCCTTTGCCTGGCTGGGCGGCAGACATCGATGCCAGCTCCTGGGCGCAGTTGCTGCTCAAGTTCATCCTCGCCGAGCCCGCGGTGACCACGGTGATACCTGCCACATCCAATCCGCGCTACATGGCTGACAACCTCATGGCCGGCCAGGGCCGGTTGCCGGACGCGCGCCAGCGGGAAATGATTGTCGAAGCCTTCCGATGACCGTGGCTGAGGGACTCCGGGCTGGGGCTGGATGATCATGCCGTTTGCCGCGCGTGCCGCCGCGCTGATCAATGCCCGGCCGGGCGAGCTGCGCGCGGCGCTGGCAGGGTTCGCCCTGTTCTTCTGCCTGTTCACCGGCTATTTCATGCTGCGGCCGATCCGCGAGTCGATGGGTATTCAGGGCGGCGTCGAGAACCTGCAGTGGCTGTTCACCGCGACCTTCGTCGCCATGCTGGTGGCGGTGCCGCTGTTCGCCTGGCTCAACTCGCGCGTGGCGCGCATCCATTACATCGACTGGGTGTACGGCTTCTTCTGCCTCAACCTGCTGCTGTTTGCCGGGCTGTTCTTTCTCCTGCGTGACAGCATATGGCTGGCTCGGGTGTTCTACGTGTGGATCTCGGTCTACAACCTGTTCGTGGTCTCGGTTGCCTGGAGCCTGATGGCCGATGTGTTCGACGCACCCCAGGCGCGTCGGCTGTTCGCCTTCATTGCGGCCGGTGCCAGCGTCGGTGGGCTGACGGGACCGGCTCTGAGCGCCTTGCTCGTCGGCGTGCTCGGGCAGTTCGGGCTGATGCTGCTGGCGGCACTGCTACTGGCGGTAGCGGTGGCGATCAAGCACTACCTGATGGCCTGGCGCGGAGTGCTGGGTGCCGGCCGCCCCGGTGCCGAACACGCCGAAAGCCCGCGGCGACCGGTGATGGGTAATCCGTTCAGCGGGCTGACCCGGGTGCTGGGCTCGCGCTATCTGCTGGGTATCGCTGCCTTCGTGCTGCTGCTGACCACCGCCAGCACCTTTCTATATTTCGAACAGGCGCGGTTGGTGGCCGAGCTGTTTCCGGAGCGTACAGAGCAGGTGCGAGTCTTCGGTGCCATCGACTTCGTCGTGCAGGCTGGCGCACTGCTCTCGCAGCTGTTCATCACCGGGCGTATCGCGCAGCGACTCGGGGTGCGGGTGCTGCTCAGCGCAGTGCCGGCGCTGGTCTGTCTGGGGTTCATCGGCTTGGCGCTGGCACCGAGCTTTGCCGTGCTGGCGGCGGTCATGATCGTGCGGCGCATCGGTGAATATGCGTTTGTTCGCCCAGGCCGAGAGATGCTGTTCGCGCCGCTGGATGCCGAGAGCAAATACAAGGCGAAGAACTTCATCGATACCGTGATCTATCGCGGTGGTGATGCCCTCAGCGGCTGGGGCAAGGCTCTGCTCGACAGCCTTGGCCAAGGTGTCTGGCTGGTCGCCCTGGTTGGCGCGGCAAGCGCGGCGGTCTGGGGAGGGGTGGGCTGGCGGCTCGGCGGGCGAGCCGACGAGGCCAGCAGGCAACGCGGGCGAGACTAGGTAACGCACGCGCAAGTGATTGAATGCTGGCAAAATGCCCGCAATTTTCTCCAGACAGGATGTCCCGATGCGCGTCGCCTTGCCGTTTCTTCTTTTCGCCTCACTTTCCATCACCGGCTGCAGCATCAAGCAGACCGTTACGCCTGTGCATCTGTCGCCCGAGCTGGCGCCGGAGATCTGTGCCATTCCGGCCGTTGGGCTTCGCGCTGGCTTCAACACCACCTATCAGCAGTTGCTCAGTGACAAGGGCTTCAAGGTCCGTCAGTTGGCGGCCGGCAGCAAACCCGACCGCTGTTCCTTGAGCACCACTTACACCGGGATATGGCGCTGGGACCTTTTGCTCTACATGAGTTACGCCGACATCCGTGTCTACGAGCAGGGGCGTCAGGTGGGGCAGGCCGAATACGACGCGCGCTGGGGCAGTGGTCGCCCAGACAAATTCATCAGCGCCGAAAACAAGATTGCCGAACTCACCGACCAACTGTTCCCCGACGGGGCCAGCGGCCTGGGTGTCGCAAGGCCACAGGCCGTGGTGAGCGCGCCGCTGAGCCCACACGCGTACCGTCAGCAGCAACTGCAACGGTTGCAGGATGAGACGTTGTCTTACAAGGAATATCAACGCCGCTATCGTCAGCTGATGGAGGAGTAGCAGGCTCAGGCGGCTGGGGGCTTCGAAGCGCTGGCTTTCGGAGCTCAAGCGCTTCACTGATCTGGGTCAGCGAAGGCCTGTCCGCCGCTGGAGACAATTCAGCCAGACGAAACCGCTGAACCTCGGCGGTACAGACGCCTCGAACCTTAGTAGGTACGTCATCAATCAGGAGTAGTCGTATGCATGTTCAAGTCAACAGCCACCACATCCCCGGCAGTGTCGAGCTGCATGAGTGGGTCGGTTCGACCGTAGAGGAGCGGCTGGAGCGTTTCGACGATTTCCTCACTCGCATCGAAGTACACGTCAGCGACGAGAATGCACAGAAGGCCGGCGCTGATGACAAGCGCTGCCAGATCGAAGCCCGCCCGAAGGGCCATCAGGCCGTATCGGTGACACACAAGGCCGAATCCCTTCAGTTGGCCGTTGAAGGTGCCGCTGAGAAGATGCGCCACGCCCTTGAGCACCTGATCGGCAAGTTGGACACCAAGGTACTCTCTGGCGGCGAACTCAATGATCCATTGCGTGACGAGCAACCGCAGGCGGTAAAGGATGCGATGCTCGAAGAGGAATTCCTGGAAAAACAGGAAGAGCTTGACAAGTAAGGCGTCCGGCCCTGGTCTTTACCAGGGCCTTCCCAGCTAAACCCGCTTCACTCCTCGTTATCGTTGTGCTGTCCGGAACCAGCCCTTGCCGTTGCGTTTCGAATGAGCAATGCCCTCCTCTGGTAGTCCCTTCATGCAGATCATCCTGGTGCGTCACGGGCGGCCTGACCACAACGCCGACCCATGGAGTACGCCAGCCGGCATGAAGCACTGGGTCGAGGTTTACAATGCCGCCAGTGTCGTGGGCAGCGAGCGGCCCGAAGCCTTGCGACGCCTTGCTGAGTCGGTTGGCATTGTCGTCTGCAGCTCGCTGATGCGCTGCGTGGAGTCGCGCGACCATCTGGACTGCCAATGCCTGCACCAGCCCGATCCCTTGTTTGCCGAGGCCCATCTGCCTTATCCGGACTGGGCTTACCCGTTGATGCCTTCTCGTGTCTGGCGTATTACGTTTCGCACGGCCTGGTTCCTTGGTTTCGCACGTCACACCGAGCCAGTGAGCGAATCGAGGCGACGTGCGAGTGTCGCGGCCGACAGGCTTATCGAGCTGGCGGAAACGCATGGCAGCGTGTTGCTGATGGGGCACAAGATCATGAACGCACTGATCGCCACGCAGCTGCGCCGACGGGGTTGGCAGGGGCCGGCACTGCCGCTGCTGTCGGGCTACTGGCATCCGAGCCGCTACCGCAAGCCATCCTGAACCCATATCTCATCAACGTTGGCGGCAGTGACAGCGCAGACGTAGGCGAAGGCAGGCCTGAAAATCGGACGGCCAAACACCCGCAGCCATTGATGAGGCAAGTCAGGGGTAATACTTAGAAAAAGCAGGGTTGTTGAGAGGGTCTCGAAGCTTGATAGCCTGCCCTCAATAAAGCTGATGACAGCTAAATCCTGATTTTTTGGATTGAAAGCCAACATAACGACGCAAAGTTTGCGTGAGGCGTGGGTTTTGCTGTGGTGTCAAGGTTGGGCCTCGGCGGTGCGAATAGCCAAAGGCTTACATGAATCTGCGCGATCACGACTACAGCTCCAGCGTTCAAGTAATTAATCTATGCCCACTCTGAAGCGCAGGAAGCGCTCAGGATCAGGATGATCGACCATTGCCAGGAAGGCGCTCGAATGGAATCGGATAGGTCAGAAAAACCCGCTTCGGCGGGTTTTTGCTTTTCCGCACCCTGCACACGCGTTTCGCGTCAGGCATTGCGCAGCTCAGTTTGGCGGCGCTCGGAAAATGCTTCCTGGCCAAGCCACAGACTGTTTCGGCAAGATTTGGCTTCTGCCATGCTGATGCTTTATGCAGTAACCGCCTGGTTTATCTCTGAAACTAGTGACTCAAATATGCCCATGGGTGGGCAGTACTTTATAGCTGAATTTAAATAATCCAGACGAAAAAAAGCCCCGCCGAAGCGGGGCTTTTTATTTCAGGCGTCTTAAGAGACTTGAACCTGATCAGCCTGCATTCCTTTCTGGCCCTTAGTGGCCAGGAAAGAAACTGCTTGGCCTTCGCTCAGGCTTTTGAAACCTGCGCTTTCGATCGAACGATAATGAACGAACAGGTCTTCGCTGCCGTCGGTCGGCGTAATAAAGCCGAAACCTTTTTCATCGTTGAACCATTTAACTGTGCCATTTTGACGAGTAGACATGAGTATCTCCCAGGTGTTTTAAGGCTGCAGCGCTGAATTGTCCGGCGCCGAGACTGAGAAGCGAGAAGCAAAACGAACCGAGGAGATGAAACAGAGAAACATCATGCCGGGTGTCGAAGTGTTAATTGCGAAGCAGTGACCCGGAATATACGCACATAAAAAGATATGTACAGCATTGTTTGCCTAAGGCTGTTTCAAGAAGGTGACTACTGAGCATCTGCAAAAAATGAGTTAGCCTGTTATTTCCGTTATTTACAGTCACATATCTCGCCGTTTTCATAAGATTAAATGTTGTGAAATTTCGCCGAAACTTTATGGGTCGTTTATCGCTCGGCTGGCGGCTAGTTCGCGCCTGCATTGAGAGATTACGGTCTGACATTAGCCCAATCTCCATGGCCCGTGCGGCGATAGCGCAGAAGCGACAGCGCTACGTTAACGCCTCAAGCGCATCGCTCCAGGGTTTGTTTCGAGTCAGCGCTTAGAGAGGCTCCCGACGATGCGTTTGTCCCTTCCTATAGCGAAAGGCTTACAAGGATCCCAGTCTTTTGCTCTTCAGCTTGCTCGGCCGGATGATTAATCTATGCCCAGCTCTGAAGCGCAGGACGCGCTCAGGATCAAGGAAGATCGACCATCGCCAGGAAGGCACCCGGAAGGATTCGGATGGTCAGGAAAAACCCGCTTCGGCGGGTTTTTTGTTGCCCATGGAAAACCGCCGGGAATGCCATAACGTTCCGGCAACCGCGGCACGTGGTGCCACAGCGCAGCCTATCGCCTCACCGCGGCAGACTGTCGTGTTCACTTATCGCGACGATCTGTTCGATCAGCCATTGCAGGGCAGCATCCCGTTCACGTTGCGCAACGCTGACGATATCCAGCCGGAAGCTACCGAGATCGAAGGGCAGGTCAAACAGCTGGAGCGGTAGCATCTCCGCGAAATAGCGCGCCAGCTGTGTCGGCAGCACCGCGGCCAGATCGCTACGCGCGACGATATGTGCGGCCTGCAGGTAGTTCGGGGTGGTGTAGACCACATCGCGGCCGAGTCCTTGCTCCTCCAGCCATTGATCGACCATGCCGCGCGTCTGTCCGCCGTGGACCCAGAGGTGGCGCAGGCGCAAAAAACCGTCGAGGTCCAGTGTCTTGCCAACCAACGGATGACCCTTGCGCACCGCAATCTGCAAGGTTTCGCTGGCCCAGCGTCGGGTATGAAAACGGGTCGGCACTTCGACGAAGCGGCCAAGAACCAGATCCAGCTTGCCGTCATCCAGCGCTTCGACCGGCAGGCTTGGGGTCAGATGCTCGATGGCCAGCTGAATCCCCGGTGCCACGCTCGCCAGGCGAGCCATCAACGCAGGCATACAGACCAGCTCGACGTAATCGGTGACAGCAATGACGAAGCGCTGCCGGCTGGTGCTCGGATCGAAGAAATCCCCGGCATTCAAGGTGTGCTCGATCTGCTGCAACGCATCGCGAATGGGCGCTTCCAGGCTCAGCGCGCGCGGCGTGGGTTGCATGGCGCGGCCAACACGGACCAGCAGCGGATCATCGAGCAGTTCGCGCAGACGATTGAGTGCATTACTGACGGCCGGTTGGCTGAGCGAAAGCCGCTCCGCAGCGCGAGAGACATTGCGTTCGCGTAGCAGGGCGTCCAGCACGCGAAGGAGGTTGAGGTCGAAGTTGTAGATATTCATCGGGTGAATCTGAAACATCACAAGACTAAATTTCAAAAATAGTAGCGTCTTCGTCTATGGTTGGTCTCCAGTTTTTTCCGCCTTGCGATGAGGACAGCTGCTATGAGCCAAACCGGTTTCGATATCCAGACCGCCGCCGTGATCGGCGCGGGCACCATGGGCCGCGGTATCGTCATGAGCCTGGCCAACGCCGGTGTGCAGGTGCTGTGGCTGGACAACAATCCCGAGATGCTGGAGAAGGCGTTGGGCGTCGTGGCCGACACCTACGCGCATAACGTCCGCCAGGGGCGGATCGACGAGACTCAGGCGGCTGCACGTCGCGCCTGCATCAGCAAAGCGGCCGATTATCAGGCGTTAGCCGATGTCGATCTGGTGATCGAAGCCGTTTACGAGAACCTCGAGCTAAAGCAGACCATCTTCCGCGAACTGGACGGCATCGTTAAGCCCACCGGCATTCTCGCCAGCAACACCTCGGCACTGGACATAGACGCCATTGCCGCCGTCACCGGGCGCCCTGAGCAGGTGGTGGGGCTGCACTTCTTCAGTCCGGCACACATCATGAAATTGCTGGAAATCGTCCGCGGTGCGAAGACTTCCAAAGCCGTGCTTAAGGCGTCCACTGAACTCGGCAAGCGCATGGGCAAGGTCAGCGTGATCGCCGGCAACTGCCAGGGCTTCATCGGCAACCGCATGCTCGCGACCTATGTGCGGGAAGCACGAATGATGCTGCTCGAAGGGGCCTACCCGCACCAGGTAGACGCTGCGCTGCAGGGCTTCGGTTTTGCTATGGGGCCGTTCCGCATGTACGACGTAGTCGGCATCGACCTGGAATGGCGTTCGCGCGAATTGGCCGGCAAGGGCCAGGATGAGCCTGAGGTGCAGATCGACAACCGCCTCTGCGAGCTCGGCCGCTTCGGCCAGAAATCGCGCATGGGCTACTACCGCTATGCCGAAGGCAGCCGCCAGGCCGAACACGACCCGGAAGTGGACGCGCTCGTGCAGCGCGAGTCCGAGCGCCTCGGTTACCAGCGCCGCGAAATCGGCAGCGAAGAAATTCTCGAGCGCTGCCTGCTGGCGTTGGTCAACGAAGGTGCGAAGATTCTTGAAGAAGGCATGGCCGAGTCCAGTGCTGATATCGACACCGTTTACCTCTACGGCTATGGCTTCCCGGCCGAAGTCGGCGGACCGATGACCTGGGCTGATCGCCAGGGCCTGCCAGCCATTCGTGACCGGTTGAATGCACTGGCCGAGCGCCACGGGCCGCACTGGCAGCCGGCCGAGCTGATCGACAGCCTGGCCACACTCGGCAGTTGCTTCGCTGACTACAAAAAGGAAGCCTGAGCATGGAGTACAAGGCCCCCCTGCGTGACATGCGTTTCGTACTGCACGAGCTGTTCGACGCCAGCGCTCATTGCGAGCTGCTCGGCAACGGCCTGGACCGTGAGCTGATCGACGGCGTGCTGGAAGAAGCGGCGCGCTACACCGGCGGCGAAATCGCACCGCTCAATCGCAACAGCGACGAAGAGGGCGTGACCCTGGAAAACGGCGAGGTGCGCACCCCGCAGGGCTTCGTCGAGGCCTACAGGCAGTACGTCGACAACGGCTGGGCGAGCATGACCGGGCCGACCGAGTACGGTGGCCAGGGCTTCCCGCAGCTGGTCGCCTGTAACTTCCACGAAATGCTGATGGGCGCTTCGCTGTCGTTCCGCATCTACTCGGGCCTCACCGAAGGCGCGGTGCTGGCGCTGTACAAGCACGGCAGCGACGAGCTGAAGAACGCTTATCTGGAGAAGCTGGTCAGCGGCAGCTGGAGCGGCACCATGTGCCTGACCGAGCCGCAGGCCGGCACCGATCTTGCGCTGTTGCGGACCAAGGCCGAGCCCCAGCCGGACGGCAGCTATAAGGTCAGCGGCAGCAAGATCTTCATCTCCGGTGGCGAGCACGACATGAGCGAGAACATCGTGCACCTGGTGTTGGCACGCCTGCCGGATGCACCGGCCGGGATGAAGGGCATCAGCCTCTTGCTGGTACCCAAGTTCATCGCCAAGGCCGATGGTACGCCCGGCGAGCGCAACGCGCTTTCCTGCGGCGCCATCGAGCACAAGATGGGCATCAA
>TARA_R110002095_G_scaffold168022_1_pt1 | contig 14764 bp, 9 predicted proteins | sample TARA_R110002095 | Tara Oceans TARA_R110002095 (sample SAMEA4397255) | marine metagenome | biome: Polar Biome; feature: [SRF] surface water layer (ENVO:00010504); material: water (ENVO:00002006), including particulate matter (ENVO:01000060) such as... | depth 5 m | reverse complement strand
GATGGAACGGCTCAACCGCGAGCTGCCGGAACGCAAGGCGGCGCAACGGCTATTGGCCTTCGACGATCTGCTCAACCGGCTGGATCAGGCGCTGCAAGGGCCGGTCGGCCATGACTTGGCGGCTTCGTTGCGCGCCACCTATCCGCTGGCGTTGATCGACGAGTTCCAGGACACCGACCCGATCCAGTACGCCATCTTCAACCGCATTTATGCCAAGGCCAGCGAGGCGTCGCTGTGTTTCGTCGGCGATCCCAAACAGGCGATCTATGCCTTCCGCGGTGCGGACCTGGCGACCTACATGACGGCCAAGCAGCAGGCCGATCGTGAGCCCTTCAACCTGCCGACCAACTACCGCTCGACGCCGGAGCTGATCGCCGCGTTGAACCAGCTGTTCGATCATCCGCAGCCGTTTGCCCAATCTGATCTGCGCTATCCAGCTGTAGGTGCGGCCGTCAAGCCGCGTGCGAGCTTGCGGCTGGTGGAGGAGGGCGAGGCGGCGCCGCTGTCACTTGTCTGGCTCGGCGACAATCCGCTGGGCAAGGGTGAGGCCGGGCAATTGGCGGCGAGCGACACCGCACGGCGTATTGCCCTGCAGCTGGCCGTTGCCGCCGAGGGACGCGCCGGTTTCGACAAGGACGGCCAGTTCACGCCGCTTAAGGGCGGCGATATCGCCGTGCTGGTGGCCAATCATCGCCAGGCCGGAATGATCGCCGACGAGCTGGCCGCCCGTGGCGTGCCCAGCGTGCGCCGTGGGCGCGACAGTGTCTGGCGCAGCGAAGAGGCGGGCGAGCTGGCCGCGGTGCTGGCCGCCTACGCTGAACCCGGTCGCGAAGGCTTGCTGCGCTATGCCCTGGCCACGCGCCTGCTGGGCCGTAGCGCCGCCGATCTCGCTCGCTGCCAGGACGATCAGCAGCAATGGGACGCCGAACGCGAAGCCGCCGAGCGTTATCACCAACTTTGGCAGCAGCAGGGCTTTATGCGCGTGTTCCGTGCCTGGCTCGATGAACAGGCGGTGGCCGAACGGCTGCTGGCGCGGGTCGACGGCGAACGTCGGCTGACCAATCTGCTGCACCTCGGCGAGCTGCTACAAGCCGAAAGCCTGCTGCGGCCGGGGCTGGAGCCGCTGCTCGCCTGGTTCAACGCCCAACGCGGTAGCGAAGGCGCCGGCGAAGAAGCGCTACTGCGCCTGGAAAGCGATGCCGAACGGGTGCAGATCGTCACCATCCACACGAGCAAGGGCCTGGAATACCCGTTGGTGTTCTGCCCCTTCCTCTGGGACGGCAAGCTGCTCGGCAAGAACCGCGACAGCGCCCGCTGCCACGACGCCAGCGGCCAGCCGTTGCTGGACCTGGGCAGTGATGAACTGGAGGACAACCTCGAACGTGCCCGCCAGGAGGTGTTTGCCGAACAGCTGCGCCTGGCCTATGTCGCCCTGACTCGCGCCCGCGACCGGCTTTGGTTGCACTGGGGGCCTGTAAATCTCTGCAAACCAAAAAAGGACGGCAGCCTGGCCGACGAAGGTCTGCACAGCAGCGCCCTGGCTTGGCTGCTGCATGGGCGCGAACTCCCAGGTGAGCAACCGCTGAGCGAGCTGGGCAACTACCTGGCTGACCTCAACGGCGGCAGCCTGCGCCTGGCCATCGAGCGACTGGTGCAGGGGAGCGACGGCCACATGGCCTGCCTGCCGCTGGAGTCACGCGAAGCCAGTGCTCAAGGCCCCGGCCGAGCGGCGCCGCCTCAGCAGCTGTCGCAGCTCAATCGCAGCCTGCACAGCGCCTGGCGCATCGGCAGCTTCTCCGGCCTTGCAGCCGGCATGCATATGGAAGCGCCGGACCGTGATGCCCTGGCCATTCCTGATGCCGGCGAGCCGGGCAGCGGCTTCTTTGCTTTCCCCCGCGGTGCGCGGGCCGGTACCTGCCTGCATGCGATCCTCGAAGACTGGGCGCGGGGCAAAGGCGAGCTGGCGGAACTCGTCGAGCCTGCGTTGCAGGCCTACGGTCTGCCGCTGGAGTGGAAGGAAGTCGCCATCAGCCATCTGCAGAAGGTGCTCGAAACCGATATGGATGGCGCCGGCCTGACGCTTGCGGCGTTGCAGTCTGCCAGACGGCTGCCGGAGCTGGGCTTTACCTTTCCGGTGCGTGACCTGGACGTAGCGCGGCTGCGCAGCCTGCTGGTTGATCCGGCCAACGGTCTCGCCGAACCGCTGCGCGAAGCGGCGGCACGGTTGGAGTTCGACAGCCTCAAGGGTTTCCTGAAGGGCTTTATCGACCTGACCTTCGAGCACGACGGCCGCTGGTACATCGCCGACTACAAGTCCAACTGGCTCGGCCCGGATGCGGGTTACTACGGCGGCGAACGGCTGCTGCAAGCGCTGGCGGGCGAGCATTACTACCTGCAATACCTGATCTACCTGGTGGCGCTACGGCGCTTTCTGCGCCAGCGGCTGGCGGATTTTCAAGACGATCAGCTGGGCGGTGCCTTCTACCTGTTCCTGCGCGGCATGCCGGATGCCGGGGTGTATTTCGCGAGGCCGGATGATGCCTTGCTCGATGCGCTGGATCGGTTGTTTGAGGAGGGGCGGTGATGGTGCGCTTTGGCGGCATTGACCGCGAATGTGGGCGTGGCAGCGCCTTCCTGCCTATCAGGAGCGACATATGACCCTTGCCGATCTACCCCTCGGCCCGCTGGAGCGCGCACTCGTCGCCAGCCTGCAGCGGCTCGAACCGGCGGCACCCGAGCCGGTGCTGCTCGCCGCCGCGCTCTGCTGCGAGGCGCTGGCATCGGGTGACGTTTGCCTGCCGCTCCAACGCTTCGCCGGCAAGCGCCCCTGGCCTGAGGTCGATCTTAGCCTGCCGTCGCTGGCTCAATGGCGTACGCAGCTTGAGGCTTCCCCGTTGATTGGCGCGCCAGACGAATACGCGCCGCTGACCCTGATCGGTGACCGGCTCTACCTGGCCCGTTACCAGGCGTATGAACAGCAACTGGCCGAACAATTACTGGCCCGCGCGGCGGACGCACCGGATGTCGATGACGCTCAACTGAGTGACAGTCTGGCGCGCTTGTTTGCGTTCAATCAGCAAAGTCCAGACTGGCAGCGCCTTGCCGCCGCTCAAGCGGTACGCCGCCGCCTGGCGGTTATCTCCGGCGGCCCGGGCACCGGAAAGACCACCACCGTGGTACGCCTGCTGGCGGCATTACTGGAGCAGCCCGGTGGCGAACGCCTGGCTATCGGCCTTGCCGCCCCCACCGGCAAAGCGGCGGCGCGCATGGCCGAAGCGATCCGCAACGCCAAAGCCGATCTGCCGGTCAGTGATGCGGTGAAGGAGTCGCTGCCGGACGAGGCGCGCACACTGCACCGCCTGCTCGGCAGCCGCGGCGACAGCCCGAAGGTGCGCCACGATGCGGCCAACCCGCTGGCGCTGGACGTGCTGGTGGTGGACGAAGCCTCAATGGTCGATCTGGCGTTGATGGCCAAACTGGTCGCTGCGCTGCCGCCGAAGGCAAGGCTGATCCTGCTCGGCGACAAGGACCAGTTGGCCGCTGTCGAAGCCGGCGCGGTGTTCGCCGAGCTGTGTGAAGGGCGTGGTTTCGATAGCCAGGCCGCGGCCGATCTGCAACGCATTACTGGGCAGAACGTAGCGGTCGAGACGCCGCGCTCGCGACTTGGCGATGCGGTGGTGCTGCTCACCCACAGCCACCGTTTCGCCGGCGACAGCGGCATCGGCGAGCTGGCGCGGCGAATCAATAGCGGCGATGCCAAGGGCACGGTCGCGCTGCTGCAGGAAGGGCGCGCGGACCTCGCCTGGAGCGCAACGCCCAATCCCGCCGCACTGATCGAACGACTGGAGCAGGGCTATTCGCCCTATCTGCAGGCAGTACGCCAGGCCGTTCCATCCGCCGCGTTCGAGGCCTTCAACGGCTTCCGTGCGCTCACCGCCCAGCGCGAAGGCGCCTTTGGCGTCACCGGCATCAACGAGGCGCTGGAGGCGCGCTTCAAGCGTCGCCTCGGTGTGCCGGCGCGCGAGCGCTGGTATCCCGGCCGCGCGGTGATGGTCCGGCAGAACGACTATGCGCTGGGCCTGTTCAATGGCGATATCGGTCTGTGTCTGAAAACCGAGCAGGGTCTGCGGGTGGTTTTCGAAGGTGACGAGGGCTATCGCGGCTTTGCCCCAGCGCGCCTGCCGAGCCATGACAGCGCCTTTGCCATGACGGTGCACAAAAGCCAGGGCTCGGAGTTTGCCGAAGTGCTGCTGGCGTTGCCGGAACAACCCAGCCCGCTGCTGACGCGCTCGCTGTTCTATACCGGTATCACCCGCGCCAAGCGCAAGGTGGAGATCTGGGCGCTGCCGGCGCGGCTGGCCGAAGCGGTGATTACCCGCGCGGAGCGTGCCGCCGGGCTCTCCGAGCGATTGGCATCTAGCGACGCAATGGACAGAGCCGAAGCGGCTTCCGTGGCCAAGCCATCGCCGATCAGCGAACCGGTGGCCGATCAGCTCAGCCTGTTCTGATACGTGCGCGGCTGCTCGAAGCTGGCCCGTTCGCGACGCTTCTCAGCTGGTTTCGTGAAACGGTTGCGCGTATGGCTTGAGGGATTCTGTTCCGATGGGCATTCGCTGATAACTGACAACCGACAACTGGGGCCTGCGATGAAAAGTTTCTTTCTTATTGTATGGGCCTTGCTCAGTCTGACGGCCACCGGTGTCATGGCGCGCGAGCTCTGGTTAGCCCCATCTTGGATCAACGCGTTAACTTTGCTGTTGCCCGCCTACTACAGCCTCTGCTTTTTCCAGCTGATTCGTGCAGCCTTTCGACCCTGGGGGCTGCTAGGGCCACGGCGGCGTAGCGGGTTCTGGGTGTGCCTGTTGTTGCTGCCGTTGTGTCTCTGGCCACTTCGGTCGGCTTACGAGATCTGGCAGGCGGGGGCCTATGGGCTCAGGGATGATGGCGATGAAGCCCGCCTGATGATCGTTCGCCCGCTGCTCGCATGGCTGCAGGAGCTGGTCGGCTACCTGGGCCCGATGCTTGTGTTGGTTGCAGCCGGGGTGGGCATGGCACTGCTGCTGTTGCGCCTGTCGCGCGGCCAGGTTGTTCGCTAGCGGCATACGCTTCGCTGATCGCGATGCTTCTTTCAATAGTGGCGCAGGCTGCGCTCCATTCGTTTGCAAGGGCGGCAAGGGTGTTGATGAAGGGATTTTGGAACCGGACTCTGCTGTTAAGCCTGGCCGTTTGTTTCGGCGCGCATGGCACGGAACTGCAGCTAGTGACTGGCGATGACTACGCCCCGCTCACAGGACGAGCGCTGTCCGGGGGCGGGATGCTGACGGCGGTGGTGCAGGCGGCACTCGACCGCAGCGGGACCGCGTCGTCGCTTGCCTGGCAGCCCTGGAAGCGGGGCTACATGATGACCCTGCGCGGCGAGTACGACGCGACATATCCCTATATCCGGGCCAAACAGCGCGAGCAGGCGTTTCTTTATTCGGCACCGCTGTACGTGTCCGAGCAGCACCTGTTCAGTCGCGCCACGGAGGCGGTCGAGGTCGATGAACTTGCCGGCAGCAGCGGCAGACGGCTTTGCCTCCCCCTGGGCTGGCAGCTGCCAGTCGCGGTCCAGTCGCTGGTTGATCAGGGGGTGCTGGTCCGCCATTCGCCGCGGGGTTTGAACGAATGCGCACTGTTGCTGTTGCTCGGTCGAGATGACTTCTTTCTGGCCGATCTTCAGCTGGGCCTCCATGCCTTGCAGTCAACCGGAGCGGCTCGGTCGCGGTTTCATGTTTCCGGCTCGGTGCTGAGCCGTCAGACGATGCATCTCATCGTCCCGCGCAGCCGGCCAGACGCCGCACAACTAATCGAAAGCTTTGACCGGGGGCTTCAAGCCCTGCGGGAGAGCGGCGACTATCAGCGGCTGATCGAGTCGTTCACATCCGACGAAGTCTCCCGGCGCCAACTCACCACGACCGCGCAATGACAGCTGCAATGACGGGTGTTTGGTAAAGACGTCAGCGTTCGAGCAGCGTCAGCACCAGCGGCAAGCTGGCCGCGGCGAGTAGCGTCTGCAGGGTGATGATGCCCGCCATCAGATGACTGTCACCGCCGAGCTGGCGGGTCAGCACGTAGGCGGTGGGCGCCGTGGGTAGGGCAAAGAACAGCACGATGATGGTTGTTTCCATTGCGGGCAGATGGAGCAGCCTGGCGACCGCATAAGCCAAGAGTGGAACCGCCAGTAGTCGCAGGGCGCTGTTCCAGCCGAGCGCTGGGATTTCACCACCGAGCTCCCGCGGCTTCAGCGCTGCACCGACGCACAACAGGCCCAGGGGCAGGCTGGCAGCGGCGAGCAGGCTCAACAAGCGATCGGTGCCGCCGGGCAACCCCAAGCCTGAGAGATTCACCAGCGCGCCGGTCAGGCAGGCGAGTATCAGCGGGTTTTTCAGGATCGGCAGCAGCAACGAGCGCACGCTGACGCCGCGCTCGGCGGTCAGCGCCCACACCGACATCACGTTTACCGTGGGTACCATCAGCGCCAGCATCAGCGCTGCCAGCGCCAGTCCTTCCTTACCAAACAGGCTGCCCACCGCCGCCAGCCCGAGATAGGTGTTGAAACGCAGGCCGCCCTGAGCAAAGGCCCCGAAGCGGGCCGCCGGCCAGCTGCGTACGCGTTTGAGCAGCAATAAAGCCACCCACACGAGCCCCAATGCGAGCATGACTGCCCCGGCCAGGCGAGGCAGCGCGGGGTTGTCCAGCGGAGCGGTGGCCAGGCTGCTGAATAGCAGTGCCGGGAACAGTACGAAGTAGTTGATCCGCTCGGCGCCTGGCCAGAATGCCTCACTGGGAAAGTCCCGCAGTCGCAGGAAGTAGCCGGCAATGATCAGGGCGAATAAAGGCCAGAGGGCGAGCAGAAGGGCGGTCACGCGATACATCCAACAATGTAGGTGACTCGATAGTGGCGCCTCGCGCCGGTGTCGGCAAGAGACGCGCGGCGTATCTGGCGCTGCGTCAAAGCGGCTGTTGCACGTTCATCGGGAAATCAGTAGCGATGATGTCCAAGTGATATCATTGCCGGCGCCTTACCATGAGCCACCCTGATGCAACCCCTAGAACAGCAGTCCGCTGAAGATTTCCGCGATACCCCGCATGGCAGACAGCTGCTCGGAGGCTTTCGTGGTTTGCTGTTTGCGCCAGACCTGGAGCGCGAGTTTCGTCGTTACCTGGGACGTCAGGCACGCTTCGCACAGGTACTGGGCGCCTGCCTCCTGCTGGTCGTGGTTGCCGGCTACCACTATGTCGAATGGCAGCTGTATGCCGAGTCGGATCCGCAGTGGCTTCGTGAACTGGCGCTATTGCGCTTGGTGGAGGCGGCACCGGGCGTCGCGATTCTCGTGATGACGCTGTTTAACTGGCGAATCCGTCTGGTTGCCAACCGCCTGTTCCCGTTGCTGCTGGTGCTGGTCGGAATCGTCGCTGCGCGCATCGATATCCACTACGAGGTCTCCCAGCCAGAACTGGCGTTCCGCTACGGTGCGGGTCTGTTGATCGTCTGTTCGTTCTTCTTTCTCGGCATTACCTTCTGGCGCGCGCTGATCAGCGCGGCATCGATCATCGTGATCGATATCCTGATGGCGGCGCTCATCCTGTCGTCTAGCGAAATGCAGGTGCACTGGATCGCGGTCAGTTATTACGTCCTGCTGCTCTTGATCGGAGCAATCAGTCGCTATATCCACGAGTACTCGCAGCGTGAGCAGTTCCTGGTGCGCCAGCTCCTCGGCTGGGTCGCTCAGCACGACTCGCTGACTGGCCTGGCCAACCGCCGTAGCTTTGATACAGCCTTGCGGCAGACGCTGTTGCAGGCCCGTCGGGACCGCCAACCGTTGGCGCTGATACTGCTGGATCTGGACAATTTCAAAGCCTACAACGACAGTCTGGGCCACCCGGCTGGCGATGCGCTGATCCGTGACTTTGGCGAGCTATTGGGCCGTTTCTCTCGGCGGCCGATGGACCTGGCGGCACGGGTTGGTGGCGAAGAATTCGCCTTGCTGCTGCTCAACTGCGATGCGAGTTCGGCGCAGGCCATAGCGGCGCAGCTGCTGTCGGCATTTACCGAACGTGGCATACCGCACCCCGCATCGGCCCAGGGCGCTTGCGCCACGACGAGCATTGGCATCGCAATGTGGCAGCCTGGGCAGACTGCCGAGCAGCTCTATCAGGCTGCCGATGCCGCGTTGTACCAAGCCAAGCAGGATGGAAAGAACCGCTACGTGCTGCGGTGACCGTCGCTCAGCGGCGCGGTGTGACCGGGCGGGTGCGTCCGCTGCCGTCAATGGCCACAAAGACGAACACCGCCTCGGTGACCTTGCGCCATTCGCTGGACAGCGGGTCGTCGCTCCATACCTCGACCAGCATGCGGATCGAGCTGCGGCCGACATCCAGCGTCTGGGTGTAGAACGACAGCTGCGCGCCGACTGCCACCGGCACCATGAAGGCCATGCGGTCGATGGACACCGTGGCCACACGGCCCGCGGCGACGCGGCTGGCCATGGCCGTGCCGGCCAGATCCATCTGGGACACCAGCCAGCCACCGTAGATATCGCCGAAACCGTTGGTCTCACGCGGCAGGGCGGTCAGCTGCAAGGCCAGGTCGCCCTGCGGGATTGGGTCTTCCTGTTCGTATTCGTTCATCGCTTGGACTCGCGGCGCGTTTGTTTTTCTTGCGCGAAAAAGCCCGCAGCAGTGCGGGCGGGGCGAGTATAGCGGCTGTAGGTAGGGACAGCGACCGGACAGGCCTAAAGTTCAGTATCGTCACCAGATTGTCATATTCAGTTCATAGAGTGTTCACACGGCCTGCAGACAATGGCCCCCGTTCCAAACACTGACACACCCCTGCTAGGAGCATGGAATGAAACTGAATCGTTTGATGGCGGCCCTGACCTTTGTTGCCGCTGGTGTAGGCGCTGCTAACGCAGTGGCCGCGGTTGACCCAGCACTGCCGACCTATGAGAAGACCTCCGGCGTTTCCGGCAACCTGTCCAGCGTCGGTTCCGACTCCCTGGCCAACCTGATGACCCTGTGGGCTGAAGACTTCAAGCGCGCCTACCCGAACGTCAACATCCAGATTCAGGCCGCCGGCTCCTCCACTGCACCGCCTGCGCTGACCGAAGGCACTGCCAACCTCGGCCCGATGAGCCGTCCGATGAAGGACAACGAAATTCAGGCCTTCGAAGAAAAATACGGCTACAAGCCGACGGCCGTGCCGGTCGCTATCGACGCCCTGGCCGTGTTCGTCCACAAGGACAACCCGATCAAGAGCCTGGACATCGAGCAGGTCGACGCCATTTTCTCCAGCACCCGCCTGTGCGGCGGCGAAAAGGACATCACCACCTGGGGTGACGTCGGCCTGACTGGCGAGTGGGCGAGCAAGCCGATCCAGCTGTTCGGTCGTAACTCGGTCTCCGGCACCTACGGCTACTTCAAGGAAGAAGCGCTGTGCAAGGGCGACTTCAAGCCTAACGTCAACGAGCAGCCTGGGTCCGCTTCGGTGGTGCAGTCGATCTCCAGCACCCTGAACGCCATCGGTTACTCAGGCATTGGCTACAAGACTTCCAGCGTCCGCGCTGTGCCCCTGTCCAAGGGCGGCGAAGCCTTTGAAGCCAACGAAGAAAACGCTCTGGCTGGCAAGTTCCCGCTGGCTCGCTTCTTCTACGTCTACGTCAACAAGGCGCCGAACAAGCCGCTGAGCCCGATCGACGCCGAGTTCCTCAAACTGGTGCTGTCGAAGCAGGGCCAGGAAGTCGTGGTCAAGGACGGCTACATCCCGCTGCCGAAGAAAGTCGTCGACAAGACCCTCAGCGACCTGGGTCTGCAAAACGACTAAACCCAGCAGCGTTCAGGCCTGCAGCGACCGCTGCAAGGCTTGAGTACGACGCCCGCCACGCACCTTGCGCCGGCGGGCGTCGTCACGTCACCTCGCTGTAATTTTTCTGTCACACAGCTGCATTAAATTAGGCGCCCTACCGGCCATCAAGCCAGGAAACGACTCGCGCCAACGCGGCGCAGCAGTTTTAAGCGGCCTGAGTGGCCAGGAGCCTTCGCATGAACGATATCGAGACCATGAGCGCGAATTCCGATGTGCAACGGCTGGATTTCAATACCCCTGCCTTGCAACGCAAGCGCCGTATCCGCGCACTGAAAGACAAGCTGGCGCGCTGGTATGTCTCCATTGGCGGCCTCGCGGTGCTCGGCGCCATCACCCTGATTTTCTTTTATCTCGCCCAGGTCGTGGCGCCCATGTTTCAGGGCGCCGAACTGGAAGCGCGTGAAGCGCAGCAGCCAGCCTGGCTGGCCGACGCCAGCGAGCCGCTGCTGCTGGCTGTGGAAGAGCAGAACAAGGTGGCGATGCGCCTGGGTAGCGATGGCGCCGTGCGTTTCTTCAGCGTACCCACAGGCGAGTTGCTGCGCACCGTGGAGCTGCCACTACCGGCCGGCAGCCAGATCGTCTCGGTTGGCCAGGACACGCCTGGCAATCGCCGCATGGTGCTGGGGCTGAGCAACGGCCAGGTGCTGGTTGCCGAGCACAATTACAAAGTCAGCTACCCGGAAGGCATAAAGACCATTACGCCGCAGCTGGACTATCCCTTCGGTGAGGAGCCGCTGAACCTCGACCCGCAAGGGCGGCCCATCGAGCATGCCGGCATCAGTCTCAACGGCTCGACCCTGATGGTCGCAGGCGCAACGAATGGCGCTTTGCATGCCTTGAAGATCGCATCCACCGAAAACCTGATGACCGGTGAAACAACGCTTGAAGAGGAGCGCATGGATCTGCCGCAACTCTCCGAGCCGATCAAGGCGCTGCGTATCGACCCGCGGCACATGTGGTTGTTCGCGGTGAGCGGTCGCGCCAGCGTCGATGTCTTCGATGTGCGCCGCAAGCAACTCAATGGACGCTACAAGTTGCTGAGCGGCAAAGGTGAGATCACCACGGTGGCCTCGCTGCTGGGCGGCATCTCGCTGATGGTTGGCGACTCGACGGGCGGCATCGGTCAGTGGTTCATGGTGCGCAGCAGTGATGGCCAGGCCGAGCTGAAGAACGTGCGCAACTTCCAGCTGGCTGATCAACCGATCACGCAGATTCTTCCTGAAGAACGCCGCAAGGGTTTCCTTGCCCTCGACAGCGCCGGCACCCTGGGAATTTTCCACAGCACGGCGCATCGCGAGCTGCTGACCGAGCAGGTCGCCGAGGGCGCCGCCGTCGCCGCCATGTCGCCTCGGGCCACGCGCCTGTTGGTCGAGTCAGGTGACCAGCTGCAGCGTTTCGTGATCGACAATCCGCACCCGGAGATTTCCTGGAGCGCGCTATGGGGCAAGGTCTGGTACGAAAGCTACCCGGAGCCTGACTACGTCTGGCAGTCGACCTCCGCGACCGGTGACTTCGAGCCGAAGCTGAGCCTTTCACCCCTGGCGTTCGGCACGCTCAAGGCCGCGTTCTACGCGATGCTGCTGGCCGCACCGCTGGCGATCTGCGCCGCGCTGTACACGGCCTACTTCATGGCGCCGACGCTGCGCCGCAAGGTCAAGCCGGTGATCGAACTGATGGAGGCGCTGCCGACGGTCATCCTCGGCTTCTTTGCCGGCCTGTTCCTCGCGCCCTACCTGGAAAATCACCTGCCCGGCATTTTCAGCCTGCTGTTGCTGATGCCCGTGGGCATCCTTCTGGCCGGCTGGTTCTGGAGCCGGTTGCCAGAAAATATTCGCCTGAGCGTGCCGGATGGCTGGGAAGCCCTGCTGCTGATCCCCGTCATCCTGGCGGTGGGCTGGGGCTCTCTGGCGGTCAGTGGACACCTGGAGAACTGGTTCTTTGGCGGTGACATGCGCCTGTGGCTGTCCAACGATATGGGCATTCCCTTCGATCAGCGCAACGCCCTGGTCATTGGCATCGCGATGGGCTTCGCGGTGATTCCGACCATCTACTCGATCGCCGAAGACGCCGTGTTCAGCGTGCCGCGCAGCCTCACCCTGGGTTCCCTGGCGCTGGGTGCGACGCCCTGGCAGACGTTGACCCGCGTGGTGCTGCTGACGGCCAGCCCAGGCATCTTCTCTGCGTTGATGATCGGTATGGGCCGTGCCGTGGGCGAAACCATGATCGTGCTGATGGCCACCGGCAACACGCCGATCATGGAAGCCAACATCTTCGAAGGCATGCGCACCCTGGCGGCCAACGTGGCGGTGGAAATGCCCGAGTCGGAAGTGGGTAGTACCCATTACCGGGTGCTGTTCCTCGCCGCGATGGTGCTGCTGATGTTCACCTTTGTGATGAACACCCTGGCGGAGCTGATCCGTCAGCGCCTGCGCCGCAAGTACGCCAGCCTCTAATACAGAACGCAGCCGGCGACGGCTGCGACAAGTTTTCGACAAAGGTATCGATCCGTGAAAAAGGATTCGCTGAAAACCTGGATCAAGAGCGGCAGCCCCTGGGTCTGGATGAACGCCGGCGCCGTTTCCATCGCTGTGATCATGACCCTCGGCCTGCTGGCGGTGATCGCCGTGCGCGGCCTGGAGCATTTCTGGCCGGACGACGTTATCGTCGCCGACTACCAGATTCCGGGTGCCGAGCCGCGGGTAATGGCCGGTGAAGTGGTACAGGCCGAAGAGGTACCGCGTGCACGCTTGGCGGCCAGCGGCTTGCCGGTGGACGTCGAAGGCGGCGAGTTCATGACCCGTGAACTGCTCAAGGTCGGTAACCGCGAAGTTTACGGCGCGGATTTCTCCTGGGTCGTTGGCGAGTGGCTGAGCAACTCGCGCAAGCCGGCCGATCTGGTGGCACTGGAGCGCCGCGAGTGGGGCAACTTCTATGGCGAGCTGTTGAACGTCAAGGAGAGTGGCCAGCTGGTTGCCGAGGGCGAGGCGGCATGGCCAGAGCTGCAAAAGCGGATTGACCGCATCGACGAGCTGCATGCTGACATTGCCAAGTTGGAGAAGGTCGACATCGGCCGCATCAACCATGGTCTGGAACGCCTGCGCCTGAAAACCCGCAAGCTTGAACTGGATGATCAGCTCGATGCGACTGCCCAGGCCGAACTGGATGCCGAGCGTGCGCAGTGGGACGCCGAGTACAAGGCGCTTGAGGGCGAGCTGACCTCGCTCTACACCGGGTTCAATCGCGACAGCATCACCATGCGCACCATGGACGGTCAGGAAAAGGAGATCAGCCTCGGCAAGATCGTCCGCGCCTATCGCCCGAACGCCATGTCGACGCTCGACAAGCTGGGCTTCTACTTTGCCAAGGTCTGGGAGTTCGTCAGCGACGAACCGCGTGAGGCAAACACTGAAGGCGGCATCTTCCCGGCGATTTTCGGCACCGTGCTGATGACCATCATCATGGCGGTGATCGTCACCCCGTTCGGCGTGATCGCCGCGGTTTACCTGCGTGAATATGCCAAGCAGGGCGTACTGACCCGCATCATCCGCATCGCGGTCAACAACCTCGCCGGGGTCCCCTCGATCGTCTACGGGGTGTTCGGCCTGGGCTTCTTCGTCTACGTCCTGGGTGGTTCGCTTGATCGGATCTTCTACCCCGAAGCAGCGCCTGCGCCGGTATTCGGTACGCCGGGCCTGATGTGGGCCTCGCTGACGCTGGCGATCCTGACGTTGCCGGTGGTCATCGTGGCCACCGAGGAAGGCCTGGCGCGGATTCCGCGAATCCTTCGCGAGGGCTCGCTGGCGCTGGGTGCGACCAAGTCCGAAACACTGTGGAAGGTGGTCCTGCCGATGGCCAGCCCAGCGATGATGACCGGCCTGATTCTCGCCGTGGCCCGTGCCGCCGGCGAAGTGGCTCCGCTGATGCTGGTGGGTGTGGTCAAACTGGCGCCGAGCCTGCCGCTCAACGGCAATTACCCCTACCTGCACCTCGACCAGAAGATCATGCACCTGGGCTTTCACATCTATGACGTCGGCTTCCAGAGCCCCAACGTCGAGGCGGCGCGGCCATTGGTTTATGCGACGGCCTTGCTGCTGGTGTTGGTGATCGCGACGCTGAACCTCAGTGCGGTCGTGATCCGTAACCACCTGCGCGAAAAATACAAAGCGCTCGACCACTAACAGCCGACAGACCCGCTGGAGGCCCGGCGCTGCCACTATTGCAGCTCGCGCTTCTAGCCTCCAGCGATACGGAGACATCCATGTCACAAGCAAAGACGCATTCCATCGACATTTCGGCGCTGGGTCGCGACAAGCGCGCGCTGAGCCTGGCCAACGAAGCCGTGGCCATCGAAGTGCCTGACCTGAGCCTCTACTACGGCGAAAAGCAGGCGCTCTACAACGTCAGCATGAACATTCCGCGTCAGCGCGTAACGGCGTTCATCGGTCCGTCCGGTTGTGGCAAGTCGACCCTGCTGCGCTGCTTCAACCGCATGAACGATCTGGTCGACGGCTGCCGCATCGAAGGCGCCATCAACCTCGACGGCCACAACATCTACCGCAAGGGCGAAGATGTCGCCGACCTGCGTCGTCGGGTCGGCATGGTGTTCCAGAAGCCCAACCCGTTCCCCAAGAGCATCTACGAGAACGTCGTCTACGGCCTGCGAATACAGGGCATCAAGCAGAAGCGCGTGCTCGACGAAACCGTCGAATGGGCGCTGAAGGGTGCCGCGCTGTGGGAAGAGGTTAAGGACCGCTTGCACGAGTCGGCCCTCGGTCTTTCCGGTGGTCAGCAGCAGCGTCTGGTCATCGCCCGCACCATCGCCGTGCAGCCCGAAGTGCTGCTGCTGGACGAACCCAGCTC
>TARA_R110002095_G_scaffold214458_1_pt1 | contig 14836 bp, 14 predicted proteins | sample TARA_R110002095 | Tara Oceans TARA_R110002095 (sample SAMEA4397255) | marine metagenome | biome: Polar Biome; feature: [SRF] surface water layer (ENVO:00010504); material: water (ENVO:00002006), including particulate matter (ENVO:01000060) such as... | depth 5 m | reverse complement strand
ATCGCTCTTGCCTGGAATGCGCAGGAGTTGCTGCTCTGACCAGACAAAGAAGGCCGCGACCTTTGGCTGGCTCAGCCTTTGGCGCGCCGCGTGGCGGACGTCAGCGGGCTGGCCGTTGATGTCACGCTCGATGTCGTAGAACTTACCGATCCGGTCGAGCGCTTCGCGGGCAATATCGGATTTGGTCGATGCCCAAAAATCGTGGAAGTCGCGCCTCAGATGGGCCCAACAGGCCGCCTCCCGCAAACGGGGCACGCCATCGGGTTCAGGCTGGTAAAGCTTGGCATAGCCTTTGTAGCCGTCGGCCTGCAAGATGCCGCGGGCGTCGACCAGATGGCTGAGAACGTGCTCTTCCTTCCAGTCGGGCGCGAACCGATACACAGCACCGGGTGGTGAAGTCCCCGCCCATGGCCGTTGATCGCGAACATAGGCCCAGATGCGCCCTTGTCTGACCCCTTTACCAAGGCCCTTGTCGCGCAAGGAGCGATCCAGCACCCGGATCGGCGTGTCATCTGCGTGCAGCAGGTCGCTGCTCATGATGTCCGCCTCGATCCGCTCTATCAGCGGCGACAGGGTCTTCATGGCGCGCCCACACCAGCCGACAAGCGTGCTTTCGGGGATGTCCGCGCCCATGCGGGCGAAGATCTCGTGCTGGCGATACAAAGGAAGGTGATCGTCAAATTTCGAGACCCGTTGCGCGGTAGGTGATGCTTGCATCGCCGAGAGAGAGAACATGCGCCAGCAGGTTTGGACCTGCCATGCTGCCCGGGATCGGACGGCTGGGCGCAGGGTCCTGCACCATCCGCTCGCAGCGGCGGCAGGATTTCTTGATCCGGGCGATCTGGATCACCTTCATCTGGGCCGCGATCATGTCGAGAAGTTCGCTGACATCTTCGCCCACCGCACCAGAGGTGCGCATTGTATGGTCCGCCTTTGGCGGAACACGCAAATCGCCGCCGCAGTCGGGGCAGCAGGTGCCAGGATCAAGTTCGCGACGCTCGCGCGGGGTCGCGTCCGAGACACGCGGGCGACGACGCAGCGCGGGCGCAGAAGGCTCATCAACAGCTGGTTCATCCTGCCCTTCGTCGATGGGCGCATCATCGTCTTCGGCCACCGCAACAAGCAGATCTTCGAGGGCCAATTCCAGTTGCGCGATCTCGCGTTCGATCTTTTCAGAAGATTTCCCGAACGCCAGTTTCTGCAACTTGGCGATCCGCAAGCGAAGCGCCTGAACCAGTTGATCATGGACACGTAGCATCGCCGTTATCTTGGCGTTCTCCGCCTGCAATGCGGCAATCATCGCTTTCAGGACGGCTGGATCATCGGGGAGGTTTTCGGCATGATTTGACATGCCTGTGGCTACCAAAAGTCAGGCCAAATCACCATATAAATAACGTAAATTGAGCGACAAAACTACCCCACGCGCGCGGGCGGAAAACCCCAATCCGGACGCCGCCAATCAATCCCTCGCTGCCCGGCAGCGCATGCGTGCATGCGCGAGAGGGGCCCAAAGCATCGCAAGCTGCGCGGACGTCATCCGCACAGCTCCGTCATTGGCGTTTGGCCAAGGGAAACGGCCCCGCTCAAGCACCTTGTAATAGAGACAAAATCCCTGGCCATCCCAATACAGCAGCTTGATCCGATCGCCACGCCGCCCCCGGAACGCAAACACCGCCCCACTTGTAGGTTTCTGATATAGCACATCCTGCGTAAGTGCCGCCAACCCCGCGATCCCCTTGCGCATATCCGTCACACCGCAGGCCAGATACACACGCACGCCGGTGCCCGGACCGATCATGCCGCCTCAACCGCACGGATCAGCGCCGTCAGCGTGGCCGGGTCCATTGTGCTGTCAAAATGCAAACAGCGACCACCCCGCAAACGCAATTCAACCGCACTCGGCGGCGCTGTTTCGACGGCTGGAGGTTGCGCCGTCGGAACCCCGGCCACGACAGGCAGATCAATAGGAAAAAACAGCGCCCCGGCCTCGGGTGACCACAGACCCTTCTTCTTCAACTCATGCCGCCACGCGTAAATTTGTTGTCGCGTTAACTCGTGGCGTTGCGCCACCTGTGTCACCGTCGCCCCGCCGATACCAATCGAAGAGACAATTTCGAGTTTATCCTCGTCATGCCAGAAACGCCGCCGCTCTGGTCCAAGAATCTCGCCACGCATAACAAACCCCATCTAAGACACGTCGTTAAACACGTGTCTTAGATCAGAGCCCCAAGCTCAGGCAGGCGGTGCCAATGGGGTGGTTACTCTCCAGCGCCATGTACAGGCTACATAAATTGACCTACCCGACGCCATCGGGTACTTTTGTCGTGTCAGGAAAATCAATATCGCTCATGAGAGCGTACTATTCTGCCCCCTCCGGCATCAGACCCCTTCTGGGTGGTTTGCGTCCTCATGCGCTTCCTTGAAGACCTCGTACATCGGCGGGCCTCGGGGGCGTATTTCGGCAGCCATTCGACCGTCAGCCAGTGGGTGCGTTCCGCCAATGCCGCACGCGACGCCTTGCTGGTATGGATCGGGCCATTGTCGAGCACGATGTCGCCGGCTTCAGGGGTTCGCCGGGCTTGGGACCATACCGCTGATCGAGGCTTTGCAGATGAGCCATAAAATCGGTGCTGCGTTTTGTTCGGGACGTGGTGACAACCAGTTTGCGCCCGGCCCATTCGAGCGTGCCCATCATGGCAACTTTCTTCGACTGACCCGGAGCCGAAACCCGCAGGTCGGCACCGCGCCTGGCCCACGCACGCGCGAGGTATGGATGCGTCAGCGCTTCGCTTTCGTCGCTGAACAACAGCACGATGTCGCCGGCTTCGGCCTGTGCTTTGCGCAGTTTCAGCCTCACCCCAACCCGATCAACGGCGTTGGAATCCTGACGTCCCTTCAAGGTGTGGCGTGGCCGCCGGTAGCGATACCCCCTTTTTTGCGCAGCACCTTGGATAGTTGTGATAACGAGATCGTCACACCCTCTCTCTTTTCGACCTCTCCGGCAAGGCGGGCCAGCGTCCGGTTTGTCCGGTCCGCGACGGGCGCTGACAGAAGCGGAGCGACCACCCGGAGAGCCGCCTCTGCCTTGACCGGCGAGGGTCCCGCCGCAACACGTGCCCTGAGGGCGTCAACCCCGCCGCGCATGAAGTCGCCGCGCCACAGCCGAACCGTATCCTCGCGCACACCGAATGCCTGCGAGATGCGGTTGCTCGTCCACCCGGCAAGCGTCAGCAAAATGGCCCGGGCCCGATCAGCTTCGCCTCGCGCACCGCTGCCGGCCAATGCCTCAAGCGCCAATCTTTCCGAACCCGTCGCCCGCAATGGTGATTTGCCCGCCATATCCCGCCCTCCAAACCAGATGGGGCAACAGAATCACTCCAGCCAAGCGTTGGCCAGCCAAGATCAATCTGCTTAGAGTATGCGTCCGGTCTGACTGGGGTTGACCTATTTGGCCGCCCAATTTCACGGCATGAGGTCGTCGAGGCGGGTCATCCTTAATGGAATTATGCGTCTGCCCAGGCCACGTATGATTGGAGATCAAATCTTACGCAGGAGAATTTCTGGCCCTGGGGATCAGCCGCTCTTATAGCGCATATTGCGTTCGTGGCGGTCGATCGCTTTCTCAACAGAACCATAGTAGTGCAAATTTCCGCCTTCCAGCACCACGCCTGCGTCACAAACCCTGCGGACATCGCCCATAGTATGCGAAACGAAGAGGGCACCGCTGTGCTTCAGGCGATCCAGAAACAGCGCCTCACTTTTTTCCCGGAAAGAGGAATCGCCAACGGCCGTCACCTCATCTACAAGATAGGTATCAAAGTGGATGCCCATCGAGCAGGCAAACCCAAGGCGAGAGCGCATACCCGATGAATAGGTGCGCACGGGCTGATAAAAATGAGCGCCCAGTTCTGCGAAATCGGCGACAAAATCCAGCAGTTCCTCGGTGTCGACGCCGTAAACCCGGGCGAGAAATTTGGCATTTTGTGCCCCGGTCAGATCCCGGTGAAAACTGCCCTGAAACCCGACAGGCCACGAGACGGACCCTTCGATCTGGATCTGCCCCGAATCCGGTTGCACAGAGCCGGCAATCATCTGCATCAGGGTTGATTTTCCGGCCCCGTTCCGCCCCAGCAACGCGATGGATTTGCCACGGGGAATTTCAAAAGAGACATTGCGGGCAATCGTCTTGGTGGCAGTGCCCAGATGAAAGGTCTTATTGACATTAATCAGGCGGATCATGGCTCAGCGGCGGTCCCTGAGGCTGTAATAGACAAGGGTCAGAATTGTCCACGAGCCGAACAAGATAAGGGCAATAACGGTTAACTGAATGGCACGGCGCGGGTATTGCGGGGTTTCTGCCAAGGTTGGGCGCAGATATGCCGCGAGATACCGGCTTTGACGCCGGGCATCGGCCACTGCGCCGTCATAGGCCGAAAGCGCCGAAATATAGGCTTTCTGCGCGAATTCCAGATCGACCTGCAGGCTTTCAAATTTCCCCACCAGATCGGCATAACCGTTGGTGTCGCTTGCGGGGCCCGACACGCCCAGTTTGCGGCGCTCCTCATCAATGCGCTTCTGGATCACAACAATTTTGCGCTTGGCCTGTTCAACCCGCGGATCGTCATCGCGTGAAGTATTGGCGAGCAGGTCCAGTTCGATCAGGGTTTCGGCGAGTTTGGCCTGAAGTGAATTCAACAGGCCCATCTGCCCCTGAATATCTGCGCCCGGATCAACAATCTGGGTTTCGTTGCGAAACCGCGTCAGCGCCTGGCGTGCGGTTTTCAGCCGGGTCAGCGATACATCCAGATCTTCGCGCGCATAGCGGGTAACATCTGCACGGGCGACAGCGGACAGGTTGTTGATCATCTTGCTTGACCGCGTCAGAAGATCGTTTGCTATGGTGCGGGCGTCTTCCGGGTCAAAAGCACGGACCTCAATTTCGATCAACCCGGTTCCCGGGTCATAAACCAAGCGCACAACACGGGCCCAGTAATCCACCAAATCCTCTATCGAGGCATCCTTCGGCAGGCTGAAATAGGGATCATTTTTCGGTTTCCCGTAGATTTTACGCAGATCCAGGGCCTTGTCGACGGCTGCAACCAATTCCTGGCTCTTGATGTATTTGTAAAGAATATCGGTGTCAGAAGAGCTGGACCCCGAGAAATTGGTCAGGCTGCCCAAAAATTGAACAGCCGAGGTGGTGTCTTCGCGACGCACCGAGAAGCCGACCCTTGAGGCATACTGATCCGCAGCGTAGAAATACAGATAAACCCCGGCGCCGGCGGTCGGGCCGACAACCATCAGCAGAAAGCTCAGAACCATAAGCCAGTGCCGGCGGCGCATCCGGGCCGGACGGGCGGCAGGTTTGACTTCAACGACCTTCACCTTTGGGGCAGATTGGGTGTTGGGGATGGTTTCTGCTTCGCCAGCCACGAATATTCCGATCTTTCATTTCGTGCTCAAATCGCTATCAGGTTATTTATATAGTCAGCAGCGGTCCCGCGCCAGAGCAAACGAAAGGCCTGTCAGAATGGCAATACCAGCAGCGCTACGTCCGGGAGGGCGGCGTTTCAAGACGTTCCGGACTGTGACCGCCCTGATGCTCCGGGAGATGGTCTCAACCTATGGCCGCTCTCCGGGCGGGTATATCTGGATGATCCTGGAGCCGATCGCCGGGATCGCCCTGCTGAGTGCCGTATTTGCCGCCTTTCTGCGTACGCCGCCTCTGGGGCATAATTTCCCCTATTTTTATGCCAGTGGCCTGCTGCCTTTCACATTTTACAATGCTATCACTGCCCAAATTGCAGGATCTATTCGCTTTTCCAGTGCCCTCCTGTCCTATCCGGCCGTTACCTTTGTGGATGCCCTTCTTGCGCGGTTTTTGCTGAATGCCTTGACTCAGATGCTGGTCTTTGTGTTGGTGATGTCGGGGATTGTCGTCGCTTTCAATCTCTATCCGCTGATAGATTGGCCCAGCATATTTCTGGGACTGGCAATGCTGTTTTCGCTGACGTTGTCCATTGGCGTCGCAAACAGCTATCTGCAGACAGCTTTTCCTATCTGGGAAAGGCTGTGGTCGGTGACAAACCGGCCTATGATGATTTTATCAGGGGTTTTGTTTCTTCCCGAGAGCGTGCCTCCGGGTCTGCGTGATTGGTTTATGCTGAATCCGCTGCCGCATATTACAAGCCAGTTTCGCAAAGGGTTTTTTGCAACCTATGAGGGGGTCTATATTGATCCGATCTATGTGTTTATCTTTTCTTTGGTCGTGGGGATGTTCGGCTTGCTGTTCCTGCTTAAGAACCACAAGGATATCATGCTGAAATAGGGCCACCCACAGATAGGGACCGCCACAGGCGGAAAACGGCTTGGCAACGGACAGGGATGCGATATGATTTTCAGTTTCCTGCAACGTGCGGGAATTGTGCTGCGCTTTCTGTTTCCCTCAGAGGCCACCCGTCACTATGTCCGCCAGATCAAGCGAAGCGGGCAGTTCAGCCGTGACTTTTATCTGGCCTCCAACCCGCGCCTGCGTCGCCTGTTCCGCCTTGCACCTGAACGCCACTATGTTTTGTTCGGCGAAGCGGCGGGGCTAAGCCCCTGCGCCTGGTTTTCTCCCCGCGCCTATCTTTATAATAACCCTGACCTGCCCTCGGCCCTGTTTTCGGACACACCGCCCAAGGGTCCTGCGATCCGGCCATTGCAGCATTATATTGAAACCGGACGCGCCGAGCAGCGCCTTGTTCTGCGCCGGGCTGGCGGACTTGCGCTGCCGCTACCCGTCAGGTCTGAAGGCGGGGCACCCGCGAAACCGGCCGGGGTCGCCATCGTGGTGCATCTGTATTATCACCAGATGTGGCCCGAATTTGCGGCAAGGCTGCTTGCTCAGAGTTTTGCTTTTGACCTGTTTGTCACTCTGACCGGCACCCTCGAGGCCACGTCGGATTTGCGCGAGCAGATCAGGACCGCGTTCCCCCAGGCGCATATCTGGCTGCTGCCCAACCACGGACGCGATATTTTCCCCTTTCTGTTTTTGGTAAATGACGGGCTGTTGACCCCTTACCGGGCCGTTTGCAAGCTCCATTCCAAGAAATCCCCGCATCGGGCTGACGGCGATGACTGGCGTCACAATCTGATGAAGGGGGTTTTGGGCGATCCCAACCGCATGCAGGCCAGATTGGCTGCCTTTCTTGCGGATCCGCAGGCAGGGATATGGGTTGCTGACGGTCAGCATTATCAGGGGGCGGAGTGGTGGGGTATGAACCGCGCCCGCACCACAGAACTCCTTGCCCGGGGCGGAATTGATATTACCGGTCTGCCCCTCAGCTTCCCGGCAGGGTCGGTCTACTGGATCAAGCCGGAAGTGCTTGAAAAACTGCGGTCCCTTCATATCGGGCCCGAAGATTTCGAACCCGAGCAAGCCCTGGTTGACGGCACGACAGCCCACGCGGTTGAACGGTCGATGGGGTATCTGGTGCAGTCGGCGGGTCTGCGGATATACGAGGCGCATGACCTTGACGTCGCCGGATGAGGCTGGCCTTTCAGGGCCATTTCCCGCATAGACTTCGACACAGATTGTTTGAACACAATTTACTTACCGGACAGCTATGGCCAGAGTTTTTCTTCATATCGGGGCTCATAAAACGGGCACGACATTTCTGCAAAATCTGTTTCACCTGAACCGCGAGCGGTTGCAGCAGGTCGGGGTATACTACCCCCATATAGGCCCGAACACGGCTCATCACGCGCTTGCCGCCGCGTGGATAGACCTGCCGGATATTCCGGCGTCTTTCTATGGTGCCGCCGGGCCCGAGGGTCTGTGGAGCCGGATCATCGACCGTTATGCCGGGGCGACAGGAACGCTGTTTCTGTCCGCCGAGAATTTCTCACGCTGTTTTCCTCAGGAAATCGACATGAAAGATCTGGCCCGGCGATTATCAGTTTTTGAAGAGGTCCGGGTCATCTACACGATGCGGGCCCAAGCCCCTCTGGTGCAGTCTCTGTGGCTGCAACTGGCCCGGACGAACCGGGTTCTGGCGGTCCACAGCTATGTGCGCGAAGCCATCGAACGCCGTCGTGCCGTCGGGGTGCGAGTGGATCATGATGCTATGTACGCGGCCCTGCTTCAGGGCTTTGCGCCCGAACAGATCCATCTGCTGGATTATAGCCAGCTGTGTCGCACCCCTGGCGGGATTGGCCAGGCGTTTCTGGACCTGATGGGTGCAGATGTTCAGGCCGAAACGTTGAAACAGCCGCAAGACGCCGCTCGCAATGTTTCACCCGACCCGCTGAGTTACTGGATTGCATCCCAAATTGCAGGCAGCAAAATCCCGGCACCTGAACTGCTGATCGCAGTTTCAGAAATTCTCCGGGCGACGGGGCGGCCCGGCACCCTGCTGGCGCGTTATGAATACCGCAAGATCCGGGGGCGCTACAGCCCCGGCAATGCCGATCTGGTGGCGAGGGTGCAGCCCTTTCAGCCCGGTTTCAGCTTTGAAGAACCGGCCTTTGCCGAGAACACCCTTTACCGGGACGAAATCACCCAAGATCTCTGGATCAGATTTGCAGCGGCGATCTATGCGGGCCAAGCCAGCGCGGGCGGCAAAAACCGCAGCGCCCTGCTTGACTGGGTCCGCTCTTCCCGCCGCACGTCATAGCGGCACCCCCTGCCCCTCCCGGTTGCTGCCCGCTCCGGCCCCTGCCACAACGTGGGGCTGCGGGCAGGCGTTAAGGCAGTTAAATTGAATACGTGGATCATGCCTTGGTTTTGCCGGGTTTGGCAGAGGTGGCATTAATCTTTTTTAACAATTCTCAACATGTGCGTGGGGGCGCATGTGTGGGGTTGTAAATGGCAGTTTTCTCGCTTGTCCAGACCCTCTGGACTGCACAGTTGCCTGTTCTGAGTCAGACGGCCTGGCTGGATGTCCGCAGGGGCACCGAGCCTGCACTGATCATCCATGACACGGCCTCAGGCCAGCAGGCTGTCATTGCCCTGAGCGACGCGCCGCTGATGCCGGGGGGCATCCGCTATCAGGCCCTGAACGGCGCGGACAGCGGGAAAAGCTTGTCGATAAACGGGGTTATCCGGTCTCTGGACGGCGATACTTTGGCGCGGCTGGCAACCGGGAACGGCAGTGCGATGACCTACCTGGACGCGACGGCCTTTGCCGGCAATCTGGCGGCGCTGCACCACGCCACGGTCGGAGGGGTTTCGTATCTGTATGTCGGGGCCAGTTATGGCGAGGGCATTTCAACCTACAGGGTCGGGGCAAGCGACACGCTGACCCTGGTCAGCACCTTGGGCGACACCGCATCCAGCTACCTTGGCGGGGTTATCGCGATCAACAGTATCAGCCTCGGCGGGCACCGGCTGCTGGTCTCGGCGTCCATGACCGAAAACGGGCTGAGTGTGTTTGAGATGAAGGAAGACGGCATATTATCGGCCACGGCTTCATTCGGGTTTGCCGAGGCCCTGCCTGTCAACCGCCCCAGCGACCTGAAGATCGTTGAAACAGGCGGGCGCGCTTTTGTTCTGCTGGCCTCGTTCGGAACCTCTTCGCTTACGGTGCTTGAATTGCGGGCCGATGGCAGCCTGCGGTTCGCCGATCAGGTGGCGGATACGCAGACAACCCGCTTCCACAACATCCTTGCCATGGATACAATCAGCTTTAACGGGCAGACCCTTGTGGCGGTCGCGGGCGGGGATGGCGGAGTTTCCCTGTTTCAGATGCTGCCCGACGGGCAACTTCTGCATCGTGAGACACTGATTGATACGACAGAGACCGCGCTGAGCGGCGTGCGCCAGTTGCAATTCGTGCAGGTTGGTTCGCGCGTGGAGCTTTATGCGCTCAGCACACGCGACGCGGGTCTGACCCGACTGGACGTCGATCTGGGCCAGCTGGGTATCAGCGGTTCGGTGCACACGGGCACTGGCAGCGATGACGTTTTGACCGCGCCGCAGGGTGGCGGCAGCCTGCAAGGCCTGGGAGGCAACGATACTCTGATCGACGGGGCCGGGCCTGATACACTGTCAGGCGGGGCCGGAGCCGACACTTTTGTGTTCCGGTCTGATAACGAGACGGACACCATTGCGGATTTTAACCCCGCCCAAGATCTGATCGACCTGTCCGGCTATCAGTTCCGATATGACCTGACCGGGGTTTCTTTCGTTCCGATCTCCGGGGGGATCAGCCTGCGCTGGGATCGCGAGGTGCTGACTGTGCTGCGCGACACCGGCGCGCCAATCACCGCAGCCGAGATCAGAAGCCGGGTGCTGTTTGCCACCGACCATGTGATTATGCCCGATGTGCTGCCGATGCAGGGCACTGCCGATAACGACACCTTTATCCGGACAACGGCCCCACAGACAATTGACGGTGATGCCGGCAATGACCTTGTCAATTACAGTGCCGCCACAACCGGGATTGTCCTGTATCTGACCGACAGCAGCCGCAACAGCGGGGCCGCAGCCGGGGATATCCTGATGAATATAGAATCGGTCACCGGCACGGCGTATTCCGACCGCATTACGGGCGATGCCCGCGCCAATACGTTGACCGGGCTTCAGGGGGATGATCTGCTGGACGGCAGCGACGGCAGTGACTGGCTTATGCCGGGGCCAGGCAACGATACGGTCATCGGCGGCAGTGGCACTGATATGGTCAGTTTCAGCGATCTTACTGCGGGGGTCAGGGTTCTTCTGGCGGCAGGCACCGCTATTTCGGGCAATGAGACAAACTACCTGTCCGACATCGAAAATGTGACTGGCACGATTTTAGGCGACTACATCCAGGGTGATGACCAGAATAACCGCCTGCGGGGCCTTGGTGATTACGATTGGTTTGTCGGCTCAGCCGGTCAGGACAGCTATGATGGCGGCACTGGGCGGGACATGATTTCCTACGTCGCATCGCCTGATGGGGTGAGTGTTGACCTGGGCCGCGGGCGCGGGCTTGCGGGCCAGGCCAAGGGAGATACCTATACCAGTATCGAACGCGTAACCGGCTCGGTTTTTAGTGATTTATTCTATGGCTCTGACGGCGAGGATGATTTTCGCGGGCTGGGCGGGTTTGACTGGTTTGTCGGCTCCGGCGGCGGCAAAGACCGCTATGACGGCGGCACCAGTGTCGATACCGTAGCTTATTCGTCCTCGGTAGCGGGGGTGGTGGCCTCATTGCTGCTGGGGCGCGGCTCGGCGGGCGATGCTGCCCGCGATCTTTATACTTCGATTGAAAATCTGACGGGCAGCAGCTTTGACGACATTTTGACCGGCGACAACGGCCGCAATGTGCTGCGCGGGCTTTATGGCCAGGACCGGCTTTACGGCAACGGTGGGGTGGACCGGCTGGAGGGCGGCGGCTCTGATGACTATCTGGACGGTGGTGCCGGCTGGGACTATGCGATTTTTTCGGGCAACCGCCACGATTACACCATCACCACGCTGGATGATGTCACAACGGTCGACCGCATTGCCCCCGGCGGCGACGGCACGGATACGCTGATCAATATAGAGGCGTTGCAATTTGCGGACGGGTTCTTCTTTCTGTAAAACAATCCGATCTTGCAAGGCAGAGCGATGGCACTGCGGGCCGCAGAAACCAGGCCCGCAGTGGCTGTCAGAATTGCTTTGCCAGCGTGACAATGTCCGCAGGCACTGGTGGCCAGTTGCCGGTTGCACAGGCCTCCCGCATGGCCGCAATCCAACCGAGGGCGGTGCGATAGCTGGCCATCTGCTCAAGGTTCAGAATGCCTGATGCCGCTGCGGCGGCCAAGTTAAGCTGGGCCGTGCTGCTGATCACTGCCAAAATTTGCGTGCGGCAATCGCTCTTGCGCAGGGCCAGAACAGTTGCCTCCTGTTCTGCGGTTTTGGCTTGGACGGTGATCAGCCGACTCAGGTCGATATTGCTCATATGTTTTCCTCCGGCTGAGGCTCTGGTAAGGAATAGGGGGGCAGTTCTATCACCCCGTCGGTGGCCTGAATCGGGGCCGGAAACAGGGTCTGTTCAGGCGCACAGGCACCATGAGGCAAGATCAGGGTCAGCTGTATAACCCCGCCCTGCCGCTCTATATCCGAGGCCAGCCAGGCACAGGCCACGGCGTCGCGCGGCAATGTCGCCCCCTCGGGGATGGCGCTGAAATCAAAGGCCTCGCCGTTGATGGTCAGGATGTCCCCGGCTTTTGACAGCACGAGCAGATTCTCTTGGCGCATCGGGGTGAAAGCGATATTCATGACAAAGCTCCTTAATACCAGCGGCCGATCCACAGCTTGTTGCTGTCGATCCTGGTAATGGTTCCGGTGAAACTGGCGGCGGGGGTCGTGATTGCGGTGTTGGATTTTGTGCAGATCTGGGTGCCGTCGGCCCACCGCACATATTGACCATTGGCATTACTGCCCTGCTCGATCACCGCCCCGGTCGGCACACCCGCGGCCTGTGAGGTTTGACCCAGCAGGTTGCTATGGTCAAACAAGGGCCGCCATGGCTGCCACTGCCCACCGTCATTGATACGCACAGCCAGCCGTCCTGTCGGGTGCGAGACCAAAAGCTGCGAGGCATTGCTGGCATTAAACTGAAAATGCCACAGGTTCGAGCCGCTGTTTGTGGCGTAAGCCGGTAAGATCGATCCGGCGATGACTCCGCTGCTGATCTTGTAATTCCCGGTGGCGGTGATGTTGTTCAGGTTATTCCCCGGCACTGTGGCAGATGTGCTGCCCAGGCCGAAAGCCTCGGTGGTCAGCAGCCTTCCTGCGGTGACATCCAACGCACCGCTCTGAACGGCACTGCCCGTCAGCGGCACATTCAGTTGCAGCGCTGTGTCTGTCAGTGTCGCGCCGGGTGTTCCTGCCGGGGCGAGGGAAATGCTCTGGACTACAGGGTCAATGGTCAGCGCCTGATGCCACAAGCTGCCATCGGCGCTGACCTTTACGGAAAAGGTGGTGCTGCCACTCAGCCCCATTTCGGCATGACCCGTCCAGTCTGATTGAAACAGCAGGCTGGCGGTTTCCGCCACGCCCGCTTTGTTCAGCTTCAGCTGATGCCCCGCCCCGGCATGGCTGAGCAGCGTGGCCGGGGCTGAAACGGCCAGACGGTTGGTTGTATCGGAAGTGGTTCCGATCCCGACACCTGGCAAATTCTGAAACTCCGGGATCACCGGCTGCCAGGCTGCACCGTTAAAACTGTAGAGGGCCCCTGTCGCCAAATCATAGCAACACCAGCCCTCTTGCGGTGGCAAGAAAACCCACGAAAGCCCTTCCCAAAAGGCCAACTCTCCGGCATGCCCCGCCCAGGACCCTGTCGGGGTGGGGCCGAGGGCATGGATATCTCCCGGCGCCGGTGTCGGCGGGGGGGTGTTGGTCGCCAGTGCCAGCACCGTCATTTGTACCAGCGCATCCAGCCGCTGCAAAGACTCGTTGTGAGTCACATGTTTCTGAGCCTGCGAGGGTTGAATATAGGGCAGATCAAGCCGGGGCGACGTTTCTGACATATGGCACTTCCTGCGGTAATGAAATTCAGACAGGACTGTCGCGCTATTGTCTCTACATATTCCGAACCGGGCGTACGCAGGGTGTAAACAGCGGCTGGCCCCCACCTTCCGCTTAATTAGCTGATCTGGGATTTAGCACCTGACGGAGATCGGTGTAGGAGTTTCCCGATGGGTATCCATCCGGCGTAGGCCGTGGTCAGGCGGCTTGCCGCAGCTTTTGTGGTTGCCGCCAGTTCCAAGGCAGCAATTTGGGCAGCATTGATACCGGCATGTTCGGCATGCGGGCGAGAACGTCGGCCAGCCATGCTTGACCATCGATATCGTTCATTTTGGCGGTGACAATCAGCGAATACGGCCCAGTACGCACGAAGGGGGTCAAAAACGGCCACATTTTTGGATCGCGGATTTTGAGTTGACAGGCGTGAGTGCTCCGTATGTATAGTCCGGCTGTTGGCAATATGGAGTGGACTTGGAACCGCTTTGGTCGGCGGAGGCGTTGCGGGCGCACTGGGTTTTGTGCTCTCAGGAGCAACGTTTGTTGAAGGGCTTGCCGGCGCAGAAGAGATTGGTCCTTGGATATATTACCTGAAGTTTTTCCAGCGTTATGCACAGTTCCCTGGTTTGACCGACGTTGTGGGGAGTGTCATGAACTCTGTGTATCTGAACTGGCCCATGCGGGTTTCAGACATGGTCACGCATTGAAGCGCTCCTCGAACATGATAGCGAACTGGTTACGCGCAGCAAACCATTCTCTGACATTTCTGCCGCCTTTCTCGAAGTTGCGGATCGCCAGATAGATCAGTTTCGTTGCGGCCTCTTCGGTCGGGAATGATCCGCGTGTTTTGATCGATTTTCGGATCACCCGGTTCAAGCTCTCGATCGCGTTTGTCGTGTAGATGATCTTTCGGATCGCTGGATCGAAGGCAAAAAACGGGATCACTTCCTGCCATGCCCGCCGCCATGCCGGGGCAATCGAGGCATATTTCCCGGCCCATTTTTCCTCGAAGGCATCCAGTTCAGCGGCAGCATGTTCGGCCGTTGCCGCGCCGTAAATCCGGCGCAGATCGGTTGCCACCACCTTGCGGTCCTTCCAAGCGCAGAAGTTCAGCGAATGGCGCACGAGATGGACGATACAGGTCTGGACGGTGGCCTCCGGAAAGGCGGCCGTGATCGCCTCCGGAAAGCCCTTCAGCCCATCCACGACCGCGATCAGAACATCCTGAACACCTCGGTTCTTCAGTTCGGTCATCACCGAAAGCCAAAACTTGGCGCCTTCATTGTCAGCAATCCACAGGCCCAGAACCTCACGCACGCCGTCGCGTGAGACGCCCAAAGCCACATAAACAGCCTTGTT
>TARA_R110002095_G_scaffold74583_1_pt1 | contig 14893 bp, 10 predicted proteins | sample TARA_R110002095 | Tara Oceans TARA_R110002095 (sample SAMEA4397255) | marine metagenome | biome: Polar Biome; feature: [SRF] surface water layer (ENVO:00010504); material: water (ENVO:00002006), including particulate matter (ENVO:01000060) such as... | depth 5 m | reverse complement strand
ATAGATCGCTCCCTTTTCGAAGGTTTTCGAAATTTAGCCTGCTTTTTGGTTACGGGGTCGCAAGCGGTCCCGTTTTAAGTAGAACTCAAGTCGACAGAGGGGATTGCTTATTAAAAGCCTCCCCGAAATCAGCCACTGTTTGGGTAAGAATGATGCATTATTGTACTGCTCGTCAATGAAAGTATTGTAGCAGTACAATTACAAACTATGCATAAAAGGCTCCGGCGCCCGCCGCAGAAGATTGCGTATTGCTGACAGACCACGGCGAAATCTTTTCGTGTCCTGTGTTCCGGCGACCGCAATTCGGACAGCGTCTGCTTTTTGCATAGTTGGGGTCAGAAAAGGTTGTGTTGGCGCGATGGCAATACCAAGGGAGTTAGCATGGTTGACATAGGTTGTGGTGTTCCAGCCGTCCGGAAGTTCCAGCCAGAAGTGCAAGGAATGGGGGTGCCCGCGCCAGGACAGGCCAGCCATCTCTTCCTTTATGATTGTGTAGCGTTCCGCCAGTGCCTGCTGTTGCCAATGGACAAGCTCGTCGGCCGTTCCATCCTTGATCCATCGACTGGCAATTTCGGCGACGAGAGGCGTGCCCATCCAGCTGAAAGCAATTAGCCGCCCCGTTATCGCCGGTATCAGGCTATCCGGGGCGACAATATATCCTGTGCGCAGACCCGCCAACGTACATTTCGTAAAGGATGTCAGATAGATCGTCCGTTCCGGGGCAAGCGCCGCAATCGGGAGAGGACGGTCTTCAATCAAAGGCCCCCAAGCGTCATCTTCAATGATGAACACATCGTATCGACGGGCAATATCGACGAGTTGGCGGCGGCGTTCCTCCGACATCATGGTTGCCATGGGATTGGCGACGGTAGGAACGCTGAAATATACCTTTATATCTTGATTTTTACAAGCAACTTCAAATGCTTCCGGACTAAGTCCCTGATCGTCAAATTCCAGCCCCTGAAGCCGCAGGCCGAGGTATGAGCATTGTGATATAATGAGATGATGGACAATTGATTCCGTGACAACAATATCTCCTGGCCGTGTCACAGCGGAAAGCGCGACAGCCATGCCATGTGTCACGCCGTTCGTGATAATGACGGACTCCGGTGAAATATCGAGCTGGCAACGCGACAGCCAGTCCACCCCTGCCTCTCGGTGGGATCGCAGGCCGACATTGGGTCGGCAAGCGAGATACGTATCATGATCCAGCCCTATGGAGAGGTTATTCAGGACGGCGTCCATCCTGTCGACATGTATATGGTCTATCAGCGGTCGGGAGATCGAAAGGTCGATTGTTCCATTGGTTCCCCGTTCCATCAAATAAGGTTGATGTGACGGGAGGGTTGGGGCCAGGACATATGTGCCACGTCCGACATGTCCGTCAATAAGCCCCAGTCGTTTGAGTTCATCATAGGCTTTACCGACGGTATGCACGCTGATTCCCAGTTCATGCGCCAGAGTTCGATGGGGAAGCAGTTGCGTGCCGACGGGAAGCCGTCCGTCCGCGATGGCCTCCTTGAACGCTGAAACTAGACTTGTATGGAGGGGGCGAGATAGATTATCGTAACGCGGGGTCCAGATTGTCATGTTTTAATATAAGGATTTACCGTTTTTATATGCAAGACAATTCTGGGAAATCACTTCTGGCAAACTGGACAATCATATGGCGCCTCCACTAGACGAGCGGGACTTGAAAATTCTGTCTGTCCTGCAGAAAAATGGTCGAATGACCAAGACGGAGCTGGCGGCGCATGTCAATCTGTCGCCGACGCCCTGTTGGGAGCGGCTGAAAAAACTGGAACAGTCCGGGATCATCGAAGGATATAGCGCCAATATCTCCTTGAAAATCCTCGGTTCGATTTCCGTTATTTTCATGGAGGCGGAAATCAATAGCCATCGTGCGGCTGATTTTGAAAGGTTTGAAAAGGCCGTTCTGGAAATCCCCGAGATTGTTGAGTGCTGGGCCGTGGGCGGTGGCATCGACTATATTGTCAAGTTTCTTTGTGCTGACGTTGATACCTACCAGAGGCTTGTCGACAAACTGCTCAACTCCGATATTGGTCTGCGGCGCTACTATTCCTACGTCGTGACAAAGCCGGTGAAATCCAGCCAAATTCCGCCGCTGGATTTATACGAGCGTCGTGATGGAAGGTGAAACTCTCTCCTGATCTGCAGTTTTTAAGAGAAAACCTCTGCTTTGGCTGGATAATTCAAACGCACCTTCTACGTCAAAAGGAATAGTGTGAAATCTAACCTGTTGAACGATCGGAGGTGTTCTCATGGGAGCCAATGTGAAGAAAAAGGAGTTTGTCGAGGAGTTCGATCTTCTGTCGGATCCCGGCCTGGTGAGGGAGTTCGCCTATATTGACGGAAAATGGTGCGCGGCGAAAAATGGGGCGACGTTAGGCGTGTATAACCCCGCATCCGGACAGCAGATTGCAACCGTCTCCAGTCTGTCCGCGACTGAAAGTGGAGAAGCGGTAGATGCCGCCGCAAAGGCATTCCCAGCTTGGTCGAGCCTTCTGCCGCAAGAACGTGCGTCCCTGATCAGCGAATGGGGACGCCTGATGATGGCGCATGAGGATGACCTTGCCGTCATTATGACCCTTGAGCAGGGCAAACCTCTCTCTGAAGCCCGTGGTGAAATCGGCTATGGTGCGTCCTTTGCGGAGTTTTTCGCCGAAGAGGCGAAGCGGGCGGATATCATCGGTGTCACCTCACATCTTCCAAATGCTGAAATTGAAGTCTGGCTGGAACCGATCGGTGTTGCGGCGCTGGTAACGCCCTGGAACTTCCCGATTGCCATGATTACGCGCAAGGCCGCGGCGGCACTGGCTGTCGGTTGTACTGTCGTTGTCCATCCGTCCAAGGAAACACCGCTTTCCGCTCTGGCCCTTGCCGAACTTGCGCATCGTGCAGGTATTCCGCCAGGAGTGTTCAATGTTGTTATAGGGGAACCGGCTGAAATTGTCGGAACCTGGACAAAAGATCACCGCGTTCGGGCGCTGTCTTTCACCGGATCAACCGAAATCGGCCGGTTGCTGTATGAGCAATGCGCGCCAACCATAAAACGTCTCAGTCTGGAGCTTGGGGGGCATGCTCCCTTCATTGTGTTCGCGGATGCGGATATTCCCAAGGCCGTTGACGAGGCTATCAAGGCGAAATTTGCGACCTCCGGTCAGGATTGCCTCGGCGCCAACCGCTTTTTTATCGAACGGCCCGTTTATGAGGAATTCTGCGCCGAATTTGTCCGGAAAACGAAGGAGCTGGTCGTTGACATTGGAATGAATGATCCGGACATCGGGCCGTTGATGAATGAAGCCGCCATCGCCAAACAGAAAAGTCATATTGAGAACGCCGTCGCCTGCGGGGCAACACTTGCCTGTGGCGGTGACGTGTTGGCCGATATGGGGCCGCTTTTCTTCGAGCCGACGGTTCTGGTAGATGTTCCGGCCAACGCTTTGATAATGCGCGAGGAAACCTTTGGTCCCGTCGCAGCAATCGCACCATTCGATAATGAAAAGGACGTTGTGGCGACTGCGAATGACACGGAATACGGCCTGATGGCCTATCTGCACACAAAAGACCCGTCCCGCATTTACCGGATGAGCCGGGCGCTGGAATTTGGCATGGTCGGTGTGAACCGGACAAAGATAACCGGCGCTCCCATTCCCTTTGGCGGGATGAAACAGTCCGGCCTCGGCCGGGAAGGGTCACGCCATGGCATCGAAGCCTTCTCAAACATCAAATATATATGCCGTGATTGGGCATAACCCCTTTTTAGTCAGGAGAGACAAATGCTTACAAATGATCAGCTCAGCCTATGGGACCGGGAGAATTTCTTCCACCCGTCAACGCATCTTGCACAGTTCGCGCGCGGGGAGGTTCCCAATCGTATCATTACTACAGGTGAGGGGGTCTATATAACAGATCGGGACGGAAACAAGCTTCTGGACGCTTTCGCGGGATTGTACTGCGTGAATGTAGGCTATGGACGCCAGGAAATCGCCGAGGCAATTGCCAAGCAGGCGAGGGAACTCGCCTATTATCATTCCTATGTCGGCCATGGTACCGAGGCCTCCATTACGCTGTCGAAAATGATCATGGACCGTGCGCCGGATAATATGAGCAAGGTCTATTTCGGCTTGTCCGGATCCGATGCAAACGAGACCAATATCAAGCTTGTCTGGTACTATAACAACATCCTCGGACGGCCGGAAAAGAAGAAGATCATTTCACGTTGGCGCGGCTACCATGGCTCCGGGCTGATGACCGGTTCGCTGACGGGGCTTGAGCTGTTTCACAAAAAATTTGATCTTCCTCTCGCTCAGGTTATCCATACTGAAGCGCCTTACTACTTCCGCCGTGCAGACCAGACGCAGTCGGAAGAAGAATTCACGGCGCATTGCGCGGGCGAGCTTGAAAAGCTCATTCTTGCCGAAGGGCCGGAAACCATCGCTGCCTTTATCGGGGAGCCCGTGTTGGGAACTGGAGGGCTGGTGCCGCCGCCGCCCGGCTATTGGGCGGCGATTCAGGCTGTCCTGAAAAAGTATGATATTCTGTTGATCGCGGATGAGGTCGTAACCGGCTTTGGCCGTCTCGGAAGCATGTTCGGGTCCGATCATTATGGCATTGAGGCGGATATCATTACCTCGGCCAAGGGTTTGACGTCCGCTTATGCGCCACTCTCCGCCTCAATCATCTCCGATAGGGTCTGGAAAGTCCTTGAAGACGGCACGGATGAGTTCGGGGCAATCGGTCATGGCTGGACCTATTCCGCACATCCGATCGGCGCCGCGGCGGGGGTTGCCAACCTGAAACTGATCGACGAGATGGGTCTTGTGGAAAATGCCGGCAAAGTCGGTAGCTATTTCAAGACGGCCATGACAAACGCCATCGCCAATCACGCAAATGTCGGCGATGTCCGGGGCGAAGGATTGATGCTCGCGGTTGAGTTCGTCGAGGACAAGGAGGCACGCAGCTTCTTTGACCCCTCAAAGACGATGGGCGCCAAGGTTGCCGGGGCATTGCTGAAGCGCGGCGTCATTGCCCGGGCCATGCCGCAGGGCGATATCATCGGCTTTGCGCCGCCTCTCTGTCTTACCGAAGCGGAAGCCAGCAAGATTGTGGGCGCGATGCAGGAAGCCGTAGAACAAGTCTTTGCTTAAGGAAGTATAGACACCGCCAGCAAGGGCGTGAAACCGGAAGATATTTGATCGGGTCTGCCCTTGCCGCATCGGCGGAACCGGCATTTACCCCCGGAATTAGAGAAAGTTTCGCTGATGGACAGACAGTCGGGTGGGTTATCTATCGTCGATCGGCTGTGCCCGGGGGTGACCCGGCCCTCTCTCGTCTGTTGACAGATGCAGCTTAATTATCGAATGTAATATAAAACAACCAAGAATGAACTTGGCTTGACGGGAGATAATCGGATTTCAAACATCTTTGTGCGCTTTAACCTCCAACTGGAGGGCATAGTAGGCGTCATGTGGCTGTTTACAGGGAGGAAGACATGAGCCGGATTGCCTTAAGACAAGAAGATGCGGTCGCCGTTGTTTCCTTTTCCAATCCGCCGGATAACTATATGGATGGGGAAACGGAAACCGAGCTTTCCGCCGTCCTTGATGTGATTGAAGCCGACGCCTCCATTCGGGTTGTTGTTTTCACGGGCGGGGAGCCCGATGTCTTTATCCGCCATTACGATGTCGGTATCCTTCTCGATCGAAGCAAGATCATGCGGTCAAAAAAGCTGATTTTTGATCCGGCGCGCCCGGTCCCGGCCTCTCTCATCCATAAATGCTATGACCGGATAGAGACAATGCCGAAACCCTTCATCGCCGCGATTAATGGCACGGCCATGGGCGGCGGGTTTGAGCTTGCGCTGGCATGCGATATCCGGCTGGTAAAAGATGGTCCATATGATCTCGGACTGCCGGAGGTGAACCTCGGTATTTTGCCCGGTGCCGGGGGCACGCAACGGATGACTAGGCTTATCGGAGAGGCCAAGGCGAAAGAACTGATGCTTTTGGGCCGGACAATGAGCCCGCGTGAGGTTAAGGATGTTGGCCTCGCCAGTCTCTGTGTGGAAGATGATGTCGTTGCAGAGGCGATGGAAATTGCACAAACGCTTGCGCGCCGGTCGCCCCGCGCGGTCGGGCATATCAAGGATCTGATAACCGGCGTTTCAGTCCGATCAGGTGAAGACGGTTCTGCGAGGGAAAGAACCCTTTTCTGTGACCTTATGGTGGATGATCGTGCCTTCGAGGAAATGTCGGATATGGCAGAAGGGAAACGGGATATTCGTGATCCAGAGTTAATCAAGAACAAGAAGAAATACTGGCCAGATGAAAACGATTGATGATGCGCAAGTATACCTGCCCGAGCTATGGGCAACCCATGCCCGCTTTTCTCCAGGCAAGGAAGCCGTTGTGTGCGGGGATGTGCGGCGCAGCTGGCGGGATTTCAATAATAACCTGAACCGTATCGCGAATGCCGTCAGGGCACATGGACTGGGACGGGGAGATAAAATCGCGGTTCTGATGGGCAATGCCGTCGAAACGCTTGAAGTGATGTATGGCATCGTCAAGGCCGGTGCCTGTGTCGTCCCGCTAAGCGGTCTTCTGACGGCAAAGCAGATTGAGGGGCTGATCAATGACAGCGATTCCAAGCTGGTTATTGCATCCGACGGAGTGCGCGAAAGGCTGGAGAAGATACGCGGAAATCTCAGTAATATTCCAGAGAATGGGTTTATCTCCGCGGGATTTGACGGCGCTGGCTGGCTGTCTTTCGAACAGTTCGTAGAGAATGCCGATACCGGAACCCCTTCGGTTACTTATGCCATGTCCGATGAGTTTAACATTATCTATAGCTCGGGCACGACGGGCTTGCCAAAAGGGATCGTCCAGACGCACCGGGCGCGTCAGCACTGGTCCTACAGCAACGCCATAGAGATGCGTTTCCATGCGAATACGAGAGCATTGACGACGACGGCGCTATACTCCAACGGGACCTGGCTCATGATCCTCCCGGCGCTGTTCGTGGGCGCGACCGTGCATATCATGCCCGAATTCGGCGCGAAAGCTGTTCTAAAGACCATTCAGGATGAGGAAATCACCCACACCTTCATGGTCCCGACCCAGTTTATTCAGACCCTGGCGGATCCGGCAATGAATACCGCCGATTTGAGCAGCCTTGAATCGGTTCTTTGTGCGGGATCCCCGCTTCGTGCCGATACGAAAACCGACGTCATCAGGCGCATCACCCCCAATCTGTACGAGCTGTATGGCTATTCGGAAGGGTTTGGGTCCATGAACCGGCCGCATCAGCAGAGCGCAAAGCCCACGTCCGTCGGCACGCCCGTCATGGGTTTCGATGTCAAGATTATCGATGATGACGGGAACGAGCTTGGCGTCGATGAGGTTGGAGAAATTGCCGGTACCGGCGCTGGCATGATGAAGGAGTATCATAACCGGCCCGACGCGACGGATGCTATTGTCTGGAAGGATCATGAAGGGCGCTGTTTTCTGCGCTCTGGCGATATCGGGAAACTGGATGCGGACGGGTTTCTGTATATTCTGGATCGCAAGAAGGACATGATCATCTCTGGTGGCCTGAATATTTTTCCCGCCGATATTGAGACGATTATCGGTGAGAATGAAGGGGTGCTGGATGTGACGGTGATCGGAATACCGCATGAAAAATGGGGGGAGACTCCGGTTGCCCTGGTCATCCCCAGGTCAGGCGCCACTGAACAAGCCGTACTTGACTGGTCAAACGAAAGGCTGGCGAAGCATCAGCGCATCGCAGCTGTCCGCTTCTGTGACGAGTTTCCGAGAAATGCTCTTGGCAAAGTCTTGAAGCGTGAGTTGCGGGATAGCTGGCACGCTGAAAATAAACCCTGAACGTTTTTGGCGATCCGGGATCAGGAAGTAATCCGGAATTGCCGTTTAATGTGATAGAGCTTCTGTATCCGTCATGGGTCTGGAATCTTTACTCGCTTCAAGCTTACCTTTTTTTCGGTTGCGGGCTAGCAAGCTGTATGCCGTTGGCACGACGAACAGGGTCAGCACCGTCCCAAATGTCATACCGCCGACGATCACCCAGCCGATTTCCTGCCGGCTTTCGGCGCCCGCGCCCGATGCGAGGGCGAGGGGGATGGCGCCGGACACCATGGCGCCGGTCGTCATCAGGATCGGCCGCAGGCGCAGGGCGGCGGCCTCGACCACCGCGTCATGAATAGATTTGCCCTCGTCCTGAAGCTGATTGGCGAACTGCACAATCAGGATGCCATGTTTGCTGATCAGTCCGATGAGCGTTACCAGTCCGACCTGGCTGTAAATATTCAACGTACCGCCACTTAAATTGAGCGCGAGCAGGGCGCCGGTCATGGAAAGCGGGACAGTAAACATGATAATCAGCGGATCGACAAAGCTCTCGAACTGAGCGGCGAGCACGAGGAAGATAAAGCCGAGCGCTAGCAGGAACACGAACAGAAGGCTTGTCCCCGCGGCCTTGAACTCGCGGGATTCACCGGCGAAATCATACCGCGCTGTCGGGGGAAGAACCTGTCTTGCTGTTGCCTCCAGCGCGTCGAGACCCTCGCCAAGGGAATAGCCGGGCGCAATATTGCCGGTAATTGTCGCCGCGCGAAACTGGTTAAACCGATTCAGTTCCTTTGGCGCCACCGTTTCACGCACTGAAACAAGATTGGAAAGCTGGATCGGCGTTCCATCACGGCCACGGACATAAATGTCATTCAGGTCGCTCGCCGTCCGCCGGTCGTCGGGAGCCATTTGAACAATAACGTCATATTGCTCGCCATTCTGGTTGAACCGGGTCACCTGACGACCGCCGAGCAAGGTTTCAAGTGTTCGCCCGACATTGAGAACACCAGCACCTGTATCGGCAACACGCTCACGATCGACTTCAACATCAAGCTGAGGTTTGTTGAGTCTGAGATCACTGTCAAGATTCATGAGCCCCGGATATTTTTCTGCTTCCTCAAGAAATGCCTGCACATAATCATCCAGGGTTTCATATGTCTCGGGTGTCTGGATAACGAATTCAATCGGTTTGCTGCGGGCACTCTGGCCAAAGGAGCCGGGATTATTGGCAAATGCACGAACGCCTGTAATCTTGCTGAGTTCGGGCTGTAGGCCGCGCACGATTTCCATCTGGGTACGTTCGCGCTCTTCCCATGGTGTCAGCTGGGAAAAGGAGATGAGCTCCGTCACCGCGCGGGAGCCGACAATCGCGAAGTAATGTTGCACCTCCGGTATCTTGTCGAGCAGGGATTCAAACTCTTCGGCATAGCGTGCCGTGAAATTGACGGTTGAGCCTTCTGGCGCATTTCCTGCGGTAAATATAACGCCCCGATCTTCAATCGGCGCAAGCTCGGATTTCAGCCCGGTCAACAGGAAGTAGCTCCATCCGGCGACAAGAAGAGCTACGATAACCACAACGGGTCGTATTCGAAGCGTTGCCAACAGCACTTTCTTGTAACCATTGTTCAGGGCCAGCAAGCCGCGTTCCAGGAAGTTGTAGAGCCAACCGTGCTTCTCATGAGCTTTCAGTAGCCGGGAGCACATCATTGGACTCAGTGTCAGGGCGACAAACCCGGACACCAGCACTGCTCCGGCCAATGTCAGCGCGAATTCCGTGAATAATGTGCCCGTGCGTCCGGGCGCAAAGGCGACGGGGACATATACAGCGGCCAACGTCAGTGTCATTGCGACAACGGCGCTCGATATCTCCCTGATGCCGACAATGGCGGCTTTGACCGGCGCCATGCCTTTCTCGACATGGCGATGGATATTTTCAAGCACGACAATTGCATCGTCGACCACCAGACCAATGGCCAGCACCATTGCCAGCAAGGTAAGCGTATTAATCGAGAAGCCGAGCATTTGCATGAGCGCGAAAGCCCCGATCAATGAGACCGGTATCGTCACAAGTGGAATGATTGTCGCCCGGATCGTGCGGAGAAAGAAGAAAATCACTATGACAACAAGAGCAACCGCCTCAGAGATTGTTGTATAAACCGCCTTTATCGACCGGTCGATGAAGGTCGATTTATCGTAGGCGATCGTTACATCCATGCCATCCGGAAGGTCGCCGGTGAGGACAGGCAGGACTTCCTGCATGGCCGTCGAAACATCCAGCGGATTAGCTGTTGCCTGCTTGACGATACCGAGGATCACCGCATTGTCCCCATTGAACCGGGTGACCCGTCGTTCATCCTGCGGACCGATTTCAACGCGCGCGATGTCCTTGATCCGGATCAGGAGGCCGCCAATATCCCGGATGACAATTTTCTCAAACTGTTCCGGCGTTACCAGTCCGGTCCGGGAGAGGACTGTGAATTCCCGGTCAAGGCTTTCAATGCGACCTGCTGGCACTTCGACATTCTGCTGGCGCAGGGCTTCCTCTACATCCTGTGCGGTGAGCTTGTAGGCCGCCAGCCGTGCCCGATCGAGCCAGATACGCATGGCATAGCGCCGCTCGCCGAAAATACGGACTTCCGCGACGCCTGGAATATTTTGTAACCGGTCCCGGACATATCGATCCGCATAATCGGAAATTTCAATCGGGGAGTGCCGGTCGCTGGTAAAAGCAAGATAAATAATTGATTGCGCGTCCGCCTCGACCTTGGCAATGACAGGTTCCAACACTTCCGCCGGAAGCCGACCACGTACGCGAGAAACGCGGTCGCGCACATCACTCGCCGAGACGTCCGGATCGACGCCGAGGCGGAATCGCACGGTTATACGGCTCTCTTCCGGCTGGCTGCTGGAACTGATAATCTCGATCCCCTCGATCCCGGCGATCGATCCCTCCAGTACCTGGGTTACCTGTGTTTCGATAATTTGCGCACTGGCGCCGGGATAGTCTGTACGAACGGAGACAATAGGTTCATCGATATTCGGATATTCGCGGACAGTAAGCTGCATGTAGGAGACGAGCCCGATCAGCATGACAATCAGGCTCATGACCGTTGAAAATACCGGCCTCCGGATGAAGAATTCGAAAATGTCCATCTCAGCTATCTGCGCCGATCTTGATAACCTCGACGCGCGTGCCGTTATTGACCTGCTGGTGACCGGCTGTCACAACGACCGCATCGCCCTCCAGCCCCTTCGTCACTTCCGCCTGACCGGAGAGGCGCTGACCCAGCTCGATCTCTGTCAGGACCGTGCGGTTATCGACAACCGTGTAGACATAATGCTTACGGTCGCGGGCGAAAATCGCGGATTCTGGGACAATAACCGAGTTGTCACGGCGATTGACGATAATCTGAACGCGGGCGAACAGGCCCGGAAAGAGAATCTGGTCCGGGTTCGGGATGCGGGCGCGAAGCCTCACGGCGCGCCCGTTTTCATCGACGATCGGATCAATGACATAGATTTCGCCCTCAAACGTCTTGCCGGGACGGGCGTCAACCGTGACCCGGATTGCCTGTCCGGGATGAAGGCTTGAAAGCGAGAGTTCCGGTACCCGGAAATCTACTTTTATCGGGTCAATATTGACAAGTTGGACAAGATGATCTCCTGGCGTCACATAGGCCCCAATACTGACGGATCGAAGTCCGATCACGCCGGAAAAAGGGGCAGCAATCGTCGCTTTTTCAAGCCGGGCGCGCGCCAGGGACAAATTGGCTTCGGCGACCTGATTGGCAGCCACGGCCTCATCCCGGGCGCGTAATGTCCCGGTTCCCTGTTTCGCCAGTTTATTGGCCCGCTCCAGATTTGTTTTGGCAAGTGTCAGGTCCGATTGCACCTTGACCAGCTCGGCCCTTAAAATGCTGTCATCCAGTTCTACAAGTGCATCTCCGGCGGTGACGTTGTCACTTTCATCAAAGCGGATTTTCTCGACCCGTCCTGCGATTTCCGATGAAATGATGACAGCCTCATTCGCTTGCAGCGTGCCGACTGCCCGAATATCTTCTATCACAGGACCTATCGTCACTTTTTCTGCTTCGACGGTGACGGTTTTCTCTGCTGTGCTATTGGCGGCATTTGCGGCAGGGGCAGCACTCATGCCCTGCTCGGTGAGGTAATAATATCCTCCGCCGATGGCGATTGCGGCAAATACCAACACCGCCCAGAATGCTTTGCTGTTCATTCAATATGTCCCGGTTTCCGGTTCTCGCAAATTGGAACCAGACAAAAGTATTTTATGTTTTCTTCGGGCAACCGTCAAATTCAATTGTTGGTGCTGAATGTTGAAGATTTACTTCCGCGAGGAAAATCGCGCCGGGCTCAAAGCAGAGATGATATTTGGCGATAACGCACTGGATTTTTCAAGGCAAAGCGCTGCGGTAAGAGAGGCGAGAGCCGGGGCCGTCTGCATACCATAGCCCCCTTGCCCGGCCAGCCAGAAAAAACCGTCCGCTTTGGCATCGAAGCCGACAACCGGTGTTCGGTCGGCAACAAAACTGCGAAGGCCCGCCCAGCTTTTGTCTACACGGGTCACAGGGACTGTCACCGCCTTTTCAAAGCGGTCCAGTCCTTCGGCCATCACCATATCGTCTGGCCAGGCGTCATGGGGTTCCACCGGGTCTTCATCGGCGGGGGAAACAAACAGTTTGCCAGCTTCCGGTTTGGCATACCATTGCTCGGATGCCGTGACAAACAGGGGCCAGTTTGTAATATCATGATCCGGCGGGGACGGGAGCAGGATGGCACTGCGGCGCATCGGCGACAGGCCAACCTTCCGAACGTCAGCCATTTCCGCAACGTTATCGGCCCAGGCTCCGGCTGCATTGATCAGGATGGGGGCCTGAAAATTGCCAGCAGGGGTTTCAACAGACCAGAGACCTTTGGAAAAAGTGATATTTCTGGCTGGAGCATTCGTGATGATCTTGCCGTCGCGCTTTCGCAATAGCCGGGCATATCCTTGCAGCATTCGGTCCACATCGATATCCTGGGCGTTCCGTTCAATTGCGGCGGCAGCAATTTTTTCGCGGCGGAGGATGGGAACGAGGATTACCGCTTCGTCCGGACTTATTCTTTCCATCCCTTCCGCGCCTTCAAGATAGCTTTCCAGCGCCTCAAGTTCGTCTTCATTCGCAATCATCAATTCACCGCGCGGAGACAACAGGGAGTTTTCTGAAATCCCTGCGGGTTCTTTCAAAACAGGTTCCGCCACGGCATTGAGGGCGCGCAAGGTGGCGTTTCCATAGTTGCGGATAAAGATTGCCGCGGATCGGCCGGAGGAGTGGTATCCAATTGCATCTTCCGTCTCCAGCACCGTCACTCTGGCGTCTGCGGAAAGTTCTGCCGCCGCGCTGATCCCGGCGATCCCGCCGCCAATCACCAGAATGTCGCTTGTCGCTGTCATTACGCCTCAAATCCGGTTAGAAAACTTGTCAGGTTCTCGCCGAGCTCCTTGGAGAGATATCCTCCTTCTTGTACCAGAAGCGTGGGAAGTTCCAATGTCGAAATGGCGTTTCCCAGTCGGGCGAAACCGGGCGTTGTGATCGACAGGCCCTGAAGCGGGTCATTTTCGTATGAGTCGAGCCCGAGCGCGATAACAACGCAATCGGCGCCAAAGGCCTGAATTCGTTCAAACGCCTTGTCGAGGGTTCTTAGATATTCATCATCGCCAGTTCCACGCGGGAGCGGAAGGTTGAGGTTATAGCCTTGCCCCGCGCCGTCGCCTCGCTCTTGAGATCCTCCCCAGAAGAAGGGGTAGAATCTGTCCGGATCGGCGTGAAGGGAGACCGTCAGCACGTCGCCCCTTTCATAGAAAATACCTTGCGTCCCATTGCCGTGATGGACATCCACATCCAGAATTGCAGGCTTTTTGCCGGCCCGCAGAAGATGCTCCGCGGCGATGGCGGAATTATTCAGGAAGCAGAATCCCCCGGCGTAATCGCTGAAAGCGTGATGGCCGGGCGGACGGCTGAGCGCGTAGGCGGCTTTCTCTCCGGCCAGCAGCACATCCGCTCCCGTCAGGGCCGTTTGTGCGGACCAATAGGCGGCTTCCCATGTCCCGGCCGCGATGGGGCAAGCGGTATCGGCCTGATGATATCCGGCCTGACCGACGGCTGATTTGGGATAATTTGCGCGCCGTCTGTCGGGATGAACATTGGGGATAACCTCTGCCGAGGCACCGTCAATCCGCCGCCAGCGCTCATAAATATTGCGAAGGAACACGAGATATTCGGCCGTGTGGATCGCTGCAATCGGCCCAGCGCCATGATCCTCGGGCGTTTGAAAACGGCATCCGGCGTCGATCGCGCCCTCTTTAAGGACTTCAATCCGCCGGGGCTGCTCCGGGTTGGGATGCGCAACGCCGCTGGACATGAAATTTTTGGGGTCGTGAGCCCATTGCCGGTCGTCGAGAATTGCTTTCATGATTTCCCTCAGTCAGTTTGGCTATAACTTGAACAGGTAAGTTTCAGGCGGCGTTAGAATGCGCAGGCAAGCCTGTTTCCGCCGCAAAGGCATCGAGGGCGGAGGTCAGGAGATCCATTATTTCCCCGACATCTTCGGCCGTCGTGATCATAGGCGGACAGACGAGAAAATGATCACCGTCATGACCGCCTCGCGTTCGCCGTGAATAGATAATCAGGCCTTTGTCATAGGCAATATCCACCAGCCTCTGAAATGCGTTCAACTCTTTCGGCAGTGGTGCCATGCTTTGGCGGTCCGATACCAGCTCGAACGCGAGAAGCAAACCCATGCCGCGCACATCGCCGATAAAAGGATAGCGAGCCATAAGCGTTTCAAGCTCGGATTTCAGCACGTTCCCGACTTTTGTGGCGTTACCGATCATCCCCTGTATTTCAATTTCCTCAATAACAGCGAGACCGGCGGCGCAGGCGAGCGGATTTCCCGCGTAGGTGTACCCGTGCTGAAACCCGCCAGCAGCCAGCACAGGTTCGACA
>TARA_R110002095_G_scaffold174542_7_pt1 | contig 15063 bp, 11 predicted proteins | sample TARA_R110002095 | Tara Oceans TARA_R110002095 (sample SAMEA4397255) | marine metagenome | biome: Polar Biome; feature: [SRF] surface water layer (ENVO:00010504); material: water (ENVO:00002006), including particulate matter (ENVO:01000060) such as... | depth 5 m | reverse complement strand
TGCCTTCGGTTCCGGCTTGCGTCCTCAGTACCAGCTGACGCTGGCGGTGATGGCGGCGCTCAAGCTAAAGCGTTCGGTGCGTGTCACCCTCAAACGCCAGCAGATGTTCACCTTTGGCTATCGTCCGCGCACTGTGCAGCGGCTGTCGATTGGCGCAAACGCCAGCGGAGAACTGCAGGCCATCACCCACCAGGCGATCGGTCAGACGTCCAGCTTCGAGGATTTCACCGAGCATGAGGTCGAGTGGTCCGGGATGCTCTACAAGTGCCCGAACGCCAGGCTCGACTATCAACTGGTGCCACTGGACGTCTACACGCCGCTGGACATGCGTGCGCCGGGCGCGACCATTGGCGTTTACGCCCTGGAAAGCGCCATGGATGAACTGGCCTACGCAGCGAACATCGACCCGCTGCAGTTGCGCCTGACCAACTACTCCGAGCGCAACGCCAACGAAGACAAGCCGTATTCCAGCAAGGAGCTGCGTCAGTGCTACGAGCAGGGCGCCGAGCGCTTCGGCTGGTCACGCCGTTCCATGGCGCCGCGCTCCATGCGCGATGGCAACCAGCTGATCGGCTGGGGCATGGCTACCGGGGTGTGGGAGGCCATGCAGATGCCAGCCGCCGCCAAGGCGTGCATGGAGCCCGACGGTCGGCTGGTGGTCAGCAGCGCCACCTCCGACATCGGTACTGGCACCTACACCGTCATGACCCAGATTGCCGCCGCGGCGATGGGCCTGCCCATGGAGCAGGTCGAGTTTCGCCTGGGTGATTCGAACCTGTCGCAGGCGCCGCTTGAGGGTGGCTCCTTCACGGTGTCTTCCGTTGGCACAGCCGTGCAGCAGGCGTGTGAAGGGCTGCAGGCGAAATTGCTCGACGCAGCGCAGCAGGCGCCGGTATCGCCTTTCACCGGGGCCAAGCTCGAGGATGTCGAGTTCGTCGACGGTCAGATGCGCTTGAAGGCCTCGCCAGAACATTGGGTCGAGTTGGCGGAGATCATCGCCGCCAACGGCGTGATCGAGTCGGAAGTCAGTGCCAAGCCGGGCGAAAAACGCAGTGAATACTCGATCTCTACGCATTCGGCGATCTTCGTTGAGGTGCGTGTGGACGAATCGCTGGGCACGGTGAAAGTCAGTCGCGTGGTCAGTGCCGTAGCGGCCGGGCGCGTGGTCAATCCGAAGACCGCGGGTAACCAGATCGCCGGCGGTGTGGTCTGGGGCATCGGCCAGGCGCTGCATGAGGAAACCATGATCGACCACAACCTCGGTCGTTACATGAACCACAACCTGTCCGAGTACCACGTCCCGATCAATGCCGATATCAATGACATCGACGTGTTCTTCGTCGAGGAGAAGGACGAAATCGTCAACGCGCTGGGCTCCAAGGGCGTCGGCGAAATCGGCATCGTCGGCGTGGCGGCGGCGGTGGGCAACGCCATCTACCATGCCACCGGCAAGCGGGTGAGGGACTTGCCGATTACCTTGGACAAGGTGTTGTAACCGGCCAGCCACGTGGAAAAGGCTGCGCCGTTTCCACCCTACGGTTGGCAGGCAACGGCTGTAGGGTGGAAGACCGCGAAGCGTCTTCCACCGAAACCGCTAATCCAGATCCCGATGTAGCTGGTCGCGGTTGGCCAGCGTCGGGAACAGCTTCATCCAGGTACCGGTGATAATCAGCGTGCCGACGCCACCGAGCACTACTGCCGGCACCGTGCCGAACCAGTGCGCCGTCAGGCCTGACTCGAATTCACCGAGCTGGTTGGACGCGCCAATGAATAGCCCATTGACTGCACTCACCCGGCCGCGCATCGCGTCCGGCGTTTCCAGCTGCACGAACGCCCCGCGGATCACCATGCTGATCATGTCCGCCGCGCCGAGAACGGCGAGCACGCCCATCGAGAGCCAGAACGAGGTCGACAGGCCGAAGGCGATGGTGGCCAGGCCGAACACCGCGACAGCGGCGAACATGACTCGGCCGACGCGCTTGTTGATCGGGTAACGCGCCAGCCAGAACGACATCAGCAACGCACCCACCGCGGGTGCCGAGCGCAGCAGCCCGAGCCCCCAGGGGCCGGTGAGCAGGATGTCCTTGGCGAACACCGGCAACAGCGCAGTGGCGCCACCCAGCAGCACGGCGAACATGTCCAGCGAGATGGCGCCGAAGATGTCCGGTCGGCTACGGATGAAACGCATCCCCGCGAGCAGATTGTCCATCGCCGGGCCGGTTTGTTTGGGCGGTGCCGGGCGTTTCGGCAGGCTCAGCATCAGGCTGCAGGCGAGGGCGAACAGCAGCGCGACCGGGACATAGACCCACAGCGGACCGATGGCGAAGAGCAGGCCGCCCAATGCCGGCGCGACGATGGTCGCCGTTTGCATGGCCGAGGATGAGGCGGCCACGGCAGCGGGAAACAGTTGGGTGGGCACCAGGCTGGGCAACAGTGCCTGGGTGGCGGGCCCTTCAAAAGCGCGCGCGCTGCCCAACAGAAAGGCCAGCACGAAGATCATCTCGCGGGTGACGCCAAGCCCACCGGCACCGAGCACCAAGGCCAACGCAATCAGGCCTTGCAGGGCCTGACACAGTGCCGCGACACGGCGGCGGTCGAAGCGGTCGGCGACGTGTCCGGTCCAGAGGATGAACAGCAGACGGGGAAAGAACTCAGCCAGCCCGACCAGCCCGAGATCCAGCACGCTCCCGGTCAGCTCGTACATGTGCCAGCCAATGGCCACGGCCAGCATCTGAAAGCCGCTGGCGGTGAACACGCGAGCAAACCAGAACTTGATGAAGGGGCGTTGGTGGCGCAGCAGGAGTTTGGCGTGTATGGACATCAGGTCGAGGCGCAAGGTGGGCAGTGGCGCAGATTAGCATTCAGTCGCGGTGGCGCTTTGAGGGAATCTGCCTGTTGAAAGCCGCACAGGGGAGACGAACGGGGTTTTGCCTGGCCCGCCAGCAGTCGAGACAGGTTGCGCTGGTGGGCTGAAGCCCACCCTACTTAGAAGAATACGCGTCGACTTTCCGCCGTAGGGTGGGCTTTAGCCCACCGTAGACGAGTTTTGGTGTCCGTGGCGGACTGGGTTCACCAATGCGCATGCAATCAGGCGTCGGGCTTCATTCAGGCAACAACCCGCGCTCTGCAAACACCGCCTTGGCGGTCGCCATGCCGTTCAATGCTGCAGGGAAACCGGCATAAACCGCCATCTGGATGATCACCTCAACGACCTGCTCCGGCGTGCAGCCGACGTTCAGCGCGCCGTGGATGTGCACGGCCAGCTGCGGTTGGCAATGGCCGAGCGTGGTCAGTGCTGCGACCGTGGCGAGCTCACGCTGGGGCAGGTCGAGGCCGGGGCGTTGGTAGATATCGCCGAAGGGGAATTCAATGACGTAACGGGCCAGATCCGGGGCGATGGCTTGCAGGCTGTCAATGACCTTGCGGCCGGCTTCGCCGTCGATTTCTTCGAGTTTGGCCAGGCCTTCGGTATAGCGGATCGATGCAGGCATGAATCAGTCCTCTCGGTTGGGTGAGAGGAAAGCCTGCGGGTTGGAGTCGACTCTAAGTCAAGCGGTTGTTTGCTGGCGATACAACTCGATCTTTTTCTGCAGCGCATCAAGGTGCTCACGGTCGCGCTGGAGACGTTCCTGCAGCTTCGCGGCGTGGGCTACGAGCAGTGCCTGACGCGCCTCAAGCGTGGAATCGCCAAGCTCGCGCAGATCGGCGTAGCGGATGATGTCGTCCAGCGCCATGTTCGTTTCTTTCAGACGCAAGATGAAACCGACCCATTCCAGATCGCGCGGGCCGTACACTCGACAGCCGCGGGCATCCCGAGCGACATGCCGCAGCAGGCCGATCTTTTCGTAGTAACGCAGGGTGTGGGCGGACAGGCCGGTTCGAGCGGCAAACTGCTGCACGCTCATCCGAACCGGCGTGTCGCTCATGGTTTGATCGCCCGCAAGATCACGAATTTCGGCGTCGCCGCGACCTGCTCGACCTTGCCAAACAGCCGCTTGAGCTTGAGGTGATAACCGAGGTGGCGGTTGCCGACGATCCATAGCTCGCCGCCTTTGCACAGTGCCGTTTTGGCCTGGGTGAACATCCGCCAGGCGAGAAAGTCGCCGACGACCTGCTGCTGATGGAAAGGGGGATTGCACAGCACCAGATCCAGCGAATCCATCGGCTGCTCGGCCAACCCATCGCCGGCGCGGATGTCGGCGGGCCGATCGCCGTGGATGGCCTGCCAGTTTTCCCGCGCCGACTGCACCGCCATGTAGCTCTCGTCCACCAGCGTCATCTGTGCTTGCGGATTGCCCAGCGCGTAGACGATGCCGAGCACACCATTGCCACAGCCCAGATCTGCGGCGCGCAGGTTGCCGAGCGCCTTGGGCAGATGCGGAAGAAAAGCCCGAGTGCCGATATCGAGGTCTTCGCGGCAGAACAGGTTGGCGTGGTTGAGCAGCTCGAGGGCTGGCTGATCAAGGCGATAGCGGGTCGGGTAGGGCGAGTGGGGTACGGGCTTGTCTTCGGGCGTTGCGGTGAGCAGACGCGCTTTCTTGACCGCCAGCGAGGCCTGCACCGGGCCGATGTATTTCTCCAGCAGGTCGCCGGCCGCGCGTGGCAGATGCTTGATCATCGCGGCGGCGATCACCTGAGCACCTGGCGCCAGCTGGCCGTGCAGCCGGATCAGCTGTTCCTCCAGCAAGGCAAGGGTCTTCGGTACGCGGATCAACACGCGGTCGAACGGACCCTGCGCCACTTCACTGGCTGGAACGAACGTCACGGCGTCGTCGGCCAGCGCGTTGCGCTGCAGGTTCTTTTCCAGCGCCAGGTGTGCCAGGTGCGAATCGCCGCTGCTGGTGACCTGTACATGCTGCGCCAGCGCACAGGCCAGGGCGCCGAAGCTGTCGTTGAGGATCAGTACCCGCGTTGTCGCAGCCAAGCCTTGCTCGTGCAGCTGCGCCAACAGGTATTCGTCAGCCGCATCGAACGCCTGCAAGGGTTCGTTGGGCTGTTCGGGCTGGCGGACCAGGTCGAGGCGGGCGTAGGGTGATTCGAGAATAGGCATAAGAACTGGCGGTGTTTATAGGCGTCGGAATGGAGTATCAAGGTCCCAGGCCGCGGAAAAACTAACTGCGTTGGCAATACTGCGTTAGAACCAGCCTCCAGAAAGTCGCTTGCGACTAACGCGCTTCAGCGCGGCCCGGAGGGCGAACGAAGTGAGTCATGCTCATTTAGAAAAACTAAACTCCGCTTCTTCGGCTGTTTCTGCCTTGTCTTGCCTGCCTCGTCTACGTTTTTCCACGGCCTGGGCACGTGGTTCGCCCAAGTTCGGAAGGAGTGAAGTATGACCGCCAGCGAAGAGAAGTTCACCCGCCAGCGTCTGCTCGAGGTGCAGACGCTGACGCCCAATCTGTTCACCTTACGTACCACCCGCGACCCGGGGTTTCGCTTCAACGCCGGGCAATTCGCGCGCCTGGGCGTCCGCAAGCCGAGCGGCAGCATCGTCTGGCGCGCCTATTCGATGGTCTCCGCGCCGCACGATGAGTTTCTCGATTTCTTCTCCATCGTGGTGCCGGGCGGCGAATTCACCAGCGAGCTGAGCCGCCTCGAACCCGGCGACGAGTTACTGGTGGACAAGCAGGCGTTCGGCTTTTTGACCCTCGACCGCTTCATCGACGGCCCCGACCTGTGGCTGCTGGGCACCGGTACCGGCATCGCGCCGTTTCTTTCGATCCTGCAGGACTTCGAAGTCTGGCAGCGGTTCGAGCGGATCATTCTGGTCTACAGCGCGCGCACGGTATCGGAACTGGCGTATCAACAGCTGATACGCGACCTGCCGCAGCGCGACTATCTGGAAGGGCTCGGCTCGAAGCTGACCTACCTGCCGGTGGTGACCCGCGAGCAGGTGCCTGGCGCGCTGCACGGTCGCGTCACCACGCTGATCGAGAGCGGCGAGCTGGAACGGGCCGCCGATCTGAAGCTGGAGCCGGAGCACTCGCGCATCATGCTCTGTGGTAACCCGCAGATGATCGAGGACACCCGCACTCTGCTGAAAACACGCGACCTCAACCTGAGCCTGACCCGGCGGCCGGGTCAGGTGGCGGTGGAGAATTACTGGTGACAGGCCGGCGGGATCAACGCTCGGGTCCGTCTTCGATCAGTTCGGCCTGTAGCCAGGTCACGAAGCTGCCGATCAGGCGCTGGCGCCGTTTGCGCTCGGGCAGCACGACGTAATAGCCGAACTCGGTTCGCACGCTTTCGCTGCAGACGCGGCAAAGCAGACCCTGCGCCAGGAGTTCATCGACCAGATGACGCCAGCCGATGGCGACGCCCTGGCCAGCGATCGCCGCCTGGATCAACAGGGTGTAATTGTCGAAGCGCAACATGCCCGAACTTGGGTTCTCGGTGATCCCGAGCGCGCGAAACAGGTTGTTCCAGTCGACCCAGCGTGAGCGGCTTTCCGGTCGCAAATGCAGCAGCGGCAGCCGCGAAAGCGCCGTCGGCGCCAGAGGCGTGGTCTCATTTTTCAGCAGCAGCGGGCTGCAGACGGGATAGACCTCCTCGTGAAACAGCAGATGCGCCTCGCCATGCCTGGAGCGGCCGTCGCCGAAGACGATGGCTACGTCGGTTTCCGAAGGCAGCACGCCCAGCCCACGCTCGCTGGTCACCAAGCTGACGTCCACCTCCGGATGCAACTGGTGAAAACGCTCCAGGCGCGGCATCAGCCAGTACGCGGCGAAGGCGAAATCGGTCGCGACCTGGAGCACCTCATGCTGCTGCTGCGCGGTGACCGCGGCAAGGCCAGCGTCCAGCGTGCCCAGACCCTGCTGTACATAGCTCAGCAGCAGCTCGCCGGCCTCGGTGAGGACGATGCCGCGATAGACGCGGTCGAACAGGCGAACCGCCAGCTGCTGTTCCAGACGCTTGATCTGCTGACTGATAGCCGGCTGTGTGCTGCCCAGCTCCAACGCGGCGGCGGTAAAGCTCTGTTGACGTGCAGCGGATTCGAATACCCGCAGCGTGTCCAGGGCGATGTGATCGAGACGGTTACGCATAAGCTTTGCTTATCCTAGTCATAGCGCGTGGCCGGGTTTACCGCAGAGTTATAGGGTCCAGACTCTGCATGACGCAATTTCGCATAAAAACAAGGCATGGACCGTTCGCACTATGAAGCGCCCCAACATTCTGTTCATCATGGCCGACCAGATGGCCGCTCCGATCCTGCCGATGCATGACCCGGCGTCGCCGATCAAACTGCCGCATCTCTCGCAACTGGCCGCCAGCGGCGTGGTGTTCGATTCGGCCTATTGCAACAGCCCGCTCTGCGCGCCGTCGCGCTTCACCTTGGTCAGTGGCCAACTGCCCAGCAAGATCGGCGCTTACGACAATGCTGCCGATTTTCCGGCCGACGTGCCGACCTACGCGCACTACCTGCGGCGGCTCGGTTATCGCACAGCGCTGTCCGGCAAGATGCATTTTTGCGGCCCCGATCAGCTGCACGGCTATGAGGAGCGGCTGACCAGCGACATCTATCCTGCCGACTATGGCTGGGCAGTGAACTGGGACGAGCCAGAGGTACGCCTGAGCTGGTACCACAACATGTCGTCGGTGCTGCAGGCCGGGCCCAGCGTGCGTACCAATCAGATGGATTTCGATGAGGAGGTGGTGTTCAAGGCGCAGCAGTACCTCTACGACTTCGTGCGCTCCGATAGCCACCAGCCGTTCTGCCTGACGGTCTCGATGACTCACCCGCACGATCCTTACACAATTCCCGAAGAGTACTGGAACCGCTACCGGGAAGAGGACATCCCGCTGCCGCGCCAGAGCATCGCCCAGGACGAGCAGGACCCGCACTCGCAGCGCCTGCTCAAGGTCATTGATCTGTGGGGCAAATCGCTGCCCGAACAGAAGATCAAGGATGCCCGCCGCGCTTACTTCGGCGCCTGCAGCTACATCGACGACAACGTTGGCAAGCTGCTGAAAACGCTCGAGGCGTGTGGCCTGGCCGAGGACACCATCGTGGTGTTCTCCGGTGACCATGGTGACCAGTTGGGCGAGCGGGGCCTCTGGTACAAGATGCACTGGTTCGAGATGGCCGCTCGCGTGCCGCTGATCATCCGTGCCCCGGGAATCGATCCGGCACGGATCGGCGCCTCGGTGTCGACCGCCGACCTGTTGCCGACCCTGGTTGAGCTGGCGGGCGGCACGCTGGAGGCCAACCTGCCGCTCGATGGTCGCTCGCTGCTGCCGCACCTGACCGGCCACGAGGGGCATGACGAGGTGTTCGGCGAATACATGGCCGAAGGCACCCTCAGCCCGCTGATGATGATCCGGCGCGGCGCCTACAAATTCATCTATTCGGAGCAGGATCCCTGTCTGTTGTTCGATCTGGTGAACGACGCGCAGGAGCGCGAGAACCTGATGAACTCCGCCGATCACCAGGTGCTTGCCGACGCCTTCCTGGCCGAGGCGCGGCAGCGCTGGGATATCCCGGCCATCCATGACCAGGTGCTCGCCAGCCAGCGCCGGCGGCGTCTGGTCAGCGAAGCGCTGAGCCTGGGCAAACTGACCAGCTGGGATCACCAGCCCTGGGTCGATGCCAGCCAGCAATACATGCGTAACCACATCGATCTGGACGATCTCGAGCGTCAGGCTCGCTACCCTAGACCCTGACATACAGCGCCGCTGCCCTCAGGCCGCGCGATACGGAACCCTTTCGAGCAGAGAGAAGGCAGAAGGACATGAGAAAAACGATAAGTGCAGTCATTGCCGGCAGCGTGATGTTGGCCGCCACGGGGCTTCAGGCTCAGGAAGACAAACAATGCGCCACGGTGCGTCTGGGCGATCCGGGCTGGAGTGACATCGCCGTCACCAATGGCATCGCGAGCCTGCTGCTCGAGGGCCTCGGTTACAAGCCGAAGGTCATGACCCTCGGCGTGCCGATCATCTTCGCCGGGCTGACCAAGGATCAGCTCGATGTCTTCCTGGGCAACTGGATGCCGGCGCAGCAGGACAACTACGACAAGTTCGTGGCCAGCGGTGAGATCGACGAGCACAGCGTCAACCTGACCGGTACCGAATACACCCTGGCGGTACCGACTTCGGTGTGGAGCGAGGGGGTAAAACGTTTCGAGGACCTGGACACGCACGCCGAGCTGTTCGACAAGACGATCTACGGGATCGCTGCCGGTGCGCCGGCGAATCTGTCGATCCAGAAGATGATCGAGCAAGACGAGTTCGGGCTGGGCGACTGGCGGCTGGTTGAATCCAGCGAGCAGGCGATGCTGGTGCAGGTCGGCCGCGCGGTGAAGCGCGACAAGGGCGTGGTCTTTCTCGGCTGGACGCCGCACCCGATGAACGTGCAGTACGACATCAAGTACCTCAAGGGTGGCGAGGCCTATTTCGGCGAGAGCGGCACGGTCAATACGTTGGTGCGCAAGGGCTATGCCGCACAGTGCCCGAATGTCGGCAAACTGCTGAGCAACCTCAAATTCACCCAGGAGATGGAGAACGCCATCATGGACGAGGTGCTGGCCAGAAACGCCAGCAACGACGCGGCGGTGAAGGCCTGGGTCAAGGCTCATCCCGAGGTGCTCGAAGGCTGGCTGCAAGGCGTCACGACCCGAGAGGGTGAAGACGGACTGGCCGCGGTGAAAGCCTCGCTCTGAGGTGTGCTGCGTAAGGCGGGCAAACGGAGCCCGGCGTCTGATATAACCGTCCCGGAACCTTCAGGTTCGCAGGGTGGATCACGCTTCATCGATCCACCGGGCGGTGGCAGAGGTGGATGAAAAGAGCGTCATCCACCCTACGTCATGAACGCTTGGTTCAACGATGCCTGATCCCTGGATGCGCGGGGCACTCGGCATTCTCCTCCGTGCCCCTCCATCAGCCTAGAAACACCGCGAAGCGTTTCATCCATAACGGGCACGAGCAGCTTTGTAGGGTGGATCACGCTTCATCGATCCACCGGGCGGAGGCAAAGGTGGAAAAAAGAGCGTCATCCACCTTACGTTATGGACGCCTGGTTAAGCGTTGCCTGATTCCTGAATACTCGCGGGGCACTCGGTATCCTCCTCCGTGCGCGCCCATCATCTTTCGAACACCGCTAAGCGTTCCCCATCAATACCCGAGCCGCCATCGCAGTGGTTGTTGAACGCAATCTCTCAACATCCACTGCGGCGAGTCCGGCGCTTAGACGCTTGTCGCCCTGAGTGCGGCCTCCGGTTGTGGCTGCGGTACGCTGCGCGCCGGGGCGTTTGCGGCGACGTAGTAGGACGCGGTGCTGCGGGGCAGCGGCGTGCGGCCGCGGATCCGGTCGGCGAGCTTCTCGGCCATCATGATGGTGGGTGCGTTGAGGTTGCCGGTGGTGATCAGCGGCATGATCGAAGCGTCGATCACCCGCAGCCCGTTGAGGCCGTGTACGCGGCCCTGACCGTCGACCACCGCCATGTCGTCCTCCCCCATCTTGCAGGAGCAGGACGGATGGAAGGCGGTTTCGGCGTGCTGGCGGACAAACTCATCCAGTTCGGCATCGCTCTGGACATCCGCGCCGGGGCTCAGCTCGCGACCGCGATAAGGGTCCAGCGCCGATTGCGCCATGATTTCCCGGGTGATGCGGATGCCGTCGCGGAATTCCTGCCAGTCCTGCTCGCAGGACATGTAATTGAACAGAATGCTCGGGTGCTGGCGCGGGTCCCTTGACCGTGCATGTACGCGCCCGCGGCTGGGCGAGCGCATGGAGCCGACGTGGGCCTGGAAGCCGTGCTCCTTTACCGCATTGCTGCCGTTGTAGTTAATCGCCACCGGCAGGAAGTGGTACTGGATGTTCGGCCATTCGAACTCGGCGCGTGAGCGAATGAAGCCGCCGGCCTCGAACTGATTGCTGGCGCCGATGCCTTTGCCGAGGAACAGCCATTCGGCGCCGATCAGCGGCTGGTTGTGCATCTGCAGGGCGGGGTAGAGCGAGACCGGCTGTTTGCAGGCGTACTGCAGGTACATCTCCAGGTGGTCCTGCAGGTTGGCGCCTACGCCCGGAAGCTCGTGGACGATCGGGATGCCGAGTTCGCGCAGCAGTGCGCCCGGGCCCACGCCCGAGCGTTGCAGGATCTGCGGCGAGGCGATGGCGCCGCTGCAGAGCAGCACTTCGCGGCGGGCGTGGACGGTCACTGGTGTGTCGCTGGTGCCGTGCAGGTAGGCCGCGCCGATGGCCCGCTTGCCGCTAAACAGGATGCGATCGGTCAGCGCATGGGTCACGATGGTCAGGTTCGGCCGGCCACGGGCCATGTCCAGATAGCCGCGCGCGGTGCTGGCGCGACGGCCGTTGGGGGTGACCGTGCGGTCCATCGGGCCGAAGCCTTCCTGGCGATAGCCGTTGAGGTCGTCGGTTTCCGGATAACCGGCCTGCACGCCGGCCTCGATCATGGCGCGGAACAGGGGGTTGTTGCCGGGCTTGGGCGTGCTCACGCTCACCGGACCGTCGCCGCCGTGGTAATCGTTGGGGCCGATGTCGCGGGTCTCGGCCTTGCGGAAGTAGGGCAGGCAGTCGAGGTAGCTCCAGTCTTCCAGACCGGGCGCCTTGGCCCAGCCGTCGTAGTCCATGGCGTTGCCACGGATGTAGCACATGCCATTGATCAGCGAGGAGCCACCCAGGCCCTTGCCGCGACCACATTCCATGCGGCGGTTGTTCATGTGCGGTTCGGAGTCGGTCTCGTAGGCCCAGTTATAGCGCCGGCCCTGTAGCGGAAAGGCGAGCGCGGCGGGCATCTGGGTACGGAAGTCCATCCGATAGTCGGGGCCTCCGGCTTCGAGCAGTAGCACGCTGACGTCGGCGTCTTCGGTCAGCCGGGTAGCCAGCACGTTACCGACCGAGCCGGCGCCGATGATGATGTAGTCAAATTCCTTCACAGCCGCATTCTCCCGAATGGAGACCGGCAGTCTCGCGCCATCAGCAGGCACGAGAGCACGGCCCTTGCTTACGTTGCCGGTCAGAACGCCGAGACGAATTCGCCCAGTTCGACCTGTATCGACTTGGTGCGCGTGTAGTGCGCCAGGGTCGTCAGGCCGTTCTCGCGGCCTACGCCGGATTGCTTGTAGCCGCCTACGGGCATTTCGGCAGGCGATTCGCCCCAGGTGTTGATCCAGCAGATGCCCGCTTCGAGCTGATGAATGACCCGATGCGCACGTGCCAGATCCTGGGTGACGATTCCTGCGGCGAGGCCGTAGTCGGTGTCATTGGCACGGCGGATCACTTCCGCTTCGTCGTCAAAGATCAGGATGCTCATCACCGGACCGAAGATTTCCTCACGCACGATGCGCATCTCATCCCGGCAGTCACTGAACACGGTCGGCGCGACATAGGCGCCCTTGGCGTATTCGCCTTCGGTCACCCGCGTTCCGCCGCAAAGCAGGCGCGCACCCTCGGCACGGCCCGACTCGATGTAATCGAGCACGCTGTCCATGTGTGCGTAGCCCACCAGCGGGCCGAAGTTGGTTCGCTCATCCTGCGGATCACCCAGGCGGATACGCTTGACCCGCTCGAGCACCTTGGCTTCGAACCGCGCCTGCAGCGAACGCGGGATGAACACGCGGGTGCCGTTGGTGCACACCTGGCCGGCGCTGAAGAAGTTGGCCATGACCGCGATGTCTGCCGCACGGTTGAGATTGGCGTCTTCGAAGATGATCAGCGGCGACTTGCCGCCCAGTTCCATGGTCACGTCCTTGAGCGAGGAGCTGGAAGCGCTGGCCATGACCTGCTTGCCGGTGCGAGTGCCGCCGGTGAAGGAGATCTTCTCGATGCCCGGGTGCTCGGTGAGCCAGGTGCCGACTTCTCGGCCGCTGCCGGTGAGAACGTTGAACACGCCGTCCGGCAGGCCTGCCTCGGTATATATCTCGGCCAGCTTCAACGTGGTCAAGGAGGTCATTTCGCTGGGCTTGAAGATCATGGCGTTGCCGGCGGCCAGGGCCGGCGCGGACTTCCACAGCGCGATCTGGATCGGGTAGTTCCAGGCACCGATGCCCGCCACCACACCCAGCGGCTCGCGGCGGGTATAAACGAAACTGGTGTCGCGCAATGGGATTTGCTCGCCTTCGATGGCCGGAACCAGACCCGCGTAATACTCCAGTACATCGGCGCCGGTGACGATGTCCACGGCGCGGGTTTCGGTCAGTGGCTTGCCAGTGTCGAGGGTTTCCAGTTCGGCCAGTTCGTCGTTGCGTTCGCGCAGGATGTCCACCGCACGGCGCAGGATGCGTGAGCGCTGCATGGCGGTCATGGCGGCCCAGACCTTTTGTCCGGCAGCAGCGCTGGCGACCGCCTTGTCGACGTCATCACGCGAGGCTCGCTGCAATTCGGCGAGTACTTCGCCGGTCGCCGGGTTGACCGTCTCGAAGGTCGCGCCCCTGGTGGCGTCGACGTAACGGCCATCGATATAGAGTTGCTGCTGCTCGAAACGGGGCATGGTCATCCTCGCGCGGTGCGTGTGGAGAGGTGGGGAGCAGCTCAGCGGTTAGCCAGGAGCTGATCCAGGTAGTCGTCGGCCAGTTGCAGCGCCTGCTCGATGTCGAAGTCATCGCCGGCCAGCGCACCGCGCAACCAGAGACCGTCGATCAGTGCTGCCATGCCGCGCGCGGCCGAGCGTGCCTTTTCCTGGGGCAGGACACGGCGGAACTCGCAGCAGAGATTCGAATACAGGCGGTGGTCGTTGATTCGCTGCAAGCGGTGCAGGGAGGGCTGGTGCATGCTGAACGCCCAGAACGCCAGCCAGGTCTTCATCGCCGGGCCATTGACCTGGCTGTCGTCGAAGTTGCCTTCGATGATGGCTTTCAGATGTGCGCGAGGACTGTCGTCGGCAAGCTGCTCGCGGCGCGTGCGAACGGCCTGGTTGAGCGCCTTCATCAGGTGCCGCATGGTCGCTTCGAGCAGGCCGTTCTTGTCCTGGAAGTAGTGCGCGATGATGCCGTTCGACACCCCTGCCAGGCGCGCAATCATGGAGATGCTGGCGTCGCTCATGCCGACCTGGTCCACCGCCTCGAGCGTCGCGGTTATCAGCTGCTTGCGCCTTATAGGCTGCATACCAAGCTTGGGCATTTTTTGAGAATCCGGTCAGGTTTAGACTGGCAAACAGACTAGAGTCTTTTTATTGAACGCTCAATCAATAAAAGAGTGATTGTCGATATTCGGCATATTCGTGTCGCGCATCGAGTGCGGTGGACAGCTGCGCGGCCGATGCCACCCGCGAACCCGCGCGCCATGGCGTAGCGCATGCCGCAAGAGAGTTATTGATAGCGCCATACCCCATCTGACTGCGTGCCCGTATACGACCGTAGGGTGTCGAGCGCCGCCCGCCAAGGGCGGCGCTCGTGATGGGTGAAGAGCGGGGCGGTTATTCGAGCCACTCGGCGACGCGCTCCGGATGCTTTTCCACCCACTCGCGGGCGGCAGCTTCAGGCTTGGCGCCGTCGCGGATCGCCAGCATGACTTCGCCAACTTCCTCGGCGCCCCAGCTGAATTTCTTCAGGAAGGCTTCGGCTTCGGGAGCCTTGCTGGCAAGCCCCGGGTTGGCGACCGTATCGACGTGCTCGTCGTCACCGAAGACCTTCTTCGGGTCTTCCAGGAAGCGCAGATCCCACTTGGCGAACATCCAGTGTGGGATCCAGCCGGTGACGACGATCGGTTCCTTGGCCTTTTCCGCACGGGTCAGCGCGGTGGTCATGGCCGGGCCCGAGCTGGGCATCAGGCGCAGGTCCAGGTCGTACTGCTTGATCGCGTCCTCGGTCCGCCGCATGACACCGGCCCCGGCATCGATCCCGGTGATCTTGCCGTCGAATGCCTCGCTGTACTGGTTGAGGTCCTCGATGCTTTTCGCCTCCACGTAGGCCGGCACGATCAGGCCGATCTTGGCGCCTTCGTAGTTGGTGCCGAGCACCACGATCTTGTCCTTCAGTTTCTCGAAGTATTCGCCGTGGGTGGCTGGCAGCCAGGCGGAGAGGGTGGCGTCGAGGTCACCGCGCGCCACGCCCTGCCACATGATGGCCGGTTCGACCGGTTGCAGCTTGACGGTGTAGCCCAGCTTGCTTTGC
>TARA_R110002095_G_scaffold215335_2_pt1 | contig 15078 bp, 12 predicted proteins | sample TARA_R110002095 | Tara Oceans TARA_R110002095 (sample SAMEA4397255) | marine metagenome | biome: Polar Biome; feature: [SRF] surface water layer (ENVO:00010504); material: water (ENVO:00002006), including particulate matter (ENVO:01000060) such as... | depth 5 m | reverse complement strand
AGCGTCAGGTCTTGACGCTGCGCGTCATGCCTGACGCACAATAAAAAGAACGGTCTCATAAAGACCGTTCTTTTGCCAAGCTTAAGGGAGTAGTGTATTTTGTTGAATATTTAGCCTGACACCGAACGAGTTATTTTGATGAAATCTCGTAATCGAGCGTGCCCCCTGGCGCGCTTACTGTCGCCACCGTAAGATTCATCTCCCGATTGGGATTTGTGAACTTCTCCGGGAGTAATTGAGTCGCTCCCACATCAGCTGCATCTTTCCCTTCTGGAATAGGACTACCATCGGGGAGTCCTATTTTCGAGAAGGTCACGATATATTCTCCCTCTTCAACACCAGACTGATTACTGCGGTGTGTCAGCGCATATTTTCCCTGGTTGTCGGTCACACCATAACCGCCTGTCCCTCCCGTTTTATTACTGGGATTAAAGATGACAGTAATGTTCGCTGTTGGCTTCCCGTCAAGTTTTACTGTTCCTGTTACCGGAATTAATACTTCAGGTACCTCAGGAGAGTGACTACTACAACCAGTCATCATTCCTATCATCACTAAAATAATCGCAAGATTTCGATTCGATTTCAGCATACTCTCTTCTTTCAGTAAGAACGTTTCAACGCATAACCTGATCTCTGTGAATCAGTAGTAAGCGATAACAAGAGACCATCACATTAAGTAGCTCAGTAGATCGAACACACAACCTGAGAAATGCATCCCCTGAGCGGATTTTCACCGCGGGGAATACAGACTCATTCATGCTGTTACTTAAAATTCGCCGATTACTTTTCCATCTGCGATGTTCGCTAGATTGCTACGGGTGGTTGCATCAATATTTTCGCTGATGAACCGCACAGCTCCGTCCCCCATCAAAACATGCATGCCACCAACATGTGTACTACCTGGGTCTCCCCATTCTCCAAGTCGTCCTGCTTGATATTGAGCCATCGCAGGAGACCTCCAAGTACAACAACGAAACTCATTGATTCCACGACTTGATTTCAAATTGGTTCCCAATCCCACATGTGAGGCGGCAGCCCATGATTGGCATTCACCGTCATCGACATCCAGAGTCGTCTCAGCAACGGCAACCGTATTACTTGTTCCATCTTTGATATCACGAACCTTGCAGTTCGAGTTGATGCCAAACATGGCTCGCGCCGTCTTGCCTTCACTAGTCCAGAAGTTACAGCCGCCTGTATCATGTGCGTTAGTCACACTGAAGCCATAACTGGTCCGGGCGGAGTTGGCAGCACCTGTTCCATAAGCGGAACTTGCAGGAGCGAAACGTGCGCCACCATCATCAGAAGGGCAAATCAAAATCGGTATAATGTTAGTTCCTAACACGGCATTTCCGCTGGCAACAGCTCCCCCTCCGGCCAGAGGATTGGAAGTATTGGCCGTATCCCTGCGATCTCCGGAAGCAGCACTGAAATTATACTGATTGTATAATGGTGCCTGGTCCATGAAGGGAAGCAGATAAAGCCAACCAGTGTGGTTCGTGACGAGAGCACCAGTGCCTGCGTCACACGTACCGGGATTTGCGGTAGCGTAAGGAAACACCCGATGTGTATCATGATAGTTATGTAAAGCTAATCCAATCTGTTTCAGATTATTTTTACACGTCGATCTTCTGGCTGCTTCACGCGCCTGCTGTACTGCAGGAAGTAATAAGGCAATCAGAATAGCAATGATGGCGATCACCACTAGCAGCTCAATGAGCGTAAACCCTTTTCTACGATGGATGGGTAAAGACACAGAAATCTCCTCAAGTAATAAAAGAAATCATGACATGGATTGTGCCAAAACAGAGACCTTTGATCAGATACTGGCATTAAGCACCGCCAGACATCAGGCTGTAATGGCGAACAAACAAGATAAGTATTTCTCTAATTAGCAAGCGGTGTGCCAACTGTTGAAACTGATCCGGTCCAGAGGGTGTCTCTTTACATATTGTCCGTTATTAAACAACCTTATAAATTTTTTGCTTGAAAAATTGGGGGCGTGTTCAGAATTCCGGATGCTTGAATAATAGATGTAAGCGCTATCACTGTTGCTCTCTATTTGGGCAGCAGAGAATGGAGACCTGTCCCAATAGGCACATCAACCTTTTGAACAGTACGACAACCGCATTGCATTCGGTGTATCTCTAGACATAACATACAGCAGACCAGTGAATTGCCGAATTCATTTTCAAGCTGAGTCCCGATACTTCAACAACATAAGTCGAATACAAAAGTATGTCCGTCAATCAAATTCCTGCTGTTTCTTTAGGCCCCTATCAACTGCCATCGCCGTTATTTCAAGCAGCGCTGAGCGGTTATAGCGATTACCCGATGCGCGTGATCGCTGCCAGACTAGGCGCCGCCTATACCCTCTGTGAAGTCATGATCGACCGCATGATCGTGCAATCGAAACAAGGTAAACAGCACTCGATGATGTACTGTCATCAGGACGAATTTCCCGTCGGTGGTCAGCTGATGGGCTCAGAGCCGGAAGATTTCGGACCTGCCGCACAAAGGCTGGTTGAAGCTGGCTTTCATGTGATCGATATCAACTTCGGCTGTCCTGTCAAAAAAGTTCTGAGTCGCTGTCGGGGAGGCTATCATCTGGGTCAGCCAGAAGTCGCGTTGGATATTATTTCCCGCGTGCGAGACGTGGTACCCGATCAGATTCCCGTCACTTTAAAAATGAGACGAGGCATCGACGACACCGCAGAATCGGAAGACAATTTTTTTCGCATCCTTGATGGCGCTTATGAACGCGGGCTGGCTGCGATCACCGTGCATGGACGAACCGTACATCAAAAATACGTCGGCCCCAGTAACTGGGAATTTCTCAAACAAGTCAAACAGCACGCAGGCTCCAAAATAGTCATTGGCAGTGGCGACCTGTTCTCGCCGCAGGCCTGTATCGATATGCTCCACATGACGCGCGTCGATGGCGTTTCCATCGCCCGCGGTGCAATTGGTAATCCCTGGATCTTTCAGCAAACGGCTGACCTGCTCCGCGATCAACCAATCTCCCCGCCGGATATCCACGAACAACGAGCCGTGATCACCGAACATTTTGAACTGGGACGCACGTTTTATGGAGAGAAAAAAGTCTGCAATACGATGCGCAAGTTCGGCATCTATTATTCCGAACTCCATCCCCAGCGAACTGAGGTTCGCAAAGCGTTTATCGCCGTAAAAACGTCAGAACAGTGGTTGCAGGTGTTAGAACAATGGTATCACAATAATGCACCGGGTATTTTCCCGCCCGTGGAACAACCCAATCCACTCTCTATAGAAGCACCAGCAACCTGAGTCTGCTACACGACACAATCGACTCTGTGACACTGCTAATAGAAGGCAGCGTCACACGCGTTTCCCCCATATCCGCAACAAAAGCAATCGGATTAAAGCGACTGGATCAAATCTAGCCGACATTCCAATCCTACCGATTAGCCCCGTTATGCCTATCAAAGCTTAATGTGAATCAACCAACCAAGATTCGAGGGGTTTCACTCAATTATATTTTGACTGTCTTCAATCCCAACGTAGAGTTTGAAAATTCTTGTTTTTAAAAGATGAACGATCCTTCCAAGCGCTTTGTGATTCACCAGTTATCATTTGAAGGCCTCACGTTAAATGTCCCATGAGTTAACAACCAATACAATTTGGGTGCTGACCTGTACCAGTCTTGTGTTTCTGATGCAGGCTGGCTTTTGTTGTCTGGAATCTGGTCTCTCTCGATCAAAAAACAGCATTAACGTGGCTACCAAAAACGTAGTGGATTTTTTCATCGGCGCTTTGATTTTCTGGTTGTTCGGCTACGGCTTAATGTTCGGCAGTTCCTACTATGGATTGATCGGAACGTCACAATTTGCGTTCGAAGACAACAGCCCCGCGCACTGGCCTACCGTTGTTTTCTTATTTCAACTTGTTTTCTGTGGCGCAGCAATGACCATCTCGTCCGGCGCTGTTGCCGAACGCATGCGTTTCCGATCCTATCTCATCCTGGCAGTTGGCATTGGCGCTGTTGTTTACCCTCTGTTTGGACACTGGGCCTGGGCAAAAGACATCTCTGGAGCACCGGCGGGATGGCTCGGAAAACTGGGGTTCATTGACTTTGCTGGCTCCAGTGTCGTGCATTCGGTCGGTGCGTGGTCTGCGCTGGCTGCTGTTCTGATACTCGGCCCGCGCACGGGGCGGTTTTCCAAAAAATTCAACCAGTCGCGATTCTCATCCAGTAATCTTCCTCTGGCCGCTTTGGGATTTTTAATTCTCTGGTTTGGATGGTTTGGATTTAATGGCGGAAGCACACTTGCTTTGAATGGTGAAGTGCCCTCGATCATCCTGAACACAATCCTGGCAGGGATTGCAGGGGGAGTCTGTGCTCTCACCTGGGAGTTGATCTCATCGAAACAAATCTCCGTCGAAAAGATTTTTAACGGGTCACTGGCAGGACTCGTTGCGATTACAGCATCCTGCAACGCGGTGTCGTATCCCAGCGCGCTGCTCATCGGTGGCATCGCCGGCATTGTCATGCTGGTCTCCTTGTCTCTATTAGAAAATCGATTTAAGGTCGACGATGTCGTGGGAGCGATTCCCGTACATGGTTTTGCCGGAGCCTGGGGAACTTTGGCGGTAGCTCTGTTTGCAGATGTCGAGTTATTTCAAGACGGCGTCTCCCGCATACATCAGTTAGGAATTCAAGCACTCGGTGTTGCCGTCTGCTTCATCTGGACCTTCGGGTTCATCTGGGTTTTCATGTCAATCCTGAATCGCTTCATGCCAATTCGCGTGACTGTTGAAGATGAAAAAATTGGACTGAATGTGGCGGAACACGGTGCTTCTACCGAGTTACACAGTCTGCTGGAAACGATGATTGCCCACGAAAATGGTGACAATTCCTTAAGGGCAGAAGCAGATAACTACACCGAAGCAGGAATCGTCGGCCATCAATACAATCGAGTGCTGGATGCGCAGGAAATCCTGTTATCCGATGTCAAAGATCGCGAACTGCGATATCGCTCGATCATGGATAATGTGATGGATGCGATCATTACCATCAACCTGGAAGGAAGAATCGAAGAATTTAATCTGGGCGCAGAACATCTATTCGGGTATCTGAACCACGAAGTCGTCGGGCAAAACATTAATTTGCTCATCCCTCCTCTACATCAGAATATTCAACATGAATACGCCGAGGGGGACCTCAACCCACAGCTGGTACGGGCCATCGGATCCCGGCAGGAAATCGTGGCGCAGCGAAATGATGGGTCTACTTTTCCGGCAGAACTCGCCGTCAGCTCCGTGGTCCTGGCAGATCGGGAAATCTTTACTGGCATTATCCAGGATATCAGCGAACGTAAAGAATATGAGCGATCTTTAAACGAAGCCCGCAAACGGGCGGAAGCAGCCAGTGAAGCAAAAAGTGAATTCCTGGCCAATATGAGCCATGAAATCCGGACCCCCATGACGGCCATTCTGGGTTTCACCGATATCCTGCTCGGCAATCTTCAAAATAAAGAGGACGTTGAAGCGGCCAACATTGTGAAACGTAATGGTGAATTTCTCATCGGAGTGATTAATGATATTCTCGACCTCTCAAAAATCGAAGCCCGCAAAATTGAACTGGAACAGGTCCGCATCAACACCCAGGAAATCATTTCAGACATCGCATCACTCATGCAGGTCAAGGCCGATTCCAAAGGTCTTAAAATCATTATCTCCTTTGAAAATCCAATCCCGGAAACCATCGTCACTGACCCCACTCGTCTGCGGCAAATTCTGATTAATCTGCTTGGTAATGCCATCAAATTTACCGAAACCGGTCACGTTGAATTGCGTATCAAAACCATCAACACGGAAAATGGATTCCCACAACTTCAATTTCAAGTCATTGATACCGGTATCGGAATTTCAGAAACGGCTCTCGCTCAAATCTATCAGCCTTTCACACAGGCAGACAGTTCAACAACCAGAAAATATGGTGGCACCGGCCTGGGTTTGGCGATCTCAAAGCGACTGGCTGAAATGCTCGGGGGAAAGATACACGTTGCCAGCATCATCGACGAAGGCAGTACCTTCACGATCTCAGTCAATATCGGATCACTGGAAGGAATTCGGCTGCTGCAACTGGACGAGAACGCCATCAAGAAAATCTCGACTGAAACCAAAGATGAAAATGTGCTCAACTCAAACAGCCATCTTTCTTCAAGCCGGATTCTCATCGTGGAAGATGGTCTCGATAACCAACGCCTCATCTCGTTTCTGTTGAAAAAAGAAGGCATGCAGGTCGAGCTGGCAGATAACGGCAAGATTGGTTTTGAACAGGCGATGGCTGCTTTGGAAAACGATCAGCCTTACGATTTCATCTTGATGGATATGCAAATGCCTGTGATGGATGGTTATTCCGCGACCCGAAAACTACGTGATGCCGGCTATTCAGGGCCAATTATCGCACTCACCGCCCACGCCATGAAAAACGATATGGAAAAATGTCTCAACGCTGGCTGTAATGCCTATGCCACTAAACCCGTCGATAAACAAAAACTGCTGGAGACGATCTCGCAACTTGCAGAGCCGGAAAATCATACTGAAGAACCTCAGCTAACCGCACCAGCAAATAAATAAGACGGTTCAAGACCAAAACTGCCGATCCAGCGTACGATAATTAATGGCTTCACTAATATGCGATGCAGTGATCTGGTCGCTCTGATCCAAGTCAGCAATCGTTCGGCTGATGCGTAATATTTTATCATGCGCCCGCGCAGAAAGTCCCATTTCTTCCATCGCCGATTTCAGTAACGCCTCTGCATCGGCAGCCAGTTGACAATATTTTCTCAACTGGCGCGGCGTCATTCGACCGTTGTGTGAAGCCGATTCCTGCTGAAAACGGCGGAACTGAATCTCCCGCGCTTCCAAAACCCGTTCCCGCATCGTCGTGCTGTCTGTGCCCGCTGTTTTTTCCGAAAGATCCCGAAACGGTACTGGAGGAACTTCAATGTGAATGTCAATCCGATCCAGCAACGGACCACTGATCTTGGAAAGATAACGCTCGATTTGCATGGGATTGCAGGAACACTTTCGCCGTGGATCAGAAAGATAACCACAGGGACAAGGATTCATCGCTGCAACTAACATCACGTTCGCGGGAAATGTGACACTGCCGATCGCGCGCGAAATGGTGACTTCTCCTCCTTCGAGTGGCTGCCGGAGTACCTCCAGAGTACGTCGATTAAATTCGGGTAACTCATCCAAAAATAACAGACCATTATGCGCCAGGCTGATCTCACCAGGTGCCGGCGTGGATCCTCCTCCGACGAGCCCTGCTTCACTAATCGTATGATGAGGCGTACGAAACTGCCGCAGCATGATCAACGACTGATTGTTGGATAAACGCCCCATCGCACTGTAAATTCGCGTCGTCTCTAAACTCTCTTCCTGAGAAAGGTGAGGCAAAATTGTACTCAACCGCGAAGCCAGCAATGTCTTGCCGGTACCGGGCGCCCCGATCATTAATAAATGATGCATGCCGGCAGCAGCGACCGTGATCGCCCGTTTCGAATATTCCTGCCCCTTAACATCGCTGTAGTCAATTTCGTACTGACCATGTTCATCCAGCGCGTTCTCCCAGGAAAACTCGACTGCTTCGATCGGCAAATTTCCTGTATAAAAACCGACGGCTTCTGCCAGTGTGCCCACAGCAAATACATCCAGCCCCTCGACAACGGCTGCTTCCGCAGCATTCTGAACGGGGACCAGGATTCCCTGCTTGCCCTGCTCGCGCGCCGCAATGGCCATCGATAACGCGCCGCGAACCCGACGAATTGTGCCATCCAAGGCTAACTCTCCCACGACCGCATAATCCTGAAACCGATCCGAGGCGAGCTGCCCACTGGCAGTCAACAGCCCTAAGGCAATTGGTAGGTCGAACGAAGCGGCATCCTTGGGGAGATCCGCGGGCGAAAGATTGATCACAATTCGATCAATGGGGCGATTGTACCCGCTATTCACCAGAGCCCGTTCAATCCGATGCGTGCTCTCTTTCACCGCTGCTTCTGCCAACCCCACCAAAATGGTTTTCGGCATCGCCCCCGGAGAGATATCAACTTCCACTTCGACCGGCTTGGCGTCGATGCCAAATAAAGAATAGGTAAAGAGCTTGGCCAGCATGAGGATTTTCTTCAGTTCCAATTAACGCTTATTTTGTCCAGTATTCAATTGATCCTCACCATGCTAACCAGAATCAGAACAACAGTCCACATACCTAAAGTCGGACTATCCTGTTTTTAGGTCAAAATTTCGAGAGAATTGGAAAGAATTCCGTTGCAAACCAGTGATTTTCAACCGATTGGCTTTTTTTCATCGCAGTCTTCGACTAGAATACCCGGCCCAATACCGATAACATTCTGCAGACCTCATCAGTCAATATGTGGTCTTGATTTGAAAATCTCGAAGACCATAAAGGATAAAGTCATGGCAAAAACACAACGTAAACTGAAAAAAGCAAATCACGGTCGTCGTCCTGCCAGTGCCAAAGCACGCAAGGCCAAACGCAAGCACATCAAATTCTAATTTGATGTGGCCGGTCGCGTACGACCCACAAATACAAAAACCTCGCCCTGCGATGATCAGGCGAGGTTTTTTGCTGCGCTGTTCTGAAATGGGGATCTGAGTCGCCCGACACTAAGACAATCCCAGTCCCTGCAAATCGGCATCATGAATCTGAGCAGTTTTGATCGCGTCTTTTAATTTCCCGACCACAAAATGCTTATGGTTGGCGACTGACTGTTCTGAAATCTGTAACTGTAATGCGACCTCTTTATTCGCCTTCCCTGAAACAAACAACTGCTCAATGCATTGCAGCCGCTCATACTCCCCATTTTTGATCCAGGATAAGATTAATTCCTGCAGGCTCTCACAAATGATCTGCTCTTCTTTGGATTTGCGTTCTTTACTTCGCGCCAGGCTGGATGCCACTCGTGCATGACCTGCCGGCTCACGATGGTTTTCCCGTTCGCCCTTCTCGTCCGGAAACAGAGGAATCGTGGGCCGCCTGCCCTGCTTACGGAGCAAATCCGTCAACTTATGAGAGGCAATCGCAAACAGAAATGACTCTAAAGGAGTTGCAGGATCATAATTGGGCAGACTGATCAAAAACCCCAGAAACGTTTCCTGAACGACGTCTTCGCTGCTCGCCGCATTCCGCAGACGGCTATTCACAAACGCCAGCAGGCGGCCTTCAAACCGCGCAATTAACTCGGCCCAGGCGTCAGAGTCACCGGCTTTGATTTGAGAGACCAGAAGTTGGTCGGCTTCATCGATCGGCATGAATGAATCACAGACTGCTTTGAGTTGAGAAATTTCTAAGAGGCCTTATATTGTAGCCTAATGATGGGTGACTCTCAAATAAACGGCGACTCCGGCACACAGTAATGTCATCAGGCCAAAGCCACCTCCCAGCCAGGCGACCCGTTCATTCCCAATATTCTGTCTCCATTTCGTGAACAGCATCTTCCGCACGGGAGGCGAATCTTCCACTTCGAGATAGGCGCGATACATATCCTGCTTGAATGGTTCACCGGATTTCAGAACATTGCCGAAATCATGTTCGACAGTCTGATAATATACTCTTCGGTATGCCGTATGACGCAGCAAATCCGGATTCAGCTTCCACATATTGATTTTGAACCGTGGATATCTCAGCATCAGATTCGCCTGCAGGTGTTCCATGGCTTTTGACAACGCATCATAGAGTGCGTCTTCGCGCGTCGCGAATAACCCTGACTGAAAAACGGGCTTGCTCGATTCTAATAAATTATGCTCATTCTGTTTCGTGTTTTCCAATCCGGACACGACCCAATCCGGTAACAATTCCAACGTATGACCTTCTTGTACTGCCGCAGGAACCGGAATTTCTGCTTTGGGATCATATGGTTTGCGAGCCACTAAAGGTGCTTCTGAAAAGGAATCTTGTGGTAGCAGGGGACGATCAACGATGGCTGGAATTGGAGTTTCTAACACAGATCCTGCAGGTGGTTCACTGTGCTTCTGGTAGACTGCAGATGACTGCCTGCGCTCCTGGTAGACCACCACCGGCAGTACTACTGCCAGCAAAACTAAAAGTACTCCCCCTGCAATCACTGCAGCCATCAGCGCCAGAAAACTCCCGAACGAGAAACCTCGAGCAAATTTGGCAACGATGAACAGGAAGCTAGGAACTAGAATTAACACGATCAGCAACAGCAGGCCCCATTTGAATTCAATTGGTGCGGCGTTCATTGTTTCGCCCCCTTTATCTCAACAACTCGTTGCTCTGCAGGAATCCACGAAGCAGAAAGCTGAACCACACTTGAAATAATGGCGGCCCAACTTACCGCAGCAACCACGGGAAATGCCCAGACTGCTGTGACCACGTAAGCAATAAATACCGTAAACAGAACTGACGTAATCTTGAATTTTCGCGGTCGAAACGAATCAGCGTGCCACCACCAGCGGCGGAAACAGAATAGCATTCCAAAGAAAATGACATAGGCAATCAAGCTTGGTTGGCGATCGGCTAAAGTCAATGAATAAGGGCCGATCACGTTAAACAGCGGCCTCAATCCCATTTGCATATCATGTGACGCAGGTATAGAAGTCATTAAGACATCTACTTGAATTAAATAAATCAGCGCCCCCACAATAACACCAGTCGCCATCCAGATAATCCGGCGAGTGCTGTTATCGAATGTCTTACCTTCTGTGAGTTTTGCAACAACCAAAATACTCCAGGCCGCGACCAATGTCCCAAACGTCAATAAGGCAAAAGGAGCCAGGTCAGTGCCACTCCAGAAACCTTTGGAAATCGCTCCATCAGTAAAACAGAGAATCCCCGCCATGATCACCAGCGTACAGATTACTGCTTTCACCATCGAGACCGATAAATCATACAATCGACTTTGAGGTGAAATGGATCGTGGGGTTCGCGGTGTCAGTGATCGTTGATAATAGCGTTTGTTGCGATGCTGCTCCTGCACCCGACGTTGCTCTGCTTCCGCTTTTTGTCGTTCCTGTTCTTTGAAAATCCGCGTCTCTTCCAGTACTTGTTCACGGTATTCTCTGGAAGCCGTATCCGCACGGTGATGCTTTTCTTTGTCCCAAAGATCACTGATCGGAGGCGGGCCTTTTATCAGAAATGTAAGCCCTTTGGTAAAAAACCACTTCCCGAACACACCTGTCATGACAATGCCCCCACAAAAAAGCATCATTAGAACGAGACCAAGGAAGAGCGGCAAACCGACCTTCAGACTTGCCATCGTGGCTCCCATCAGCCCGAGAAGAAACAGCATCAGGATGATCGCAGGTCCCAATAGCCAGGTATGCTCCCAATAACTCTGATTGTTCGAGACACGAGAGGTCTGTCTCACCCCATCCGAATGTTGTATCGGGTCAGCGACAGCCGCGAAGGTTTCAAATGAAGCGTCGGGGATTTCCGTAACCGTCTCACGCTGAAACAGAGCCCGTTCAAATTCCTGCTTGAAGGCTTTGATGTCGGGGATGCGTTTGTGTGGGTCTTTTTCCAATGCACGCCCCAAGACAGCCCGCAAATGAACGGGCAAACGACTCAGGTCCGGCTTTTCGGAAAGATGTTTCATCAAAATCTCAGCCGTCGATTCCCCGTCGAAGGGAACCACGCCGGTAATCATCTCGTAAACCATTACCCCGACTGCATACACGTCGACTTCTTTTCCGTAACGTCCCCGCGCTACTTCGGGCGCCATGTAATACACCGTGCCCACACTCTGAGTATTCGCACTCCGTCTGCTGTGAGAGATAAACTTGGACAAGCCCACATCACCAATTTTGATGATCTCACCATCACGAAATACATTCGAAGGCTTCAGATCCCGGTGTACCAGTCCGCGACTGTGCAGATAAGACAATCCTTCTGAAATACCCGATAGCCAATACCGCACCTGCTCCATTGGCATCCCATTCGGACACTGATGCAAGGCTTTATCCAAACCCTGGCCGGACACAAATTCCATCACCACCCAGTGGTCACCATCACGGTCTGTTTTGACATCAAAAATTGTCACCAGGTTGGGATGCTTCAGATTCAAACATTGGGTCACGCCGCGCAACTCAATATCCATGTTCTGCTGCAGCAGTTTTAACGCCACTTCCTTGCCGGAATCGCTCAGTGCATAATACACCTCACCAAATCCACCCCGGTCGATGGCGCGCTTGATCGTAAATCCTTCTAAAGGCTTCGATTCTGGTGCAAAGGTGAATTTCATGGTTCATTCCATCCGTTAAACAACGTAATTGTTGTACGGCAAACAATTTATGACTGCTGTTGACGCGTGTACTCTCACACATGCCATGATTGATTGTTAACTATTTTAAGAACGTTCGCAAAGTCACTTTGGATCATTTTATTTCTCTGAATCTACTGGCCCGTCTGTTTGATTCGCTCAGGCCGTCGGATCAGGTAATATATCAAAGCGCCAATCCCATTCAGAAAAATGATCACTAACACCCAGATAATTTTGTCGTTGCCATCTGACGGTTCATTTTTCAGACAGTCAATCAACATCCAGACCCAAAGCACAAACGCTAATACCGAAAGAATAAATCCGATGACCGTTAACATCAGGCCGACTAATAAGGCCATAATTCAAATTCCAATAACAAATTCCAATAACAAAATCCATTAGACCTCGAATTTACTGTCCCGTCTGTTTCATTCGTTCTGGACGACGAACCAGGTAATATAAAATGGCTCCGAGATAACTGAGGAACACAATCACAAGAGCCCAGATTATTTTATCATTGCCCATCGACGGTTCATTTTTCAAACAGTCAATCAGCATCCAGACCCAAAATACCGTTGCCAAAACACCAATGACAACCGAGAGTAATACAAACAACAGCTCTAAGATTCCAAACATAAATCCAATTTCCATAATAACATATCTAGTTTAGCGCGAGTAAAACCCCAAATCGTTTAACTGACGACCTCCCAGCGAAAACGCAGTTCCGGTCCACAGACCAGAGAGCCCGGGGTTAACACAGCTCCCTTTGAAGCAGACTCCTCATTCGTATCAATATTCCGTTTCAAAGTACATCGCCCCTGAGCAACCTGGCTACGTTTAGTTTTTATCTACTGTCCCAATTGATCTATTCGCTGGGGACGACGTATGAAGTAATAGAGCATCGATCCTAGAATTCCGAGGAATACCATCAAGAGTACCCAGACCACTTTATCATTACCGGTCGATGGTTCGTTTTGCAGACAATCGACAAGCATCCAGATCCACATCACCAACTGCAAGATCATGAAAGCAACCACTGCCAATATCAGCAGTCCAAATATCGCTGAATCCATGAATTTCACTTTCTTAACGACACAAACTGATTAGCGCGAGTAAAACCCCAATTCGTTTAACTGACTACCTCCCAACGAAAACGCAATTCAGGTCCACTGACCAGAGAACCCGGGGTTAACGCGGCTCCCTCAGAAGCAGACTCCTCATTCGCATAAATCTCCAACTTCGAACGACACAAAATCTGATCGCCTTGGCGATACAAAATGACCGTTCCCGGCCAATTGTGACAGACGACATGATTCTCACTGGAGGGACCAAGCAAACACGTCTCCGCCATCAAAATAATGCCATCCAGTCGCTGTTGAGGCTGATGATGACTCGTCAACTCCAGGCAGGCAGTGGCGCTCAGCACAGTTGGCTGACGAAAGGTGATTACGGTATCTGTATTCAGTCTAAGCTCTGCCTGATCGGTGAGCAAGACGCGATCATTCACAGCACGCTGATTACAAAAAACAGGGGCCTTTGCTTCCAGGTAATAGCTCTCCCCGGAACGCACAATTGAAGCATGGTGCCGGGACAGGTTTGCCAGCAATGACAAATCCGCCCAAGCCGACCCCAGGCCACCAACGGTTCCCGGCTCACCCGGGCCACCAATGCGCATTGTTTCCTGCAAATACACCAGATAGGTTCCTACCCCGTCAATCCACAACAGATAGCTCGAACCGGCGGCGGATTTCGCTGCGGGAGCCTGCTGAGAATCTTTTGAAGACGAAGTAAAAAAGCCCAAGGTTGTTCTCCTGAGAACGGATCTGATTTCAAACGAAGTGACAGGCTGTATGACTCTTTATCTTAACGTATGATTCCCCAGATTGGTCTACCGGAATCAATTTTTTTCGCCAATCATCATGCTGTTTCCTGACTGACGTGAAACTGGCACGGGGCAGGCAGCCTCGCCCAGGGACGAAAACTACCTGCCACCACGCGCGCCAATGCATCATCTCCACATCTGAAAACTACTTATTGAACAGCGACTCGATCGCCAGTCTTCGATTTGAAGTACTCATCCATTTGCTTGACGACATCCCGTTTTTCTTCCACTTTCGTATCGACGGGAATCAGGCCGGTGAATTTTCCTTCGGCATCCAGCAGTTTTTCTTTCACATCAAGCTGCTTGTTCAAATCTTTAATCAGACTCTTGGCTCGTGTGAGTTGTGAATTGTCAATTTCCAGATTACTGACAGTCTCAGCAGCCTGGACCGATTTCAAGCGTGCATCCAGTTGTTCGATCTGCACTTCCATGTCCATCTTGGCAGACAGCATGTTTTCGAGCTTCTCACGATTGGCATCCAACGCTTTTTCGCGTGCTCTTAAAATCTGTGTGTTACGCTTGACGGTGTCTGTCGCGACTTTGAATCGATCAAACCGTTGTGCCAGATCGTTGCGAATTTCATCTTTGGAATAGGTTCGACTCGCATACACAAATTCGGTGTCATTAGACTCCAGGTCAGAACGTAGCGTAAACATTGCCTCTTTCTGCTGCTTCATCGCCAACTCTGATTCATGAATCTCGTTCTGCAGCGATTCGACATCCACCTGTTGCTCGGCGATCACATGCATGCAGCGCCGGATATCCGGAACCAGATCCTCCACCATCTTGCGCGCCCGATCCACTTCAAAATCAACGGGGACTTCAGATTTGACCGCCTGCCTCACGGAGTTCCCGGCCGTCTTCACATAGCTCACAACGTCACGGCCAAATACGAAGGTTCCCAGT
>TARA_R110002095_G_scaffold100186_1_pt1 | contig 15093 bp, 13 predicted proteins | sample TARA_R110002095 | Tara Oceans TARA_R110002095 (sample SAMEA4397255) | marine metagenome | biome: Polar Biome; feature: [SRF] surface water layer (ENVO:00010504); material: water (ENVO:00002006), including particulate matter (ENVO:01000060) such as... | depth 5 m | reverse complement strand
TTTACCTTTCACGGCACCGGCACCTATATCATCGGCAAGGGGGAAGTGGCAGTGATTGATCCGGGCCCGCTTGACGGCGCCCATGTCGGGGCGCTGATGGCGGCGCTGAAAGGGGAAATGGTGACCCATATCCTGATCACCCATACCCATCGCGATCACTCTCCGGCCGCGGAACCATTGAAACAGCTGACCGGCGCAAAAACATACGGCTTCGGCCCCCATGGCGGCGGCAAGATGGGCGCCGGGCTGGAGGAAGGCGGCGATATGGACTTCGTGCCCGATGTCGCGCTTGAAGATAACGATGTCATTCTCGGCAACGGCTGGACCGTCGATGTCATCCATACCCCCGGCCATCTGTCGAACCATGTCTGTTTTGGCTTGCGCGAGGAGAAGACCCTTTTCACCGGCGATCATGTCATGGGCTGGTCAACGACGGTGGTCTCCCCGCCCGACGGCAATATGAGCCAGTATATGCAGAGCCTCGAAAAACTGCTTTCGTTCGATTATCATACTTACTGGCCGACCCACGGCCCCGCGATCACCGAAACAGGCCCGTTTGTCGAGGCGCTGATCGCCCATCGACAGGAGCGGATGGACCAGATCCGCCAGTGCCTGAAATCGGGTCCGATGACCATCCCGAAGATGGTGAAACGCATGTATACCGATGTGCCGGCGAACCTGCACCCGGCGGCCGCGCGGTCCGTTTTCGCGCATATCCTGCATATGGTGAACGAGGGGGAAATCAAGACCGAGGGTGCCCCATCAGAGGGGTCACTTTACCGCCTAAGATAGGGGAAAAGTACAAGGGGGAAAAGATGAAATACAGCCTGAGAATACCGGTAATTGCGGTTCTGTTCTCCGCCGTTACACTTTTGGCCGCCTGCAGCACCTACAACTCGCCCCCCGGCACGACGACAACGGTGGTGCTGCTCCGCCATGCGGACCGGACACCGCTGCATACTGAACTTAACGAGAAGGGCAAGGAACGGGCGAAGGCGCTGCCCGCCGCCGTCGCCGATCTCGACATTGATGTGATCTACAGCCCGGACAAGAAGCGCAATCTCGACACCGTCGCTCCCCTGATTGAGCAACGCGGGACCGAGCTTCGGGTGGTAGATGTCAGCAATGTCGCCGAACGGATGTTGAATGAGAACCCCGGCAAGACCGTGATGTGGGTCGGCAATACGGATAACCTGCAAACCATTTATGGTCAGCTTGGCGGCACTGATCGGCAACCGGATATCTATGGTGAGATCGCGGTAATGCGCATCTACGACTCCGGCCCGCCTGATATCGAAATGCGTAATTTCGGCGGCAAGGGCACCCCCTGAACCGCCCTTCCGCTAGTCGCGAAAATTCACATATTGCAGCGGCAGTTCCTGCTTGAGGCCCTTGCAGAAGGCGATGGTTTCCTGAAGGTCGTCGCGCTTCTTGCCGGTCACGCGCAGCTCATCGCCCTGAATTGCGACCTGCACCTTGACCTTGGAGCCCTTGATCTCCTTCACCAGCTTTTTCGCAAGTTCCTTGTCGATCCCCTGACGGACGATCACGACCTGTCGTACGCTCTGCCCGGCTGATTTTTCCGGTGTCTGATAGTCAAGCACCCCGGCATCCACCTTGCGGCGCGTCAGATGCGTCGCCAGCAGCTCATGCATCTGTTTCAGCTTGAGATCATCATCCGCATGAATAGTGATGGCCTGATCGGCGCGTTCAACCGTACAGTTGCTACCCTTGAAGTCATATCGGGTCTCGATTTCCCGGCGAATGTTATTCAGCGCGTTATCGACTTCCGCCATATCGGTCTTGGAGACAATATCGAATGAGGGCATGGAATTTCTCCTCTCCTTAAGGTCACTGTTCTTTTGTTTTCAGGAAGTTGATTTTCGGCCAGTCTTTTTCCGCCCGCTCCAGATGCCAGCTGTTGCGCGCAAGGAAAACCGGCGCATTATCATGGTCTTCAGCAAGGGAGGCCTGATTGGCATCGATGAATTTCTTCATCTCCCGCGCGTCATCGCATTCCACCCAGCGCGCCGTATAAAGCTCCGTCTGCTGGAAGTTGACGGGAATGTCGTATTCCGTGCGGATACGATCTGCCAGCACCTCGAACTGGAGGCCGCCGACGACACCCACCACCCAGTCCGAGCCCATGCGGGTCTTGAAGGTACGGGCCGCGCCCTCTTCTGCCAACTGGATCAAGGCGCGGCCCAAATGCTTGGCGCGCATCGGATCGACGGGCCGCACTTTCTGGAGCAATTCCGGCGCGAAGCTCGGGATACCGGTAAAGCGGATTTCCTCCCCCTCCGTCAGGGCGTCACCGATGCGAAGGTTACCATGGTTGGGAATACCGATAATATCGCCGGGCCAGGCCTCTTCCGCCAGTTCCCGATCCTGCGCGAGGAACAGCACCGGGTTATGGATATTCATGATCTTGTCGCTGCGCACATGTTTCAGCTTGGCGCCACGCTTGAAATGCCCGGACACCAGCCGCATGAAGGCGATCCGGTCGCGATGCTTGGGATCCATATTCGCCTGAATCTTGAAAATAAATCCGCTGACCTTGCTTTCCAGCGGCGAGACATTGCGCGCGGCGGACGGGGCGAAGCGCGGGCTCGGCGCCATTTCCGTCAGGCCGTTCAGCAGGGTTTCCACACCGAAGTTATTGATCGCGCTACCGAAATAAACCGGAGTCATGGTGCCTTCGAGAAACGCCTTCACGTCAAACTCCGGACAGAGGCCGCGCACCATCTCGATATCTTCGCGGAGTTTCGCCACATCGGCGGCGGGGAGAAGTTCATCGAGCTTCGGATCATCCAGTCCGTTGCAGGTCACCCCCTCATCGAGATGATTGCCCTTGCCTTTCGAGACGAGGACAAGGCGGTCATTGAACAAATCATAGCAGCCCAGAAAGTTGCGGCCCATGCCAATGGGCCAGCTCGCCGGGACCACATCCAGCGCCAGTGTCTGCTCGATATCATCCAGCAGATCGAACGGGTCCAGCGCCTCCCGGTCGAACTTGTTGATGAAGGTGGTGATCGGCATATCGCGAAGTCGGCAGACCTCGAACAGTTTGCGGGTCTGGCTCTCGATCCCCTTGGCGCCGTCCAACACCATCACGGCGCTGTCGACCGCCGTCAGGGTGCGGTAGGTATCCTCGCTGAAATCCTCATGGCCCGGGGTGTCGAGCAGGTTAAAAGTTTTTTCGCGGTAATCAAACGTCATGACGGAGGAGGCAACAGAAATGCCCCGCTCACGCTCCACCTTCATCCAGTCGGAGCGCGCGCGGCGTTGCTCCCCGCGTGTCTTGACGGCACCGGCAAGCTGAATGGCGCCGCCGAACAGCAGCAGCTTCTCGGTCAGCGTCGTCTTGCCCGCGTCCGGATGGGCGATAATCGCGAAGGTCCGCCGGTTGGCGACCCGTTCTTCCAGCATCGTCATGATATATCCTGATCGGCCTCGCGCCAATGGCTTTGAGGCTTGAAAAAAGGGCCAGCGACGGGGTTTTTCCGACCGCAGGCTGGCGACTAGATAAGGCTTTTTTCGCTAAAAATCAATCCTTGGGTTTCTCAAGCGGAAGCTCCGCCTCCCCCTCCGGCTCGGCGATCAGTCCAAGCCAACGCGCGGCAAGTGATATCGTCCAGCCCTGCAGAATGAGAGAGACAATCACCACGACAAAAACCACATCAAAAAAACCGGAACTGAGTGGTCCCGGGCTAATCACCGGAATGATGGCGAGGAAGATCGGCACCGCACCGCGCAAGCCTACCCAACCGATAAAGGCCTGCTGCCGCCAGCCGATCCGGAAGGGAGTCAAGGAGAGGCTGGTGGCAATCGGCCGGGCAATGAAAATCAGCACCGCCGCAATGCCAAGACCCAGCGGTATCTGTGCGATCAGCTCCTTCGGTGTCACTAGCAGCCCGAGGATCAGGAACAGCACAATCTGGCTAATCCAGGAAATGCCGTCATGAAACTGCCGCACCCGCTCGGTCTGGTGGGTCATGTGATCGCGAAGGAGTGCCCCGGCGATGAAAACCGCGAGAAACCCGCTACCACCCAAGAGGGCAGTCAGGTTGAAGAGCAGCAACGCAGAGGCCATGGCGAAGGGCGCGAACAGGCTGACCGGCATCCGCACGCGATTAATAAAGAAGGCGATCAAAACGCCACCGATAATTCCGGCCACAAGCCCATAACCAAGCTGGCGGCCCAGTTCCGGCAGGAACGAGATGAAAGTCGCTATATCCAGCGGCAGCTCGTTATCGACAATCGCTACCATGGTGATGGTCAGGAAGATAGCCATGGGATCGTTAATCCCCGCTTCCACCATCAACGTCTCGCCAAGACCGTCTTTGAGCTGGATATTCCTCTGGCGTAACAGCAGGAAGGTGGCCGCCGCATCGGTGGAGCCGACAACCGCCCCCAGCAAAAGGCAAATCTGCAGTGGCAGGTCGAAAATAAGAAAGATCAATCCGCCGACAATCCCCGCCGTCGCCAGAACGCCGAATATGGCGAGCACGATTGCCGGTGCGGCCGCCTTTCGAAAGGTATCCCGCGTCGTATCCAGTCCGCCGGAGAAGAGCACCAGCGCCAATGCGATGGAGCCAACCTCGTAGGCCAGGTTAAAATCATTGAAACTGACACCGCCAATCCCGTTTTCGCCCATCAACATGCCGACAAACAGGAAGAGCAGCAGGAACGGAGCGCCGAGACGTTCGGCAATGGGGGTCAGGAGACAGCCTATGAGAAAGAGAAACGAGACAAAAATCAGCAGTATCTCAAGCGACTCCATTAACGCCGTTTCCCTTCATTTATGGTGAAGCCAACAGAGTATAGAGAAAAGGCGCCGCCGTAAATTGGCGACGCCTTGCATTCCTGAGAAAATTTTCGTGTCAGATCAGTCCTCGATCACTTTCAGGACAAGCTTGCCGGTATTCTCGCCCGAAAAGAGCTTGAGCAGGACTTCCGGAAAATTTTCGATGCCCGTCTCAACCTGTGTGCGGAATTTGAGCTTGCCCTGGCTGTACCATGTCGCCAGTTCCTTCACCCCCTCGCCATAGCGCGAGAGATAGTCGAAGACGACAAAGCCTTCCATGCGAGCGTGATGAACCAGCAGGTTGATATAATTCTGCGGCCCGCGCATAGCCGTGGTGTTGTTATATTGCGAGATGGCACCGCAAATCACGATCCGCGCATGACGGTTGATGCGGGCGAGCGCAATATCGAGGATTTCGCCGCCGACATTGTCGAAATAGACATCGACACCGGTTTTCAGCGGCTCCTTCAGGTCCTGCAGGAAGCTCTCCGACTTGTAGTCGAGGCAGGCATCGAAGCCGAGTTCATCGACGACATAAGCACATTTCTCAGCGCCACCTGCGATACCAACGGCACGGGCGCCCTTGATCTTCGCAATCTGCCCGACGAGGGAGCCGACCGCCCCGGCCGCGCCGGAGACCAGCACTGTATCACCCTCCTTCACCGCGCCGACATCCAGCAGGCCGAAATAGGCCGTCAGCCCCGACATGCCGAGACCGCCGAGATAAGTCTCGATCGGCGCAAGGTTCGGGTCGATTTTTGTGAGGTCCTTCGCCAACGCCTTGCCATATTGCTGGATGCCGAGGGTGCCGCTGACGAAGTCACCGGTCTTGAAGCTGTCGCTATTGGAGGCAATGACCTCCCCCACCGTGCCGGCGCGCATCACCTCGCCGATCTTCACCGGCGGAATATAGGAGCGACCTTCATTCATCCAGCCGCGCATCGCCGGATCGAGAGAGCAGTAATGGATTTTCACCTGCACTTCGTCCGCACTGACCTCCGGCAACGGCTCCGTGGTGAAGTCCCAGTCGCTGTCCTTCGGCACGCCAACGGGCCGCGCTTTGAGACGATATTGCTTGTTGGTAATTGACATGTCTGTTCCTGCTTTCATAAGCTTGGTTCCATACAGAGTTATGGATCGCAGGTGAGAATGCAAGCCTGCCCTTCGACAAGAGTGAAGATTAATATGAACAGGACGCCATGAGTAAACCAAACACCCCCAAATTACTGTCTAACGGCAATCCGCAAATTCCGAAGGGCGATGGAAATGCGCCTGTGCAGACCTATATCTCGGCGATGCCGGGCTGGAAAAGTGATGTCGGCCGCCGACTGGATGCCGTCGTCGACAAGGCGTTTCCGGAGGTTCAGAAGGCCGTCAAATGGAACACGCCGCTTTATGGCAAGGCGGATGGCTGGTTTATCGCCATGTATTGCTACAAGAAATATGTCCAGCTCACCTTCATGAACGGGGATTCTTTAGCGCCTGTGCCACCGAAAGCCTCCAAGGTTGAAGGAACGCGATATCTCGATATCTATGAGGAGGACGAGCTGGACGAAGATCAGATCATGGACTGGATAACACAGGCCAGCAAGCTGCCGGGAACCAGGTTTTAGGGGTCGGCGCCCGCCTGCAGGCCTTCCCGCAAAAAAGCCGGACTTTCGCCCGGCTTTTAGAGCGTCAACATTACCTCGGCCTATGCGGCACCCGAAATCTTTATGGAATTTACGACCTTGTCAAAATAGGGCCGCCGCGTTTCATAGTAATGCGTTTCCTGGGCGATAAAAAGCACCGTCATCAATTTGCCGTCGACCGTCGCAAACAGCAGATTTCCCTGAAAATCCGATCCATCCTTGGCAGAAAGGTTCACATCGATCAAATAGCCCTGCGCCTCTCCGAAGGAAGCCGGTTGTAGATTGCCGATAAATGTGGGCGTCAAGGTTGTCAGGAAGAAGCCGTTTCGGACTAGTTCAACAACTTCTTCCGGTGTCATGTCCGAACGAAAAGTGCCGGCGCGCGTCTCATTGCCGGACGAAAATATAAGGGGCAGCTTTTCACCATCCGATACGGGCACCCAAAATTCCACCCGTTCCAGAATAGGTCCATCCTGCGTCCACATGACAGATTTGTCATTCTTAAGTTCATTTATATTTTCAGATGTCGCCACCGAATAGCTGTTCCACATGGAACTCTGACCAGTTTGTTTAAGTTGAAACATAGGCGCACAGCTGGCGATCAAAAACGTCGACAGCAGAATAATTAAAAGTCTCATGATTTCCTCAATTGCTTGATGTAAGACTCGACCAGGAAACGATCCGACGCTTCTGGATACCGAGCGAGGTAAATTTCGAAATATTTGATGGCTTTGCCATCTTCTTTCTGGCGCTTGGCGATAAGACCCAAATTTTTATATGTTTTGGCGGGCGAATCCTCTGAGGTCGCAGCCTTAAGATATGCTTCCTTAGCTTTAAAGAGATCCTCTTCCCCGCTTCGGCGCCGATAGACATCCCCACGAAAGAAGTTGAGCGCTGCGGGATTAAAGCCTCGTTCTTCAAGGCCATCGATTACAAACAAAGTCTCTTCATAGGATCCTGTGTCAATCAGATCCTTGACCCAGCCTTGCCAGCGGGCGTCGACCAGAACACGAAATTTCTGGTCTTCCTGCCGAAGCAATAGCGAAGGTTGTTCAGGATATTTTTCGGCCCGGACCTTGAGATTCTCCACCCTATCTTCCGCCGGCGGGTGTGAGGCAAAAAAAATGGCTGTTGTTTCACGTCCCCCGGCATCGGCCTCGCCCTTTATCTTCTCCCACAGCCGTCCAGCCTCTGCCAGATCATATCCTGCCCTGTAAAGATAATCCTGACCGATCTCATCCGCCTCGGTTTCAAGATCACGGGAATACACCTGAATGGACCCTGCGGCGCCTAGACCCGCGACAAGGCCGACCACGCCATATCCGACACCCCCTGTCGCAATAGAGAAAAAAGCCAGGAAATCCGTTGTATTCCGCGCAGAATTCCACATTCTGATGGCATGGCGTTTTTTGTAATGGGCAAGTTCATGGGCGAGAACCGTTGCCAGTTGCGCTTCATTTTCTAAACGCAACAGCAGCCCCGTCCAAACTTGCATGACTCCATTCGGCGCCATGGATGCATTAAAATAGGGAATTCTGACGACATAAAGCCGAATATCCGAACAAACTTCCTTAGCCAAACGGCAAATCATATCTTCAAGATAGCTCTGCAATTCAGCGTCCTTGATGATCAATGCGCTGGTCGCAAAACTCCGTTCGGCCTCATTCATCTTCATTCGGAGGCCCGCCTCCACTGAGCTCAACTCTGGCTCTTCCCCGAGCTTTACGTCACCAATTTGTCCGCTGCTTGCGCAAGCTGAAACCAGTAAGCTCAATCCTAAAGCAGCTTTCGTCAATCTCATAAAGGAATGTCTTCCAGCAGATTATCCGTTGCATTGAATGCAGGCTCGAGCGTGCGCAAATCCCCGCCCCCTGAGATCAGGCGGTTGAACCACAGAATATTCCCGGTCTCAAGATCGACCAGCGAGATAAATCCGACCTGCTGGCCTCCCTGAATGCCGACCCCCAGAATGGCCGCCGCCAAAATCTGAGCGGCCACCCGTGAGCCGCTGGAGTAGGAATCACGCAAATAGACAAAAACACCCAGATCTGCGTCATAGGCCTTCTTCAGGTCCTGCGCCGTTTTTCCCAACTGCCAGTTAAAACTGCCGTCCTTTTTCGTTGGCAGTTGAAAGAAGGTGTCGTACTGATACAAAAAGATGGATTTTCCAACCGCTTCATGCAAATCGACAAGATCCTGCGCCGTTTCCGTCGTCACGAGCTGCGCGTCATCTGAGTGAACTGCCACGCCATAACCAAGATCAGTGAAATACTGCGCCATAAATTCTGTGACATAGCCTTTGGCGGCGGACGTCCACAAGGCATTCGGCTCCGACAGACCGCCGGCAGTAAGAACGCTCAGTTCAACATCCGGCGTCATGATCAGGATTTTTTTACCTTCTGACCCGCCCTCAATTTTTCTACCCACCAGCCGAAGCGTCTCATCGCTAAGGTCAACATCCCCTATGATATTAATTTCCTTCTTATCCGAGCTATTATCTGGATTATGTAAAGGCGCATTCGCCGGCGCCGCCGCCATCACCGTCACCGCTTCACAGCTGTTCGATCCGTTGCATAGATATGGTTGGGAACCATACCCAGGCATCATTTTAATCCGGATTTCATTGCCGGCGCCAAAGTTCCCGTCTGTCACGGTTTTTGAAGACTGTATTCCCGACGCCGAAGCCTCATTCCGGTCCCGCATGTCGGAGAGGGACGGCGTTCCCTGTCCAGAGGTAGCCGCGACCTTTACCGCACTAGTATTACTTGAAGTTTTACTTTCAGTAAACGTCGGCGCGCAGGCAGATAACAAAACAAGAAAAGAAAAAACGATAAAAAGGGGAGAAACTCGAAAAAGTAACATTAGAAAGCATCCTAAACTATTTTTTCGGGATACTAGTATGCCCCTCAAAAACAATCAATACGATTTAGTACAATAATTTTCTACATCCGTGAATCGTAAAAAAAAGCCGGACTTTCGCCCGGCTTTTCCGTTTGCATCAATCAGGCGCGGTTATGCCGTTGGCAGTTTATAGTCCTTGAAATCCTCGCGGAGTTTGGTTTTCAGGAGCTTGCCTGTCGCCGTATGCGGCAGTTCATCGACGAAAACCACGTCATCGGGCAGCTGCCATTTGGCGAGGGTGCCCTCCAGATGCTTGATGACGTCGTCGCGGGTCACGGGATGGCCCTTTTCCTTGACGGCGATGACCAGCGGTCGCTCGTCCCATTTCGGATGCGGGATGGCAATCACGGCGGCCTCGACAATACCGGGGCAGCCCGTCGCCTCATTCTCCACATCGATGGAGGAAATCCATTCCCCGCCCGACTTGATCACGTCCTTGGAGCGGTCGGTGATCTGCATATAACCGTCCGGATCGATAGTGCCGACATCCCCGGTCGAGAACCAGCCGTCCTCGTCGAGGACATTGCCGCCCTCCCCCTTGAAGTAGCCGTTGGTGATCCAGGGGCCGCGCACTTTCAGATCGCCAAAGGCGACGCCATCACGCGGCAGTTCGTTATTGTCGTCATCGGTGATCTTGAGTTCGACGCCGAAGACAATCCGCCCCTGCTTGACGCGGATATCCGTCTTTTCCTTCTCGGAAAGGTTTTCATGCTTTTTGAGCAGGTTGCCGGTGGTGCCGAGCGGGCTGGTTTCCGTCATGCCCCAGGCATGGATCACCTCCACTCCGTAATCATTCACGAAGGTATCGATCATCGAGCGCGGCGCAGCGGAGCCGCCGATGACCGTGCGCTGCATGGTCGAAAATTTGAGCTTCTTTTCCTTCACATGACCGAGCAGCATCATCCAGATGGTCGGCACGCCCGCAGAGAGGGTCACGCCTTCCGCTTCCATCAGTTCATAAAGGGATTCTCCGTCCATTGCCGCACCTGGCATCACCATCTTGGCGCCGCACATGGCTGCCGCATATGGCAGGCCCCAGGCATTGGCATGGAACATCGGCACCACGGCGAGGATGGAATCCCGGTTACTGACGCCAAGGCCGTCATTCGCGCAGACACAGTAGCTGTGGAGCACGGTCGAGCGGTTGGCATAGAGGACGCCTTTCGGGTTGCCCGTCGTGCCCGAGGTATAGCAGAGCGAGCAGGCGGTCATCTCGTCAAACTGCGGCCAGTCATAGTCGCCACTCTCCCCGCTCAGCAGGGTTTCATAGCAGAGCAGGTTATCAAGCTCGCTGTCGGGCATATGCTCCTGATCCGTCATGACGATGAAGCCCTTGACGTTTTTCAAGTGATCCTTCAGCGCCTCGATCAGCGGAACGAAGGTCAGGTCGACAAAGATATACTTGTCTTCCGCATGATTGACGATATAGGCAATCTGTTCGGGGAACAGGCGCGGATTGATCGTGTGGCAGACCGCGCCCATACCAGAGACGCCAAAGTAAATCTCCATATGGCGGTAGCCGTTCCAGGCAATCGTGCCGATGCGGTCGCCCAGTTCCACGCCGAGCTTGCCCAGCGCCTGCGCCAGCTTTTTCGCGCGCAGATTGACGTTGCGGTAATTGGTGCGGTGGATCGGCCCTTCGACCGAACGGGAGACAATTTCGACATCGCCATGATTGAGACCGGAATATTCGATTAAAGAAGAAATCAGCAGCGGCCGATCCTGAATAAGACCTAGCATTAAATACATCCCATGTTTGTTATTTGTTAGACTGTTGGCCTCAGCATAAAACTGCACTCGCGTCAGGTAAAGGCCCTTTGAGATTCGCCGGTTTTGCGCCTGTGTAAAGGCGCTTGACGCAGGGGCAGCGCGGCATTGCGACCATTATGAAACGCTAATTTTGTCTTTGTTGCCAATTTTTTGTATCAATAGCAGGAAATGCAACGAATCAAGGGGCCCATAAATGGCCATCGATCCTTTGGTCCTTCTGCCCGCCGCGGGCATCGCCGTACTGATCGTGATAATATATATCCGGCTGGTTGCCGGACGGCGCGACGCGCGTCTCACAACGGAGGAACTGGATACTTTCCTGCGGTTTCAGGAACCGGAGCGCACTGTCGCCCGCTCTGCGCTCAGCGAGGACGGGAAATATGCCCTTATCCGCTGGTGCGATGGTGAAGGCATTGGACTTGTGAGGGGCTTCGGTGACAAGCTTGTCTATCAGTCGCTGACGGCGGAGGATCTATCAAAATGCACATTGGATACAAATGCGCACGCGCTTAGAATCCCGCGTCAGGGCTTTGCCTTTCCGCCGATTATATTCCGCCCTGCCGCGGCGGACACCCACGCGGTCGAGGCTTTGATAAAAGGAGAGACGGATGCAGCTGCCTGACCCGGTGACATTCGCCATCCCCGCCTTTGTCCTTCTCATCCTGATCGAGGCGATGATCGGACGCTATGCGCCGAAGAAATCCAATTACGAGATGCGCGACAGCGCCGCCTCGCTCCTGATGGGACTCGGTAATTTCGCCATTGGCCTGGTGAATTTCGGGATCGTCGGCGCGGTATCGCTCTGGGTCTATCAGTACCGCCTGTTTGATATCGGCTATCACTGGTGGGCGTTCGTGCTGATCCTGTTCGCGGAGGATTTCTGCTATTACTGGTTCCACCGTCTCAGCCATGAGCATCGCCTCTGGTGGGCGGCGCATATCAATCATCACTCGTCGCAATATTACAACCTCTCGACCGCGCTGCGCCAGACCTGGACCGGCGGGCTGATCGGAACATGGATTCCCTGGCTGCTGCTGTCGCTGATCGGGTTTCCGCTGGCCCTGATCGTCTTCCAGAAGGGAATCAGCCTCGTCTACCAGTTCTGGATCCATACCGAGGCGATCGACAAAATGTGGAAACCGGTCGAGGCGGTGATGAACACGCCCTCGCATCACCGGGTGCATCACGCGATCAATCCGCGCTATCTCGATGCCAATTACGCCGGGATTTTTATCATCTGGGACAAGCTGTTCGGCAGTTTCGTGCCGGAAGATAAGGCTGAACCCTGCCGCTATGGCATCGTCAAGCAGATCGCGAGTTTCAATCCGCTGGTCATCGCCTTTCATGAATGGGCCGGGATTGCCTCCGACCTTGTGCGGGCGAAAAGCCTGAAGGCCGCCTTCTTCCATCTGTTTGGCCCGCCAGGCTGGAGCGAGGACGGCTCCCGCCTCACCTCCCGCATGATCAAGGAGAAGGAGCAAGCCCGTCTTTCCCGGCAGACGGCAGAGGCGGCGGATTGACCCGCTTTACGGATGCGGATAAATGAGTAAACTGCGCGGCAATCAAGAACAGGAATAACTCCGCTCATGCGAAAGGTTTCAGGAAACAATGTATATTGATGGAAAATGGCTCTCTGCGGATAGCGGCAACAGCTTCGATGTTCTCAACCCGGCAACCGGTGATGTGATCAAGCAAGTCGCCGATGGCGGCGCGGCGGAAGCCACCCGCGCGGTCGAGGCGGCAGATGCGGCCTTTCGCGACTGGTCCAAAACCACCGCCTATCAGCGCAGCGCCTATCTTTACAAAGCCTATCAGATCATGATCGAGCGGAAAGAGGATCTCGCCCGGACAATGACCGAGGAACAGGGCAAGCCGCTGAAAGCCGCCCGTAATGAGGTGCAGTACGGCGCCGACTTCCTGCTTTGGTACGCGGAAGAAGCAAAACGCGTGAACGGGGAAATTCTTCCCTCCGGCCGCGCCGATCAGCGCTTCATGGTGCTGCATCAGCCTGTCGGCGTGGTCGCGGCGGTCACCCCGTGGAACTATCCGATCTCGATGATCACGCGAAAAGTCGGCCCGGCGCTCGCCGCCGGCTGCACGGTCGTCCTCAAGCCCGCAGAGGCCACCCCGCTCTGCGCCATCGCCATGTTCGAGATATTCGAGGCTGCCGGTATTCCGCCGGGGGTCGTCAATCTGGTGACCGCGGCAGACCCGAAGCCCATCGGCGAGGTTTTCACCAGCCATCCGTCGGTCCGCAAACTCACCTTCACCGGTTCCACCAATGTCGGCAAGATGCTGGCCGGTCAGGCAAGCGCCAATATGAAACGCGTCTCGGCGGAGCTTGGCGGTCATGCGCCCTTCGTCGTGTTCGAGGATGTGGACCCGGCCCATGCGGCAAAAGGCGGGTCGCTGGTCAAGTTCCTCAACACCGGGCAGGCCTGCATCAGCCCGAACCGCTTCTTCGTGCAAAACGGCTCCTACGACCAGTTCGTCGCCACCTTCGAGGAACGGGTTTCCAAGATGAAGGCGGGCAGCGGGTTCGACGACGGCGTCGCCATCGGTCCGCTCGTTAATCAGGCGGCCATCGACAAGGTCGACCGGCAAGTGCAGGACGCGATCAGTAAAGGCGCCGAATTGGTGACCGGTGGCGTCGCCCTCAAATCCAACAATCTCGACAAGGGATATTTCTACGCGCCGACGGTGCTCGCCAATGTCACCGAAGACATGCTGATCTACCGGGAGGAGACTTTCGGTCCCGTCGCACCGATCATCCGCTTCGAGAGCGAGGACGAAGTGCTGGAAAAAGCGAACGATACCGAATACGGCCTCGCCGCCTACGTCTATACCCGCGATATCTCCCGCGCCATGCGCATGTTCGAAGGGCTTCGCTTCGGCATCATCGGCATCAATGATATCAACCCGACCAGCGCCGCCGCCCCCTTCGGCGGCATGAAGGACAGCGGCCTCGGCCGCGAAGGCGCCAAGGAAGGGATCATGGAGTATCTGGAAACCAAGCTCGGCGGTTTTTCGATCTAGGGATCAGCTAAGGATTTTAATCCCCGCCTCCCCGATCAGACCATCGACGATGTCTTTGGCTTCCTTGGGGAGGGACTGATAACGCGTCTTCAATTCATCGAGGCATTTCACCTGATATTTGAAGACTACTTGCGAATAGAGCTTGCCTTCAAGTTCGACAGAGAAGGTCTCTTCCCCGCTTTCGACCGCCGCCGCATTGGCCGCAAGGAACGGGAGATAAACCTCCCCGCAATAGGCGATCATCCCCTTCGTCATTGGCGGCAGGTCGCCAACGCCATACCAGTCCCCCTCGATCCCGGAGGCGTCATCAAGCTGCCGGAGCCAGCTTTCCGACCGTTGCGCCTCCTTGCGCATGATCGACATCGGCGTCGGATCGATGGAGAGCGTCCGGAGCTGCCCGTAAAGCCCAAAATCGGCAATCGAGGGCCGCGTCCCGAACAGATATTTATACTGGCCGACATCGGCATCGAGCAGCGCCAGGATATGATGATATCCCGCCTCGATAATCGGGGCGTTCTCCGGCGTACAACCGACGAGGGGCATCCGGCCAACCTGCCGGTCGGTAAAGAACCGGGCAAATTTTTCGCGCTGTTCCTCCGTTGCGCCGGGAGAGCGATCATCGGCGATCCAGCGCGCCGCGTAATGAATATCCGCGTCATAGGCCCAGCGGTAATGGAACATCATCTTGGTGACCCACTCATCGCCCATATCCTCCACCAGATGGGCGAGGAAGGCATGGGCGGGGTTATCGGGAATAACCGAGCGGCCCGCAGGGTGCCGGTCCTCCAGCATGTAGATCAGGCGCGTGCTGTCGAGATGCAGGCTGCCGTCTTCGGGCAGTTTCAGCACCGGCACCAGAACCGGGCGCAATCCTTCCAGTAAATGATCATTCTCCTCCGTTCGGAGAATCCAGTTATAGGGCAGCCGCCGGTAATGCATATGGGCGCG
>TARA_R110002095_G_scaffold66329_2_pt1 | contig 15095 bp, 18 predicted proteins | sample TARA_R110002095 | Tara Oceans TARA_R110002095 (sample SAMEA4397255) | marine metagenome | biome: Polar Biome; feature: [SRF] surface water layer (ENVO:00010504); material: water (ENVO:00002006), including particulate matter (ENVO:01000060) such as... | depth 5 m | reverse complement strand
AAGTCATACAAGGGACGCAAGTAATTGATGTAACAAACACAGAAGCTTTATTAGTTCGTAAAAATGGAGATGGCGGAGATGTCTTTGTTGTTGATACTACTAATTCAAAAATTACATTAAATTCGGAATTGCAAATCACAAGTACAGGAGTTGCAAGCTCTCCAGCTTTAGCAATAGATAACTCAACTGCTTCAACCTTTATTCATTCAGCAGAAATATTTGCTGGTAGTATGACAGCTAATCAAACTAATGCAATCTTTATAGGAAGAGTTGGTTCTACTAAAAATTCAGCTCAAATTGGTTTTAAATATAGTTCTGCTGGTGCAAATGCTAATTTATTAACACTAGGTCATTGGGGTGTCAATGAAAGTCTAGTTATTGATGGTGCTGGTAACGTAGGTATCGGAGCAAGCCCAATCGCTACTCACACAGATTATACGTCACTAACTGTTGGTGGATTAACAACATTAACAACTGTTGATGATACTGGGGCTGGTGGATTTTTTAGTTTAGGTCATAACCTTCATGTAGACACAGATAATAGCTATGAGTACATAGTTACAGATGAAGCCTCGATGTATCAGCAAATTAATGGTACTCATAAGTTTTTTGTAGCTTCAAGTGGTAGTGCTGGAGCAGATATAAGTTTGAGTACACCTTTAATATTAAATAATGATAGTTCAGCAACATTTGCTGGTGATGTAACAGTTTCTTCTGCAACAGATACTAAGCCTATTTTAAAATTGGAACAAACTGGTAATAATGTAAATGCTGGTCAATTTATTTTTCTTACAAGTGGTACTGCAAACGATAATGATATTTCAGGTGTAATGAGATTTAAAGGCATGAACGATGCTGGAACACCTGAAGAAATTGAATACGCTACGATTTATGCAAAACATACAGATGTATCAGATGGTTCGGAAGATTCAGAATTGCATTTTAGAACAATGAGTGCTGGTTCATTAGATTCAAGGCTCACACTTAGTTCTTCTAACGCTACATTTGCTGGTGATATTAGGCTATCAAATAATAAACCATTATATGCTTCGACTACTGGAGGTGCAACTACATCTTTAGTTGTTTTAAATAGTTCAAATAATTTAATGATTGGTCAGTCAAATGCAAATCACGCTACCGCAACATTACATGGTGGAACTGGAAATGTAACTATCCGAGCTGGTTCAGCATTAGTTTCAACCTTTGATACTTCAGGTAACACTACATTTGCTGGTGATATATCAGTTCCAGCGACTAATAAATTAAGATTAGATGGAGCTAGTGGTCATTCTTATATATATGAACATTCAAATGATGATGTTAGAGTTTACGTTGGTGGTACGGCTGTTTGGGATTTTCTAACAACAGGAGCTGGTGTAAGTGCTACTGGAAAACTTCATTTAGATGGTGGTGGAGACACTTATATTCAAGAAAGTAGTGCAAATGTATTAAAGGTATTTACAGGAGGCACTCAAGCTTTAGAGATTAATGCATCACAGAACGCTACATTTGCTGGTAATGTAGGTATTGGAATTGTTCCAGTAGCCACATTTCAAGTAAAAACTGCCTCTGATGTTAATTTTACTCTTTCAGCAAATAGTGGTGATTTACGAATAAACGCCGTTAATGATGCCGTAGATGGTGCTGTTGGATTAGAATTTAATGGAGCAGATTACGAGTTTTTAGGAACAGGAACAGCCACATTTGGTGGAAGTGGAGAGTTTAATAGAAACGATAGTAGTACAACTGGAGCTGACACGAATCGTTCTCTCTATTTAAAACAGGCTGGTAGTGGTGACGTTAATTTAGTTTTTAGCGACAATCAGCATAGTTTCAACATGGGTATTGATAATTCTGCAAATGCTTTTAAAATCTCTACACATAGCCATGAACTTCATACTAATACTCAATTCACATTGGATACAAGTGGGAACGCTACACTTGCTGGCACAATTACAACTACTTCTTCTACTGATGAAAAAATAATGCTTAAAGGTAGTAATAGTCCTTACATCAGGTTTTACGAAGGAACTACCGCAAAAGCCTATCTTCAATGGCACTCGGATGGAGTTATAAATTTAGAAAACCAAGAGCGTTCAACTAAATATGCTATGGGGGCAACTCATGCTTTTACTGGTGGCAACGTAGGAGTAGGAACTGCTTCTCCTGCATCAGAAGGTGGTGGTACAACATTGCACATTGCTGAAACTGGAGGAAGTGCCTCTGCTGTTTTAACTCTTACTGGCGGGAGTGGAGGAAACGGAAGTTTTACTGGGCAAATCCAATTTAACGATAAAGATGATACTGATGAAAGAATAGCCATGATTGGAGCTTCTCAATCTGGAACAGGAACTCCACCTGGAGGTAAGTTACATTTTTACACTCAAATAGATGGTGGAGCTTTAACTGAAGCGTTAAACTTAGATGCCTCCTCCCGAATCTCACTAAGTAATAATGATAGTGGTGCTGACAACACAGTCTTTGGGTTTTTAGCTGGTGCAAGTTTAGGAAGTGGTAACGACAGAAATGTCCTTATTGGAGATTATGCTGGAACAAATGTTGAAGCAGATTCAAATGTAATGATTGGTAGAGCGGTAGGCGATGCGATTACAAGTGGGGCACATAATATTTTAATAGGAGATTCAGCATTAGGTACTGCTACAACTGCAACTGAAAATGTAGCGATTGGTAGTGATGCTATGAGTTTAGTTCAAGCTGGTCAAGCTATTACTGGAGTTATTGCAATCGGTCAAAATGCAATAAAAGGTGGAAGCACAACTACTGCCATAGATGGAACAGTTGCCATTGGAAAAAGTTCACTTTCAGCCTTGACTTCAGGTGGTGGTAATACTGCAATCGGTAGAGAAGCTGGGCTTCTTGTAACAGATAATACAGATAATACAATTATTGGTCATCAAGCGTTTAATGCTTCAGATTCGGGTGACTCTGAAAACGTAGTTATTGGAAGTAACGCTGGTGGTCAAGTTAACAATGGTGGTAGTGATGGTAATGTTTTAATTGGCTTATCTGCTGGTTTAGGTGGAACTGGTGCGATGGCTAATTGTATTGCTATTGGTAAAAATGCTATGAAATTAACTGCTGGCAATGGTCAAGATGGAGCAGTTGCAATAGGAACTTCATCGTTAGGTGCTTTGACTTCAGGTACTTCTAATACGGCAGTAGGTTATGAAAGTTTAAAAGTTGAAGTAAATGGAGATAAGAGTACTGCAATTGGATATAGCTCATTAAAAAATCAAACAGGAACAAGCGGAGCTGTTAGTAATACTGCTCTTGGATTTGCAAGTGGAGATGGAATTACAACAGGCACTTCCTGTACTATAATTGGATCAGAAGCTGATCCTTCAGCTCATAACTCAATAAACCAAACAGTAATAGGTCAAGGTGCAACTGGTGTAGCAGATAACTCAGTAACGCTAGGTAATGCTAGTGTAACTAAAATCTATATGAACCAAAATGGTAATGGTAAAGTGATTCTTGGGACAATAGAGTTTGATGCAAGTCAAGCAACTTTAAGCACCAATGCCAATACTTTAGATGATTACGAGGAAGGTGATTACGATGTTGCGATTACAATGGCTAGTGGAACTGCAACTGTTTCTGGAGCGCAGAACAGACTAGCATACACAAAGATTGGACAAGTTTGTCATGTTCAAGGTGAGTTTGCAGTAAGCGCAATAAGTAGTCCATCAGGTTTGTTTTCAATTAATTTACCTTTTACTAGTAATAATAGTAAAGCTGATAATGCAGACAGAGGAGCTGGAGTAGCTAGAATGATTGGGTTTGCGAGTGGAGATAATGGGACTGGAACTTTTCAATTTGATAACAATTCAGCCTCAGCGAATTTAAAAACTTTTGATTTGAGTGGAAACCCAGTACCAACAACATCAACGACTGTATATATTAGTATTAGTTTTATAACGGCTTAATTGGATAATTAAGTGGAATGAATAACAAGGAGATATAATGGCTTTAAGCAAAGTAGTATCAGACGATTACGAAGTTAGAACAGAATATAAACATATTAATATGCGCACTAAAACTTCAATTATAGAAGATGGAAAAGAATTGTCATTTTCATATCATAGAAAAGTATTTACACCTGATATGGATGTAAGTGCAGAGTCTGCTGAATTAAAGGCACTAGCTGGTGCATTATGGACAGATGAGATAAAAGCATTATACGAAGATAGCAAAGATTAATTAACAAACAAGGAGTCTAAAATGGCTAAAGAAAAAAAAGAAAAGCCAGTCTTGAGTCTTAATGATAAAGAGTACATCATCGAGGATATGACTGACGAGCAAAGAACGATGGTAAATCATATTAATGACTTACAAAACAAACAGAACACTAATATCTTTATGGCTGATCAATTATCAGTTGGTAAGAAAGCATTTATTAATATGCTTAGTGAGTCATTAGAAACTGAAGTCGTAGAGGCTGAAGTCGAGTAATGATTGTTCGTCAATGTGCCTATGATCACGATGTATTAATTCATAAAAATACAAAACCTAATATGACTAAAAGTATTAAACAGGCTGATGGTACTATTATTTCCATGACATACCCAAATGCTAAAGAGTACTTCCTTTCAGTAGATGGTGAGATCATTAAGAAAAGTGATTCTTTTCAAACTATTGAAACAGCGTATATAGAAGAATGTGCTAAAAAACATTCAGATGGTCATGGGCATATTGACATTGTAAACCATAAACTCATAAGTAATAAGGTGACAAATAGATGAATAATCCTTTAGCAAAACTTGTTTCATGGCAACTGAGAACTGGACAGCTTGATGGCTGGACTTCCTATCACCTTGCTGGGGGAGCTTTCTTTTGTAAGATCTTCCAATGGTTGAACTGGAGTTCTTTTTGGTGTGTAATGGGAGTATTTATAGTAGGAGTCCTATGGGAAATCTTTGAGTGGATAATAGAAAATTATCAACCTTATAAGACAAAACGTAGGTGGGCATATAATACTGCATCTGACCTGATTGTAGAAACTGCAATAGCTTTATGGATGGTATTATGAATAAAAAAATAAAGAAGTTAAAAAATGGAGATTTTGAAGTTGTTAATACAAGTTATAACATTCCTGTTCGGTATATTTATGTTAAGTAGTTGTTCTAATGGTTGGTATCTAGGTAACCTACATTTAGGGAGCAATGACTCTTCTTATGTAGCATTAGTTGATCAAGACTCAGTAACACATCATTATGATAATAATGTTTCTTTTGCTAAAGACTCATGGTGTTATACTCATAATCAATGGGAAGTAATAAGAAAGAAATGAAAGAAACCTTGAAGATAAAATTGTTATTGCAAACTCAAAAACTGGGAATCTATTTAACAAACCTATCATGGGAAAAAGGTTTAAATGAAAAAAGTTGGCAGAGGGGTAAAAAAAGGAGGAGTGAATAATGGACTTTATGGCAGTTTATGCGGAAGCTGGGATGATAGGTATTGTGGGGGTTATGTTTGTTTATTTAGTTATCTCTCTTTCTAAAAAATCTGATGCACAACAAGAAACATTAAAAAACTTAGAAGTAGAGAATAAAGGTCAAAGCGAAACTTTAGGCAATACAGAAGGAATGATTATAAAACTAATAGAGCGATGGAATGATTCCGATGCTGTAAGAGACAGAAGGTATGAGCAGACAATGGAAGCTGTTTCAGATTTAGAAAAACAACTTTCAAGAATGGATGGTATTATGTCAAGAATGAATGGAAATGGTCGTGGATAGCTTAAAAGTTAGTGTAGGAAGTTCAGGAAGTATGGTAATGCTGTTTATGGATCTTTTGCCTTATACATTAGGCTTAATAATAGCAGTAATGAATATTGTTTATCTTTATTATAAAATTAAAAAAACAAAGGAGTCGTAATGGACTTTAAGAAAATGATGCTTGATCTTGCAGAAATACAAGCTGAGAAAATGAAAGCTGGAGCAATGGAGCATATTGAATCAGACGAATTTGCTAAATTACTTGCAACTAAGTTAAACGAAAAGATAAACATACCTTTCGTTTCAGAAGAAAAAGAACAATTACTTTTCGAAAAAGTAATGGATGTAGTTACTGATATGATGGGTGGTTACTTTAAAGGAAAGTAATGCCAAAGAAAAAAGACTCTAGACTAACAAAACACGGATTAAAAGGTTACAATAAACCTAAAAGGACTCCTAGTCACGCTAAGAAATCTCATGTTGTATTAGCAAGGACAGGAGGAAAAGTTAAGTTAATTCGATTTGGTCAACAAGGGGCTAAGACAGCAGGCAAGCCAAAACGAGGTGAGTCTGCTAGAATGAAAGCAAAAAGAAAATCATTCAAAGCCAGACACAGAAAGAATATATCCAGAGGGAAGCTTTCAGGGGCTTACTGGGCAAACAAAGTTAAATGGTAGGGAGGTAATCTATGCCTAAAGGTAAAGGATATGGTTTCGGTAAAGCCAAACCAAAGAAAAAAAGAACAACTAAGAAGAAGAAAAAGAAGTAGTGTACAAATTTGGGAGAAAGAGTCGTAGCAGACTAAAGGGTGTAGATAAACGTTTAGTAGCAGTTTTAGAAGAACTGTTAAAGATGATGGATGTTACGATAATTGAAGGGGTTAGGTCTGAAGCAACTCAATATAAATACTTTTTAGATAGAAAAAGCAAACTTGATGGGAAGAATAAACTATCTAAACATCAATTAGGCAGAGCTGTTGATTTAGCCCCTTACCCAATAAAATGGGAAGAAAGTGAAAGATTCTACTACATGGGTGGTATGGTAATGGCAATAGCTAAGAATCTTGGTTTTAAAGTAAGATGGGGTGGAGACTGGGATCGAGATGGCGAGGTCAAAGATCAAAGCTTTATGGATCTAGTTCATATTGAGATATTAGATTAAAAAGGTTAAGACTTAACCATTGCATAAGAATAGTTTGAATTGTAAATTAGGAGAGATATGGCGTACTGCACAAATAGAGACTTAAAGGATGTATTTCCATCCGTTGATGAATACGACACAAAAACGCCTATCTATGGCTTTGTAGTAGATTCTAGTAATAGATACAAAGCTAGTAACTGTGGTTTGGTTACTCAATTATTTGTTAATGGGGAGAATTTAGGTAACGCTCAATCTTCCTCAAGTGCAGTTGATGCCAATGGTGAATGGTTCTATGATGACACTAACGATGTTGTCTACTATAATAATAGTGCCGTTAACCCTAATGATATGTTAGTTGAATCTGGAGATGATTGGGATTCTATAAGAACTCGATATATTTCAAATGCTAGTAAGTATCTTGACTCAAGGTTAGATGGTAGATTACCTAGAGAACAATTTAAAGACCAAGATGGGAATTATGATTACATTATAATAAGAACTACTGCTTTAATAGCTTGTAGCTTTTTGATTCGTGCTTCCCAACCCACATCTGAAATCTCAGATGCTTTATTTGCTGAAGCAGAAAAGAATATGCTTTCAATTAACGAGGGGAGTACAAAACTATCTTGGCAAATAACTGGTGATTCATCTCAAGGTGTAATAAGAGAAGTCTCAGTTAATGGCAATCTAAGGATTGTTGATACTAGAGGTCAATATCACGACATCTATGATCGTATAGGAGTTAAGGTTACAACAGCAGGAGCTTTTGGGACTGCTAAATACTCTGTATGGTTAAAAGATGGGGACAACTTAGGAGCTGAAAGAATGAATAATAGTGAAGATGCTGATTACGTCGATACTATTAATGGGCAATACCAAACTTTAGCTAGTGGTGTTACTATTCGTTTTGCAGGAGATACAGCAGATACGGCTACATTAAACGACAAATGGGAGATAGAGTTCTTTGGTAAGAATGAATCTGCGTTAGATGTCGGTTCACCTTACACTATACATATGTCTCGTAGATAATGCCAATTACATTCGTAAACATATGGGAAACAAAAATTTTAGATACAATCCGTACTTTTTTAAATGCGGAGTTTGCTGGCAGTATTCCAGTTTACACAGGAAATTTTAAGGATATGGGTAATCAGTCTATACGCCTTAACCCAATAGGTTCTGATCTTATTGAATACAATACAACAGCAGAAACTAGGGAATACATTTTAGATGTTTCATACACATTTAAAGAAAAGATGGTCAAGAAAGATACTTGGGAGCATATACTTCGTCAAGTATCACATATAGAAGCATTGTTCTTTAACAATCAAAATAATACCTTTCATAATGGCAGATTTGACACAGCTAGGATCAATGAAAAACAAGAAGCTGAATCGGACATAGAAGGATTAAATATTATTAGATGGGAATGGAGATGTTCTTATATGGGGAATATATCTTAAAGTAATAAAGGAGAGATATGAAAGTTAAACTAAAAGATAAAAATACAACTTTGCCAAATTGTTGGAAAGAATGTGGTTGTTCATTTAAAGATTGGGAAAATCTTCACAATGGAGAATCAATAGAAGTAAGCAATTTAAATAATATAAAACATTTAGTAGATGTTTCTAAATCCAAAAAAGGAGATAAATAATGGCAATAGCATCACAAGCTTTTTCACCAAAAGAGTGGAAAGTAGCAATAGTTTCAGATGCAACAAATGCAGGAGCTACTGGGATAGGCAGTACAATGCTTCAATTAGATGTTGATTCTATAGGTATGCCTTCTCTTAACCCCAACCAAGTTGTTGATGTAAGAACAGGGACAGGGAGAACTTTTAAGCCTGCTGATTTTTTTCAAGATAACAAATTAAGAGTATCTGAAATTTCACTATCAGGTACAATGCACTTAGATGCTGGTCATAAACTATTATTACAAAATATATGTAATGATATGAGTGGTGACATAGGCGTAGCATCTGGATTTGCCCCTGCTAGTCAACTTTATGGCTCAGCAGTTACAAATGCTGGTTCTTCTTTAACACTTGTTATGCAACCTTCAGATGTAACTAACCAACAAGGTATGGAATTTTTTGGTTGTGTTGTAACTAATTTTACATTATCTGCTGATGCAACAGCAGAAGGTGGGCGATATAAATTCTCTGCTACTTTACAAACTGGTAAAGTTCCAGACTTAGCATCTGTAGCTGAACCAACTATTACGCCTTACGCTAATACAACGGATGTATTTTTAAGTTCTGCTAGTGGAATTAAAGTATTTAATACAGAGGCTATTATGCAGTCTTTCTCTACGACTATTGAAAGCCCAGCAGTCTTTACTGGATTTACTTCTACTGGCTATCAAGCAGTCTCTAGGGGTGCAGAAGTTGCAGTTACCGCTGAGTCAACAATAAAGTATGATGCAAATACTAAAACTCTTATTAATACTTTTGATACTCAAACATCAGCATTAGCTGGTAATTCTTTAGTAATTACTAATAATAATGCTTATGGAGTATTAATTGATAATGCAGTTTTAACAGATGTTGCTTTGAATGAAGGTGATATTATGATGCTAAATTGTGCTATGAAATCAGTTGATGATGGTACTGATCCACTTATCCTTTTTGATGTGTCCTCATAATGAAACTTAAATCTGGAGTAGAAATAGAACTTAAAGAAATGTCAGTAGACGATATTGACTTCTGCAATGATCTTCCTCAAATGAGATATGAAGGAAATGAGATTGTAGCTATTACTAACTTAGCAAAAGCAAGAACAGCTTGGATTCGCAAAGGTGTTAAGGGTGCTAATGATATTTTCATTAGGAAACTTAGCGATGACGAAAAAAACAAACTATCTTTAGCTGTTCAAGAGTTTCAACGCTTGGGGGAATAGAAGCCCTCACACTAGAAAGTAACTTTTTAATTGAAAAACAATGTGAGGGTTGTATGTATCATACATACCCCTATAAAGCTCAAATTCCTGTCTTAGTAGACGGAAGATATGAGAATCAGACCTTTACATCAAAAGATGATGTTTGGAAAGTTATTGATCTAATAATAGCAGAAACAAAAGAAGAGAATCAAAAGGGTAGTAGTTTCAATATCGCAAGTTCGGTAATGGCACAGCTACCCTTTTTTACTTGTATAAACATAATGTTAAGCAAAAATGCACAAAAAGATATATCAAGATTTATGTATGTAAAACAATTTAATGTTCCTGCATACAAAGGCTCTTATGGAGATCAGCCTAAAAAATGGATTGAAAAAAGTTTTTTATTAAATAATTTGATAGAAAGACAGAAAGCGAAGGTAGGGAAAGATGGCAGATAATACAATAGATATAATATTCGGGGCAAAAGGCGATAAAGATGTAATAGAAGCTATTAAAGCTTTAGATACTTCTACTAAAAAACTCATCAGTACTCAAGCTAGTTTAGCTAAGGCTGGGAAATCTCAAGTAAAACAGCATACTCAATCTCAAAAAGCTATGATAGCTTTAGATGTTAAACTTAGGGCATTAGGAACAAGTTTTACAAAAGCTAAAATTGATACAAATGTCCTAACAAAAGCATATAAAGGAAATAAAAGAGCAATAGCTCAAGTTAGATTAGAATCTCAAAAGTATATAAAAACACTTGATAGAAAAAGAAAAGGCATTTTAGATACTGAACACGGAACTAGAATACTCGGAGGTTCTTTTGCAGTTTTAAGATCAAAGATGTTACTAGCTAGTTTTGGAGCTGGGTTATTTGGAGCATCCATAGGAAAACTAACTAAACTATTTGGAGAACAGGAGCAAGCTGAAAAAAAATTAGAGACAGCTATTGGAAGACATTCTTCTGTATTACTCGCTTTTGCATCTGCTCAACAAAAAGTTACTACTTTTGGAGACGAAGAACTTATTAATGCTATGTCGCTTGCTGGTGCTTATACAACAAATGAAAAAGCTATAGCTAGGATTACTACCGCTTCTATGGATTTAGCCAAAGCTAAAGGAATGGATTTAAATAGTGCTGTTGATTTAGTTGCTAAAAGTATTTTTAGTAGTACTAATGCTTTGTCTAGATACGGAATTGAAGTAAAGGGAACAACTGGATCTACAAAAAGATTAGAAGAAGCAACTAAAAATATATCTAAACTTTATGGAGGTCAAGCTCAAGCTAATGCGGAAACATTTTTAGGCTCAATGAACCAATTATCTAATAGTGTTGGAGATCTGGGTGAAAAATTTGGTTCTGTATTAGCCCCATCAGTAATGCTGGGAGCAAAAGGAATTAAAGCATTTGCAGACTCAATAGATACAGAAGAAATAAAAGCATATGGAGTTGCTTTAGTGTTGGTAGCTGGAACATATATTGGAGTAACAAAAGGTAGTCTGATGTTAAGTAAGGCAATGATAGCCTTAAATAAGGTATCAAAGAAAAATCTTCTTGTTTTTGCTGGGATGGTCGCAATTGGAGCAATAATAGATAAATTTAATTTTTTTGCAGACTCTACGGAAGACCTTACAGAAGAACTAAAAAAATTAGAAGGTGCAATGGGAGATTTAAACTCCACAGGAACAAAAGGTATTTTTGTTTTTGATACATTAAGATTAGCTCAAATAAAACAAAATGATGTTACAAATAAAGCAAATTCGCTTGCAATAAGAGATCAACAAAACCACGAAAAATTAAAACAATTACGAGAAAGTTTAAACCTATCATATGGAGCAACAGCAGATCAATTTAAAGAAATGATAGGTAGCAATTCCGCTATGTTAGAGCAATTTACAATATTAATGACAGAGCATACTGAAATTGAAAGAGAGCAACAAAAAGAAAAAATTGAAATGGCTTTGCAATCAGCTCAAATGATAATGCAGTCTTTTAATTCAGTAACAAATGCTTATAAACAACAAGTTTCTGAAAGAGAAAAATCTGAGCTTAAAAGTTTAAAAAACACATTGAGTTATCAAGGGGCATCTTCTGAGCAAAGAAAAAAAATGGAAGAAGATGTTACTAAAAAGTTTGCAGATGAAAAATTAAAAATTTGGAAAATGGAAAAATTTTCAAATCTTACTAGAGTAGCTATGGATACTGCAAGTGGAGTAATGAAAGCTTACTCTCAGTTAGGGGCGTATGCCACTCCAGTAGCTATTGGTATAGGGGTATTAGGAGCAATACAGGCAGGAATTATAGCAAGTCAAAAACCACCTAAGTTTGAACAAGGTGGTATGATCGGAGGACAAAGGCATTCTCAAGGCGGTACAATGATTGAAGCTGAAAGAGGCGAGTTTATTATGTCAAGAAGTGCTGTCCAATCCGTAGGTGTAGAAGCCTTAAATCAGATGAATCAAGGTGGAGGTGGAGGACTAACACTTAATATCTCTGCTCCATTAGTAGATGAAGCAATCATAGACACTATTATTCCAGCTATACAAAAAGCACAAAGGATGAACCTAGCATAATGGCATTTGGAAATGAAATAAAATCAGCAAGCATTGTTGAAAATTGGTTATTTGATATAGCAGGGACAAGTAGTAATACTTTAAGATTTGCTTTTTCAGATTGTACAGTCTCTAGTGTTTTTTATTACGGAGTAATATTAAATAAACCTAGTATTCGTGAATCAATTAATTTAGAAACTTCTACAGCTAAATCGTCTAATCTATCTATTACGATTCCAGATTTTCAATATAACAATGGGTTGATAAGTGAAATATTATTTGGAGGTTCAATATACTTTATTAACCAAACTGTAACTGTGAAGTCTATGATAAACAATGCAACACCTAATGTTATTGGGTACTTTAAAATTGCTCATATTTCAAGGTCTATAGACAGTATTAGTATTGAAATGATTACTTATAGTCCGTGGGATGAGATTTCTTTACCTACAAATAAAACTTCAACAAATAATTATGTGCCTATCCAATATGGAAATTTTACTAAAAATGAAAATACAAGTTACTCTTCTCCTCAATTTGCTCAAACTCTAAGTAGCATAGCTTATTGCCCAGCTCCTTATCACAAATCAAGAGGAGGCGTAGAGCAGTTTAGTACAAGCATAGTAGAACAATCCTCTAATGCTGAATTAGCATATTATGATAAGAATTTAGAAACATTTATTCCTTTTACAAATGTAATTTCTGGCACAATTAGCAGTTTTGCTAGTCATTTTAAATCAACAACCGATCCTTTGTTTACTAGAGGTTTTAATTATAGACCTACTGATTTTATAGATCACGATAATCAATGGACTAATGAAGCAAATGTTACTAATACAACAACAACTGACTATGCTCTATTTTCTAAAACTTTAAATTGCTCTGGTACAACGAGCGGATTTACAATTCTTAAAGCAAGTAACCATTTAGATTATGTATTTCCAAAACCACAAGGAAAACTAAAAAACTTAACCCTTACTGTAGATTTTACTACTAAGAATTTTGTTGCTCAAAATGTTTCAGGGGATATATATACTACAAAAATATTTATAGACTGGAGTGGTTCTGGAGATAACTTTGAACTAGTTCAGACAATAGCCATAGGAGATGCCTCATCAAACTATGTAAATAGAAGTTACAGTAAAGTCTATGCTTCAGTTGGTGATGATGGAGAAGAGTTAGATATAAGCTATCCTAATACTATTAAAATAGCTATAAGTATAGTAGTTACGGATGATTCAGCTCCCCATCAAATACTAACGACAACAGAGATTAGAGTAAAAGAAGTATATGCAAAAGTTGAAATTATTAATGAAGAAGCAGATATAGACTTTGCTTATTGTGCTGGAGATGGATTACCAGCTACAGGGTGGGAATTAGTAAATGGTGGTTCTACAGGATTAGCAATAACAAGAATACACGAAGCCCATAGAGATATGCTTTATAGGTTTGCAGATATAACAACAGATACAGGCAGTATTGATGGTTGGTCAGATTTAGCAACAAGCAGATCAGGATGGCTTATAAGATATTGGCTATTAAAAGAGACCACTTTAAAGAATATTTTAAATAAACTGCAATATGAAGGTGGATTTATTTTTAGATTTAAACAGGGAAACATTAATTTACCTCAATATATACATATTAAGAATAGTTATAGTAGCTCTGATTATACATTAACAAAACTAGATATATCAAAACCTACAGTCACTATAACAAATTATAAAGACTTAAATACTAGAGCTGACATCAACTATAATAAGCACCCTGCTCAAAACAAATATGAAACAGGGGTTAGAGCCTCTTCTTCAACAACAAGATCTAATTATAGTATTACGGCTAAAGAAAATATATCAGATATAAGCCTAGATGCTTATGTAGCTCCAACTATTGATGCTTACACAAGCCAAGCCCCAGTAGAGAATGCAAATATCAATGATGATTTTTTTTCATACTATCATAACTGTTATGGAGAGCCTAAAATAGAAATAAGTGCAAATTTAATAAACCCTAAGTTTTTTAATTTAGATATAGGGGATATTGTTGATTTTTCCAATATGTATCCTAAAAAAATCTTTGCTAAATCTTTTACTAATGTAGCCTTTATGATAACTTCAGTTACAAGAACTTTAGGAGTATTAAAATTTAAAGCTAGAGAAGTTGGCGTAATAAGTTAAAATTTAATAAAATTAAGGAAATAAAATGAGCTATCAAAGAATAAAAACACCTAAACTATATATAGATAATATTAATTGGTTGTTATCACAAGGGAAAATGGCAAGTACAGACATTACTTCTTCTGGTGCTAGTATGTTAGCAGGCTCATCAATCCACGAATTTTTTGATATGAAACCAAGCAATTTACAAACCATAGATTGTGGAGGGGCTTCAGCAGGGTTTAAATTAAAAATAGACACTACTATAGGTACAGATGCTACTCAGGATTCTAATTTCATAGCTATTTTAGGTCATAATTTAAAATCAGCAGGAGCAAAAATATCTGTTCAAATTGATGATGACATAAATTTTGGATCGCCACAAGGGAATGGAGATATTCTTTCCATGACCGATATAGTCAATTTTGACATTCAAGCAAATGTAGATACCCTTACAAATATTGCTGAAGATTTAACAACATCTGAAACAGGAATTACTGTTCAATCAGGTCACGGAGATCGTTTTTCAGAGGGAGATTTTATAAAAATTAATAATGAAATTATGTATGTAGATTCTGTTTCTGGCGATGTACTAACAGTTGACAGGGCTTCTACAGATACAACCG
>TARA_R110002095_G_scaffold51813_3_pt1 | contig 15161 bp, 8 predicted proteins | sample TARA_R110002095 | Tara Oceans TARA_R110002095 (sample SAMEA4397255) | marine metagenome | biome: Polar Biome; feature: [SRF] surface water layer (ENVO:00010504); material: water (ENVO:00002006), including particulate matter (ENVO:01000060) such as... | depth 5 m | reverse complement strand
CAACGGAAGTCGGAATCGCAGGCAGGTTTTCTTCCACGTGTAATAACAAAATCTGATTTGCGTCCCAGATTTTCAGAGAACGATCATCAGAAATTGATGCCAGCAGTTTGGCATCGGGGGAATAAGCAATTTGAATCACCGGATTTTCATGTGCAAAACGGGCATAAACCAGAGGGTTGATTTTTGCCGAATTCCGGGAAACCAATCGCCATTTGCGAATCCGGTTGTCTGCACCTGCCGCCAGAATAAAATTACCGTCCGGGCTGAAGGTGACCGTATACTGCTCTTTGAGGGGCTGACTGAGCGTATCTAGGCGATTTCCGGTTGCGACCTGCCAGACCTTAATCGTTGCATCGGCTGAGGCACTGGCGAGTGTGGTACTGTCCGGACTGAATGCCAGGTCAAAAATGGCACCGTTGTGGCCCGTTAACTGACGTACCTGTTTACCGGTTTCGATATCCCAGAGAATAATCTTCTGGTCATAACTGCCGGTCGCCAGCCATTTGTTATCCGGACTGATCTGCGCCGCATACAGCCCATCCCGATGGCCGACAAACTCCTGCTGCTTCTTGCCGGTTGTCACATCCCAGATAGCAGCCTGACCGAACAAGCCGGTTGTTCCGGAAGCTGTGATCAACCATTTTCCATCGGGGCTGAACTGCACCGAATTCACTTTGCCGGGGAGTCCTTTGATGGTACGGACGATTTTGTTTGAACCGCCTGATAAAAGATCGACTTCTGCAAACCGCGCGATGGCAATCAGGTCGTTTGCTTTTGACCAGTCAAGCGCGTCGATTGGTTGTGTGACGGATGTTGCCGGAGCGATTTTGGGGACGGTTAATTCCATTCGCGCCGGTGATTTACCAGAGGGGCCTTTGGCTCCCTGATTGACCCACTCCACCAGTAACCCGATTTCCTGAGGCGTTAATTTGTCTCCACTGTCTTCCGGGGGCATCACTGGTTTGGCTTCGCCTGTGACCATCCGAATCAGGCGACTGCTCTTGCTGTCGCCGGGAAGAACCGCCGGTCCCTGTTTTCCCCCTTTGAGCATGGCGTCGTAGGAATCGATGACGAATTTTCCTTCAGGATCATCAACCCCATGACAGCTTTCGCAATATTTTCGAAACAGGGGGGCGATCTGTTTCTGATAGTCAATTTGTATCTCTGCAGCCTGTAACATTTCGGCTTGTCCGACCAGCAGGATCAGTGAAAAAAACAGAATGAAATTTGACAGGGTAGGAAACATGGATGACCTCAAGTCAGCTGTTTATATAAATTATAATTTTTGATCGGAAACGGTGCGTGACTTAGTGATTGAACAGAAACTCGCGGCTGCTGAGCACTCCCCAGAAGAGATCTTCGATCGCCATTCGTTTTTCTGTTTCGGGTGTCTCTGTCAGCAGTTTTGACAGTTTCGTTTCTTCCTCAGTGGTTGGCTTGCGGGAGAGGCACAGCATGTAAATATCCGCAATCACTTCCTTGTCCGATTTCTTTGCTTCCATTAATTTCGTGACGCGACTTTCTTTGGCTTTGAGTTTATTGTTGATCGTGTCGCCATTGGAAATGTGCAAGACCTGCACCATCGTAGGCTCTTCCGTGCGTTCACATTCACAGGTAATCATCCGTTCGTTCCGACCGAAGGTTTTCAGAAAGTAGGAGATGACCGAGGAATCGTAAAGCTGGATGGCTTTTGTTCCTTTGGGATAAAAATCGGTCTTTTGGGGTTGCGGCTCAAAATATTGAGTGAACTCGTCAGGAACTTCAGTGACTTGAGAAATGCCATCCAGCAGAACTTCGGCCATCATGCGGCGGGGATAATAACGGGAGTAAAATCGTTGCTCATCCTTATTCTCCGGAAGCGGCTGGCTGCTGCGCTGGTAAGCGGCTGACTGCAGAATGACTTTCATCAGCGCTTTTAAATCAAACTCCTGCTGCACCAGATAGTCGGAAGCGGCGACGAGCAATTCTTCATTACTGGCAGGATTGGATTCCCGCATGTCATCGACCGATTCCACCAGCCCCACGCCAAAGAAGTTGGCCCAGACGCGATTGGTAATCGAACGGCTGAAAAAATGATTCTCTTTTGATGTCAACCAGTTTGCCAGATAAATGCGGCGGTCTTCGGGAGCGTTGATATCAATGGCTTCACCGTCGAGAGGCGTGGGGGGCTGTGGTTTGCCGGTTAAGGGTTGCACCAGATCGCCTTCGGTGGCAACGAACAGCGTTCGAATGCCATCTCCCGAACTCTGGCTGCCTCCCCAGCCTTTGGCGCGGACGCGGGAAAAGAAATTCGCCATCGCGTAATATTGGTTATTCGTCCATTTCTCCAGCGGATGGTTATGGCATTTCGCACAACCAATCGCCAGTCCCAGAAATGCCTGGCTGACATTTTCGGTCATGGTTTCCGGATCCTGATGAATGGCATAAAAGTTGGTGGCACCATTTTCAATGCTGCTGCCTTGCGCGGTAATTAATTCCCGCACCATCTGATCCCAGGGGGTATTCTGCTTCACATGCGTGTGAATCCATTTATGATAAGACTTCACGGCCTGTGGACGAATGAGAGCCCCGTTGACCAGTAACAGGTCCGACCACTTGTAGGTCCAGTAGTCAATGAATTCAGGCCGTTCGAGCAGTTGATCAATGAGTTTGTTGCGTTTGTCGGGGCTCTGGTCAGCCAGGAAAGCGGCGACTTCCTCAGGTTTCGGAAGTGTACCAATCGTGTCGATATACACTCTGCGAATGAAGTCCGAGTCGCTCGATTGAGGAGAGGGGGGGAGGTTCAATCGCTTCAGCTGTTTGATGACCAGTTCATCAATGAAATTATTTTGTGGTGATTTCGCATAAACTGCGGGATTAATTTTCTGCTCGTAAGGAGAAGTGATTTTGGAGATCGCAATTTTACTGGAAAAGTTGCAGACTATGGCGCCTTCTCCAAAACCGGTCACTTTAATTGTTCCCAGCGCATCTACTGATGCCACACTTTCGTTGACAGAGGAAAACGCGGTCCATTGTGTGACATCGCGAACGGACTGGTCGGAATAGTGTGCCTGTACCAGCAGTTGCTGTGTTTGTCCTTTGGCCAGGATTGATCGGGCCGGGAGGACTTCCAGCGTTTCAATGACAGGATCGGTTTCAGCAGGAGCGGGTGCGCCTTGGGCAATCCAGCCGGCGAGAATTCGGTATTCAGGTGAGTCGGTCTCGAAACGCACACCTCCTTTATGAGGAACCGCTCCCGTAGGTTTGATCAAAACCAGACTGCGTGCCGGATCAGACAATTCGATGCGGCGTCCCCGTGACTGCTTCACAATTGTATGGAAATCACCCAGTACATCGTAGGCTTTCAGCGAGAGTCGAAAGCCGCCTTTGCCGGCGAGGGCGCCGTGACAGGGGCCGGAATTACAGCCTGCTTTGGTTAAAATCGGCTGCACATCATTACGGAAACTCCACTGATAAGGCTCATCGATACCAGTGACGGAAACACTGCTTTGGGATTGAAGCGTTCCCTGTTTCGCTGTGATGACGGCTTCGCCATTACTGACAGGGATTAATGTCTGTCCCTCGATCTTGACCACCGCGGGATTGCTGGAAGAGAGTTGCGTTTCGGCGGTGACCGGCCCTGCGATCTCGCCGTCATTGTTGATTTTCTGGACCGAAAACCCATGCCGTGCTTCCTTGCCTGAGAGTTGGATTTTCTCGGGGAGCAGGATGATTTTTTCTCCTGCTTCCGCAGTACTGAGAAAACCGGAATGCATGCCGGGAGCAAGCAGGCTGGTGAAGATCAATAACAGAAAAAAGCGTGTGACTTGTCTGGCAGGAAACATTGCGCACTTCTCTTTATGGAACGAGTCTTTTGCTTTGAATGATTTACGATGACAAAACAGGAATGATCTCAGGAGTCAGTGGTGCAGACTCCGTTCACGATTTGGTAAAATCGTGATGTTATTATTAACACCGGCGTTTCATCTCAATAGATGGTGTGTTTTAAAACAGTTCGCGAATTTCATGATTACCCACATCCACCAGCGGGAAGGGACGTCCTGAAGGACCGGGCAGTACTGTATGCAGATCAAAGCCGAGGCTGTGATACACGGTTGCCGCCAGATCGCCGGGCGGAACAGGGTGATCCGCGGGAACACCGCCAATCGGGTCACTGCTGCCGACAACACGCCCCCCCTGAACGCCACCACCGGCAAAATAGCAGGTGAAACATTGCGGCCAGTGATCCCGGCCACCGGCTGGATTGACTTTCGGGGTTCTGCCAAACTCGGCGACATTACAGACCAGGGTTTCATCCAGCATGCCGCGATCATACAGGTCTTCGATCAGCGCACTATAAGCCTGATCGTACATGGGGGCCACAATATTCTTCATGCCCTCAATGGAAGTGAAAGGTTTGGAACCGTGAATGTCCCAGGTGATTTCATTAAAAACGGTCAGGAATGTATTGATGGTCACAAAACGAACCCCGGCTTCCACCAGGCGCCGTGACAGCAGACAGCACTGGCCGAAACGATTCATACCGTAACGTTCCCGAACTCTGGTTGGTTCTTTCGACAGATCAAAGGCTTCGCGTGCTGCTTTACTGGTCATCAAACGGTAGGCGGAATGGAAATTACCATTGAGCAGTTTGGCGTCTTCAGTGGATTCAAAGTAGTCTATTGTATTGTCAACCACTTCTCGAATTTTTTTACGGCGATCCAATCGAGCCGTTCCAATCTCTTTCGGAGGGAGCAGATCGGGAACTTTGAAATCCGGTTTGGATGGATCGGCCATCAATGCGAACGGGTCATGCGCTTTCCCCAGAAAACCACCGGCCTGACCGTTGGGAAGATTACCGCCGCCGCGGCCCATTGTTTCGGGGAGTACCACATTCGCCGGCAAGTCTGTTTTGCGCCCGCGGAGATAATCAACGACCGAACCGATGTGTGGCGTATTCACCCCACCGGTAAAGAGACGACCGGTCTGCATCATCTGCCAGCCGGCATCATGGACGGCGGCTGCGTTATGATAACAGGAACGGACCAGCGAAAACTTGTCCGCCACTTTCGCATGCAGAGGCAGAATCTCAGAGATATCGATATCCGGTGAAGCGGTGTGGATTGGTTTAAAGGGACCTCGGATTTCCGCCGGGGCATCCGGTTTCATATCGAATGTATCTAACTGGCTGGGGGCACCCAGATTGAAAATCATAATTGCCGAGCGGTTGTCATTTTTTTTGTCGACAAGCCCCTGTTCTTTCGCTTCCAGGTATTGGGGAAGCGACAGTCCCATCGCACCCAGTGTTCCGACTTGCAGGAAATCTCTGCGGGTGACTCCACTGCAGGTATGTGCTGTGCCTCGACCAGTAAATTTCAGCATGATTTACCCCAAATGATGGATTTAAACACAGTGCTGACTTTTGAAAGCCGGCTCTGTGATGATATTCGGCTGAGGGAAATGGAATGCGACAGCTTCGCCGATGCGCAAGAAATCCCTTATTCGTTTATTTTCGCATAGAATAGATGGTCAGAGCAACGTCGTCTTGTAGAAAACCCGCATAAATATGTATTATTTGCGCATGGAAGATTTTCAACAATTTCGAAATGATTTTATAAAACGGCTGGATAATAAACTCCATCTGGAAGAATTGTTTAATTATATTCCGGAGACTTATTTTTTCGCGAAGGATGCGGAAGGTCGGTTTATTAATATCAGCCGTGCCTGGATGGACATTCGCGCGATTCCCAGAGAAGAAGATATCATTGGCAAGACCGATTTTGATTTTCACCCGAGGGATCTGGCGCAACAATATGTCGCTGAAGATCAGCGGGTGATGAAGTCGGCCAGTCCGCTGCCGAATCAGGTCTGGCTGGTTCCTGATCGACTGGGAAATCTGAAGTGGTATCTGTGCAGCAAGATTCCCCTGTTCGGTGATGGCGGCAAGGTGATTGGTGTGGCTGGTGTCCTGCGGGATATTAAAGTCGCCGGCGCCGAGTTTCAGTCTTACCAGGAACTGGACAAAGTCATTGCGTATGTGCTCGAACATTATCACGAACGGATCCTGATTTCAGATTTAGCGGATTTGATTTATTTATCGGTCAGTCAATTTGATCGCAAGTTCAAAAAGCTGTATCAGATTACGCCTCAAAAATATATTTTGCGAGTCCGTATCAATGCTGCCTGTCAGTCATTGACGCGGACGGAAAAACGCATTTCAGAAATCGCGCTTGAGTCCGGGTTTTATGATCAGAGTTATTTTACCAAACAATTTGTAAATCTGATGGGCATTTCACCTTCCGAGTATCGTCGAAAATTTAAACCGCCGGAAACGGAATGAGAGCTGCTCCTGTTTCAATCCGCAGCTGTTTCTACGCAATGATTTTCTCGATCACATGGCCGCCGACGTCGGTTAACCGGAATCGTCGTCCGCTGTAAAGATACGTCAGTTTTTCGTGATCCATGCCCAGCAGTCGTAATATCGTTGCATGCAAATCATTCACATGCACCTTATCCTCGGCGGCTTTAAAGCCAATTTCATCCGTGGCACCGTAAGTGGTTCCCGCTTTCACGCCGCCGCCTGCCAGCCATGTCGTAAATGCGTGTGGATTGTGGTCGCGTCCGGGAGTCGCCCCTTTCTGGGCAATCGGCAAGCGGCCGAATTCTCCGCCCCAGATCACCAGCGTTTCGTTGAGCAGACCCCGCGATTCCAGATCTGCCAGTAAAGCGGCGATGGGCTGGTCCGTTTCTTCGGCGAAGCCACTGTGGTTGCCTTTAATGTCCGAGTGACCGTCCCAGCTGCGCTGGTTTTCCATACCGCCAGAATAAATCTGCACAAAACGTGTCCCTCGTTCGACCATACGTCGGGCAATCAGGCACTGTTTTGCGAAGTGCTCACATTTTTTGTTTCCAACGCCGTATTGTTCCTGCAGATGTTTGGGCTCCTGGGAGATATCCAGCGCTTCCGGTGCGGCACTTTGCATCCGGTAAGCAAGTTCAAAACTTTCAATGCGTGCCGCCAGTTCCTGATCGCCTTCATTCTGCTGAAGATGCTGACGATTCAACGACTTTAACAAGTCGAGCTGTGAACGCTGCCGCCCTTTATCTGTGAGGACAGAGGGAGGCTGCAGGTTATCAATTGGTTGGCCCGTCGGTCTCAGATAGGTTCCCTGATACACGCTGGGCAGAAAACCGGCACCCCAGTTCAGGCTTTGCCCTTTAGGCAGGCCTCTTCCCAGTGGATCGGACATCACCACAAACGCCGGCAGGCTGTTGCTTTCGGAACCCAGGCCGTAGGTTACCCAGGAACCAACACACGGGTAACCCATTTTGGGAATGCCGCAATTCATCATGAATAACGCCGGGCTGTGGTTGTTCGATTCAGTATGTCCAGAGTGAATGAAAGCCATTTTGTCGACATGTTGAGACAGGTGAGGAAAAATCTCCGAAACCCATTTTCCCGATTCGCCATACTGTTTGAATTTGAAGGGGCTTTTCATCAAGGGGCCGACTGCGTTCTGGAAGAACCCGGTTTTATTGTCGAAACCTTCCAGCGCCACGCCATCCCGTTTTTCGAGTTCGGGTTTGTAGTCCCAGGTGTCAACGTGACTCGGCCCCCCGTTGATGAATAACCAGATCACGGATTTCGCTTTGGCTGGAAAATGGGTAGGTTTCGGAGCCAGTGGATTGATGGCTTGCAGAGACGGGGCTGCATTCGCCGTTTCGAGAACCCCTTCCTGCTTTAACAGGCTGAGCAGGCCTAATGCTCCTATGCCGCTGCCGGCATGCTTGAGCAGTTGCCGTCTAGCCAGGAGCTGGTTCAATGAGATCGCGGGTAATTCTGAATATGGTTGTAACATCATATTTCCCCAAAGAAAAAATGTTGTTTAATCTGTTTCGTTACGATTTTACATCTAACCTGATGATTAATTCGGATAGATAAATTCGTTCGTACTTAATAAAGCGTGTGTGAAATCGGTTAACGCCAGCAGCGTTGGCTCCGGTCTCTTTTCTGATTCGTATGATTTTTGATGTTGTTGAATGAACTGCAATGAAATTGTCGTTTCACTCGCCGAAGGCGCGCGTCCCAGAGCGGTTTGATACGCTTCTGCGACTGCTTTCTCCAATGAAGCCGGATGAGCCTTGTGGATTCTTTGTGCAAACGATCTGGCACTTTCCCGAATGAATTCGGCATTCATGAAGAGGAGTGCCTGCGGTGCGATGGTTGTGCTGGAACGCTGTCCGATACTGACCAAGGCTTCGGGAGCATCAAACAGCTGCATCATGGGAATCAACTGACTGCGTTTGATTTTGAAATAAATGCTGCGGCGGAGACTGTTATCCTGTAGCGTACCGGGGCCGTACATCGTTGTGTCGAGACGATTTCCGATCGAGAGAATGGAATCGCGAATCACTTCGCCTTCGAGTCTCTGCGGTGATCGTCGCCAGTAGAGTTTGTTTTCCGGATCAATTTTGGATTGATCCGGATGGAAATCAGTTGACTGGCGATAGGTCGCGCTGAGCATGGTCTGTTTATGCAGCGGTTTCAGATGCCATTCATGCTGGATGAGCTGGTTGGCCAGGTAATCGAGTAATTCCGGATGAGTCGGACGTTCTCCCTGCAGACCAAAGTCGTTGGGCGTATTCACGATGCCGGTGCCGATATGATGTTGCCAGATCCTGTTTGCGATCACTCGCGCCGCTAATGCACCGGCGCCCTGTTGAGTATCGGTGATCCAGTTCGCCAGCGAGGTTCTGCGATAAGAAGTGGTTGCAGATTTCGGAGGAGCTTCGATCCACGTTTTTTCCTGTTGAGGAGATCGCATCAGAACCTGCAGGAAACTTTGATTCGCGACGGCACCTTTCTGTTCGGTATCTCCCCGTGTGAGATAATATGTTTCGTCAAAGAAGTCTTTCCCCTGTGTATGATGGCGGACCGGTTTGATATCCGGGCCTTCGCTGCAGATCATGACTTTGGTCAGAGCCCGTTGCGGTTCTGTTTTAAGGTGCTGGTTGACCTTGTCGGAAAGTGCCACCCATTTTGAATCCTGTTCACGATAGCGGCGTTCGAGAATCTGTTTCTGAGCGGCTGACAATTTATCCCAGGCTCCCTCTTTAACGAGTTGCAGGGCTTGCGCAAGTTGTTCGGGGCAGCCGGCGCCTGTTTTGACAGTGGGGGAACTGGAATTGCTGACCGAAAATCGAGGATGCCCGATGCTGTGGTTTACATTATTAGTAAAAGACAGGGATACGGTGAGTTCGGTTTCACCTGCCAGATCCAGGGGCGTTTCCAGATCAAACACGATGGCCTGATCTTTCCCGATGCCTCCGAGGTCGACAGCCCAGCCGGAACCATATTGCCCGTCGATAGCGCTGTTGGCCGAGAGCGTTGTCTGGTTCTGCTCGTGTGTGGCGCGGGCATTAGTCAGTTTGACTTCTTGCGCGGCTCCTTTTTTGTCTGCAATTGATTTTGCCGTTACTTTGAACGCCGTCAGTGAAAAGTTTCCGTTCAAGGCGCGGCCCGGTCCCTGTTTCGGTAATGAGCGATGGGTTAATGTTTCGAGGCGAATAGCACGGATCGGTCGGACATTGGTCCGCAGAGTGAATGTAAATTGATCCTGGTTGATATTCGGGCCGCTGACCAGAACCGAACCGTCTTCGAGTTTCTCGAAAAGTGCTTTGCCTTTTGATGTATGACTGAGGACGTCTGGAACGATCCATTCATCGAGATGGGTCGTATCGATCTTGCCTTGTTTTAACCAGTTTTCGAAGTCAGGTTTGATTTGCTTCGTTTCATAGTCCTGCAGAGCTTTGACCAGCGGCGCGTGCGCCAGATCAAATTTGGCTTTTTCCTGCTGATATTTTTCGGGATCGAGGTCCAGTTCGATTTCCGTGCGAACAGTAGTCGTAAATGTGGACAGCATGCGGTAGTAATCGTCACTGGCGATCGGATCGAATTTATGATCGTGACAGCGGGCACAACCGACACTCAGCCCCAGCATCGCCAGCCCTGTCGTGTTGAGCATGTCGTCCAGCGCATCATAGCGGGTGCGTTCGACTTCATTCGCGGTGATCTGTGTCGGGAACACACCTGCGCCGAGGAATCCCGTTGCCATTAATGCCAGCGGGTTTTCAGGAGCGATTTCATCGCCGGCTAACTGCCATTTGATAAACTGATCGTAGGGCATATCCTGATTCAGCGCTTTGATTACAAAATCCCGGTAGTGGTACGCAAAGTTGCGATCATAGTCGTGTTCGAAACCATGGCTTTCAGCAAAGCGGGCAATGTCCAGCCAGTGGCGGGCCCAGCGTTCGCCGTAATGCGGGCTGGCCAGCAGCCGGTCAATCAGATTCTCATAGGCTTCAGGAGACTGATCGGCAAGAAACGCATCGACTTCGGCCGGAGCAGGGGGGAGACCAATTAAGTCAAAATAAGCACGGCGGATATACGCCCGCTTGCTGATTTGCTGATTGGGGGTCAGTCCTTTTTCAGCCTGCTTTGCCAGAATGAACTGGTCAATTTCGTTTTGCGCCCAGGAATTGTCTTTCGCGTTCGGAATTGAGGGAGAACTCAGAGGCTGAAAAGACCAGAATTTCCGGTCGTCGTCTGTAATGACCAGCTTTTCCGAAGCCGACTTGCTGGACGTTGCCAGATCTTTGTCATAAGGAGCGCCCAGATCAATCCACTTCGACAGACTGGCGATTTCTTTTTCTGTAAGTTTCTTTTCCTTGAGTGGCATGAAGGGTTCTTCGCGGTGCTCGACCAGCGCCATCAGGTAACTTTCTTTACCCGTTTTCTCGACCATGCTGCTGTCGAACAGTTTTTTGCGACTGGAAAGATCGAAGTCGCCTTTGACCGATTTCCCGCCATGACATTTCAGGCATTTTTCAACTAACAGCGGCCGAACCTCTTTTTTGAAGAGCTCCAGTCCCTGCTGCATTCGCTGGGCATGGTCGGCAGGCAGTGCCGCTTTTTTATCTGCCGCTGAAAGAGAAACGGGTAATACGATTCCGACCAACAGTATGAGCGCGCTTAGAGAATTCCGCATCTATGCCTCGTCGTCTTGATTGTAAAGTCAGGTGAGATTTCCAGGAGTGATTGTCTGAGTATTTCGTATGTCACAACAAATCAGTTGAGAAATCAATCAGGAATTGGGTTTTCCGGACTGATACAGCTGTAAAACTTCTTCAGCAGATAACGCGCGTCCGAATAAGGCAAATTCATCCAGACGACCGTTCAAACTTCGAATCGTATGTTCGCCGGTGTGTTCCTGAGGCCGCCAGTTTCCAATTTCCGCATCGCCGATGACGAGAGGAATCGGGTTTTCAATCTGGTGATGACTGACAGGGAGGCCATCCAGATAATGCACGACTTCCCGGTTCTGATGGTCGTAAACGGTTACGAGATGAATCCAGCGTCCTAAGTCGGTCGGTTGCAGAACCACCGGTGAGAAAAAGTTCTTGCCGGGGCCGGTTTTCACACCCAGTATGATCTCGCCTTTGTCACTGAGCTGCCAGTGTGGATTACCGGCGTTGAAACCATCGGTAAGCATTAACGAGCTGAGCCAGCGGTCGAAACCTTCAATTCTGACCCAGGCTGTCAATGTAAGCGACTGATGTTTGCCGGGAACATGCAGGCGAACCCGGTCGCTGGTGCGTTTGAACTCCAGCGCGCGTTTCTGTGGCCAGCGGCCTGACGTCCATTGGCAGCCCACGATGGCCCCGTCGGCTGATGAGGCATGGTGCTGACTTTTGTTTTTCAGAGTTCGTAACCAGTTGGATGATTCTTCAAAATCATAATAAGCGATGAGTGACGGATCTGTTTTGAAAGTGGCATTCTGCGCTTGCCAGCGGGTGAACTGCCGTGTTTGCTGTTGTTCCGCCAGATGTGAGAGTTCTTCCAGATTGATTAACGGCAGCATCGCTTCTGTTAAACGATTGAGCGTTCCCCGTTGGTCAAACTGCACACCTTCCCCGGTTGTTAAACTTTGAATTTCAGAACGGGGTGCCCGCTGATCGGGCGAATGCAATTCCACCATGCCATCGATGACCTGGACGTTTCCGCTGCCGGTCGGATCGAGAGACAGAGTAAATTCCGTGCCCAGATCGACGACATTCAAACGCTCTGTTTCTATGGTAAATCCATGTGCCTGTTCGGGAACGGAAGCCCGAACTTTTCCATATTGGCAAAATGTTTTGAGCGGAGAAATCAACTCGAACGCGGCGGGCCCTTCGATCAGGACCGAGGCACCGCTGATCAGTTCCACCTGAATCGTACCCTTTTTCAGTTTCAACCAGCCTGCAGATAAACCGGCACCCGTCTGCAGATTGCGGGGTCTCTCCCATTCGGCACCGACGGCTTGCGTCAATTGAGCGATGTGATCCGTTTTCGGGATGTTTATTTCACTTTCCGGTGCAAGCTCAGGAGAGTCCGCGATCAGCGGTTCCTGATCCGGACGCATATTCCAGCCTGCATAATAAGCCAGAGAGAGTAAGAGGGTTGCCGCCACAAGTGAAGAAACGAGTAAGAGCAGAAAACGGGGCGTTCCCCGTTTCGGATGCTGTTCCGTGTGGGGGGAGTGTGGAATCCATTCATCTGATTCACCGGACTCCGTAGCCCAGACCGATAAGCCGGAATGGACCCGCATGTATTCTATATAAAGCTGACGCTGCTGCGAATCTTCTATTAAGAGTCGCTCCAGCTCCGCATGCCCCTCCTGACTGATTGTTCCCTGCAGAAGTGCGTCGATGAGTTGAATGACTGGTTTGTCGTGAGGAAAAAGTTTGTTCATGAGCCTGCCTCCGGAGAGTGAAGAGTCTGTTGCATGCAGTCCATGAGTCGAAGTCTCAAACGTGACAGTTTTTTATAAATCGCATCAGCGGAACGACCAATCTGCTGCGAAATTTCTTTTATGGTTTGCTCTCCGTGATAGCAGTCGAGGATCAGTTGCCGATTTTCGACATCCAGTTTCTGGATACAGTCGTTGAGTGCCTGTTTTTGTCGATCCGTTTCGGAAAGTGAGTTTGGCTGCTGTTCTGCGATCAAGGACAGAACTTCGTCAGAAAAATAAAGCCGATCACGGCTTTGAACCCGCTGGAAATTTTTAACTTCATAAAAGGCAATTCCGCAGGCCCAGGCAGAAAAGCTCTGTTCGGCGTCAAACGTAGTCCATTTTCGCCACAGAACCAGGCACGTTTGCTGGAAGACATCTTCCGCGTCGGTCTGATGGGGCAACAATGTCCCGATGAAACCACGAATCAGACTGTGGTGTCTGGCCAGCAACGATACAAATTGCTCACTGGGGGGCTGTCCCGCGCCTGTATCATTGCCTTGTTGTGATTCGAGTGGATGGTTCATATTACTAATCGTACGCAGAACTCAAAATCGGACGGAGATAAACAGATGTTTTGCCTGCCCTGCTTCATGTTGATATTCAAGACTTGTTATAAGTCCCCGAAATCAGGGAGTTTATGCTTTAAGATCCAGATTCGTCTTTTTTCTTTAGAACCGGGCTTCTGCTTCGAAAAAGTGTGACCTCCGGATTGGGTTCGATTGTTCAAAATACCACCCTCTATCTTATCCGGTTTTAGACGAAATGGGAGAGCCAAATTCCGTCTCGAGCAAAACTCAAGTCAGTATACAGAAAGTTTTTCGGCACTGTCGTCTATTCTAGCGGGAATCGCAAATCTCAAATGCCGCGCCACTTGCGAGTTTATCGTAGAACGTGTAATCTCCTTGGGTTATTATTTAACATCTCCCAGCCCGGCTGAACTGGCCGAGCGGTCTATCTATCTTCATTGCTTTAGTTAATCGATCAGAGTGGTATAAATCCATGCAGGAAACAGTGGATGCTCAAAGCCGGGTTGTCATTACAGGAATTGGCTTAACGGCTCCGAATGGAAACAATCTGGAAGAATTTCGGCAAAGTCTGCTGGAAGGTCGGTCTGGTGTTGTCGATTACAACATTCGCTATATGGGCGATGTCCTCGCGGGTGTCTGTGATTTTGATGAATTACGTTATCAGAAACGCAAAGAAGTCCGGCGGGGAACACGGGCAGGGTCCATCGCCGTTTATTGTGCGAATGAAGCCGTCATTCAATCCAAACTGGATTGGGACAATGTTGCCAAAGATCGGGTGGGCGTTTATCTCGGCATTACCGAACACGGAAACGTCGAGACCGAAAATGAAGTCTACGAAATTTCCCAGTTTGATTACGACACCAAAGTCTGGTCTCACCATCATAATCCGAGAACCGTTGCCAATAATTCCGCCGGTGAAGTCACGCTGAATATGGGAATCACCGGTCCGCATCTGACTCTGGGAGCAGCCTGTGCAGCTGGAAACGCCGGTTTTATTCAAGGCGTGCAGATGCTGCGGTTGAATGAAGTCGATATCGCCTTGTGCGGTGGCGTATCCGAGAGCATCCATACTTTCGGAATATTTGCGAGTTTTCAAAGTCAGGGTGCATTAGCAAAACACGAAGATCCCACCAAAGCCTGCAGACCGTTTGACGTAAACCGAAACGGGATCGTTGTCGCAGAGGGGGGGGCTGTTTGTACGCTGGAACGCCTGCCTGATGCATTGGCCCGTGGTGCTACAATTTATGGTGAAATTGTCGGTTACGCGATGAATTCAGACGCGAGTGATTTTGTGCTGCCCAACGCGACTCGACAGGCGGAATGTATTCATCTGGCACTCAAACGTGCGGGGCTGAAGCCTGAGGATATCGACATCGTCAGCAGCCATGCTACGGCGACGGCGCAGGGCGATATTGAAGAAGCCAAAGCATTAGCGAGTGTTTTTGGCGATTGTCCTAATCTGGCGATCAACAATACCAAGAGTTTTATCGGGCATGCGATGGGAGCCGCCGGTGCATTGGAAATGCTGGGAAATCTGCCCGCGTTTCAAGACGGCATCGCGCATGCGACTCTGAACCTGGATGAAGTTGACGAAGAGTGCAATTTACCTCAACTTGTGGCGAACCAACCTCGCCAGATGGAGCGGGTCGAATGTATTTTGAATAACTCGTTTGGGATGCTGGGAATTAATTCGGTCCTGATCATCAAGAAATATACTGTCTGAGCGGGCCCAATTAGACGCTGTTTCTCAGCCTGTTTTTCGATTGCCGTCTGAATTCATTCATGAGATATGAGGGTTCATCGCGGATTTTCTGAAAAACTC
>TARA_R110002095_G_scaffold91656_1_pt1 | contig 15245 bp, 16 predicted proteins | sample TARA_R110002095 | Tara Oceans TARA_R110002095 (sample SAMEA4397255) | marine metagenome | biome: Polar Biome; feature: [SRF] surface water layer (ENVO:00010504); material: water (ENVO:00002006), including particulate matter (ENVO:01000060) such as... | depth 5 m | reverse complement strand
GAAAAGGGCGTGATGCAAGCCACGGTGAATATTCTGCACGCTTTTGATGTGGCGGTGCAAACACCAGACAGCCTGCATTGATCGCAGGGCTGCCCCTTAAATTTTGTGGTTTTATTTCTTCACGCTTAAAACACCGAAAATATCATCGGTGATATCGGCGTGTATGGCTTGCAGGTCGCCAAGGGCAAGCTCATCAAGTTTGCAGCCTTTATTCTCCGCCATTTTAACAACCGCGCCTGTGATGTGATGCGCATCGCGGAACGGCAGGCCGAGATTCATCACCAACCAATCGGCAAGCGCGGTGGCGGTGGTGTAGCCCATTTCCGCAGAGTTCAGCATGGCATCGGTGTTAAAGGTCGCGCTTTCCAGCATGCCCTTCATGGCCTGAATACACAGGGCAATCGTGTCAAAGCTGTCGAAAACGGATTCTTTGTCTTCTTGCAAATCCTTGTTATAGGCAAGGGGCAAGCCCTTCATCACGGTCATCATTTGTACGAGATTACCGGTTAAGCGGCCTGTTTTACCGCGCACCAATTCCGCCGCGTCAGGGTTTTTCTTTTGCGGCATGATCGAGCTTCCGGTGCTCCATGCATCAGAAAGCTGGATAAAGCCGAATTGCGGCGTTGCCCAGATGATGATTTCCTCTGCCAAACGTGAGAGATGCAGGCCGCATTGCGCGCAGGCAAATAAAAACTCATTGGCAAAATCACGTGCCGAAACGCCGTCCATTGTGCTGAGTGTCGGGCGGTCAAAGCCGAGCTTTTTCGCCGTAAATTCACGATCAATCGGGTAGGGCGTTCCCGCCAGAGCGGCAGAGCCGAGCGGGCAGGTGTTCAAACGTTTGCGCGCATCAAGAAAACGCGATTTATCACGGTTGAGCATGCAGGCATAAGCACTGAGATGTATCGCCAATGTGATGGGCTGCGCGGCTTGAAGGTGCGTAAAGCCGGGCATGATGTCGTTGGCGTGTTTGGCGGACAGAGCCTCAATCACGTCTTGGAAATCTTCGATCAGATGGACGATTTCATCAATCGCATCACGCGTCCACATGCGGAAATCTGTGGCGACTTGGTCGTTACGGCTGCGCGCTGTGTGGAGCTTTCCGGCAACTTCGCCGATCATCTCGCGCAGGCGCGCTTCGACGTTCATGTGAATATCTTCAAGGGCAGGTTTAAATTCAAACTGTCCGCTTTTGATCTCTTCGGCAATGGCGTTCAGACCGTTAACGATTTCCACCGCTTCGTCCTTGGTGATAATGCCTTGTTGCGACAGCATGGTCGCATGCGCGATAGAGCCGCGGATATCCTGACGCCACATGCGTTTATCGATACCGATTGAGGCGTTGATTTGTTCCATAATGTCGGAGGGCTTGTCTTCGAATCGTCCGCCCCACATTTGGTTGGCATTATCCTGTGTCATATTATTCGGCCTTACGTTTTAATCCAGCATTGCTGGTTCGAGAATATAGTGAATGAGCAGCGCCAAAGCAACAGAGACGCCCAGCCCGATCATCATTTTCAGAAAGTCTTTCCCGATCAACGGGAAGACGTACCCCGCCTTATAGGTATCGCGGTAGGTGGTGGCAATGGCCAATTCGCGCCCTGTCAGCAGGCCGACAAACACCCATGTTGTTGACATCGGGATGGAGTTCATTTGTTTGAAATAAATCAGAATAAGCGCATAGACGCAGTCAATAATGGTTGCCGAGCGAATAAAACGTGTGCCTGATTTTTCCAGAACGATATTCTGGATTTTCCCGCCGTTGCTCCAGAAAATAACGCCAAGCCAACCACATAAAATGGTAAGAACACCAAACAGCATCCAAAGTGGTAAATCTCTGGGCAGGAAGACGGCGATGTTCGCCATGTCATGGCTGAGCCAGCTATACCAGAGGAAACCCGTTGCGCCCCATTGCAAGATTCGCCATTTCAGACGGTTTTCTTTCTTCACCATGTTGTATTTTTCGTTCATAAAACGCGAAATAATGAGCCATAAGCTGTAGGCTATGATCGCGGCAAGGCCGTAGCCGATCACGCTTTTGACCAACATTTTTTCCAAAACCAAGGTACTGGCAAAGGTTGATAGGACAAGGAAGGTGGTTGATACGGGAATACCAACGCGGGTCAGCATAACAAGGATAAGCGGCGCAGCGGCGTGATACCATTGAATTTCCATCGGCGGAATTTTATCGAGCCGTCCGAATGAAATATCGCCGTCATTCACCACCCAACCGTAACTGAGTGTGATGATAAGAACGAGGGAGGCCGCGAGCCAGAGCCAATACCATTTGAAGATTTTGATATTGGACGCAATGAACGTTCCAAGTGTTTGAACAGCATCATTTCCTATCACGGCATAAGCCGCCAGCAGAAACCCGATGAGCGCGTAAATTGAATGGATGTCCATAATATAAACCTGACTTTTTCCGTATAGCCTATGGTCTTAACAAATTAATGCTCTGTTTACTATGGCTTTACTTGATTTTTTTGTATGGAAAATGCTAAATTTGCTCAGAAAAACAAATAAAGAATGCATAAAAATGGGTGTAAATAGGGATACAATCGGTGACATGATTAAGGATTTGGTCGTTATAGACTTCCAATCCGATGATTTGCCGCAACAAATTTCAAAATGGAAACGCGATACACTTGCGCCTTTCGCGCAGAATTGCCGCCGTAATTTATATTACGGTTTTGAAGAAGATTTTGACGAATTTCCACATGATAAGCTGGATCGTGATTACACGAGTCTGGGGGGATCGCACGCCTATGCGCATATTATGCAATTCGCCTCGGGCTTTGAGCGTGGACAATATAACAGTCATAACAGACATCAGTTTTTTGACGCTTGGGCGACCTCTATAAAAAATTATTCGGAAACGGGTGAGAAATACGGGAAATTGCTGTCTTTTATAAATTCTGACACAAATTTTATGCACCAGCATATTACGTCTAAATATAAAGCGCGCCGTTTAGAGATTTCGGCGCGTGATATGTCCGGTATGACGAAGGGTGATGATGTTCTGATTATCGGATCGCTTGATCGCAAGAGTGACTTATCGCCGTTAACATCGGGGATGATCCGCATGGCGGAGAGTAAACAAAAAGGGCGCAAGGGCTTTATTTCGCTGACGCACCCTGACCCTGATGTGCTTGAGGCCATGCATGAGGCCTTAAAGGGGCATGAGGACAGAGGGAATATCAGGTCTGGGGTGCAGATTGTAGATTTTGATGATTTCGCGCTCGCCGCTGAGATTTCAGATCATGTTTATGTCACGATGCCGATGGCAGAGGATCATGAAGCGGATTTGGCAATTATTGATACATGGAAAAATCGCAGTAACACCGAAAACAGCTTAACGCACTTTCAAGGTGTGTTCATGAAGCAAGGTTCGATGTCTTCGCTATGGGAAGATGCGCATTTGGATAATTTCGTTTCACCGCTTGATCTGCGTGATGATATGAAAGAGCGCGCAACTTATAATGCGGAAGTGATCGTTAAGGCCGAGCAAGCCTTTTGGCAATGTGCGGAATTAAGGTCACAGGGGTTGCCCATCCATAAGGAAGATTTCTTCGGGCGCTCCCCTGATTTATTAATGGAATAATCAGACCGTTATTTTACGTTTCGACAGTGACATCCATCGAAATTTCAGCATTCAAAAGCTTTGAAATCGGGCAACCGGCTTTTGCCTTTTGTGCGCAATCTTTCATTGCGGCTTCATCGCCGCCCGATACTTTGATGGTTACATCCAGATGGCTTTTGGTGACGGCAAAACCGCCATCGACTTTGTCCAATGTTACGGTGGCTTTGGTGTCGATGGAATCAGCGGTCATGTCGGCTTCACCAAGGATTTTAGACAGCGCCATGGAAAAACATCCGGCGTGCGCGGCGGCGATAAGCTCCTCAGGGTTAGAACCTGCTTCACCTTCAAAACGTGTGTTGAAGCCATAGGGCGTGTCTTTTAGAACGCCGCTTTGTGTGCTCATCTGGCCTTGGCCTTCTTTGATCGTGCCTGACCATTGTGCGGTTGCGTACTGGTTAATCATGATAGACGCCTTTTGTTGGTGGTTGTTTGGTTTTACTCAGAGAGTTTTTTCACAAAGCAACTGAGCAGAACCAGCCCCTTAACTTCCTTTGTGCGGCAATCAATTTGCTCGGGGTTGTTGGTCAGGCTGATATTTTTAACCGTCGTACCGCGTTTGAGCGTCACACCTGCGCCTTTAACCTCAAGGTCTTTAATCAAGGTGACAGTATCACCATCTTTAAGCTCTGTGCCATTGGAATCGCGTGTCGGCTCTGTATTATCGTCGCCGTCTTCGCTCCAGTCATGAATGCCAACGCCGTAATCTTCCTGCGCTTGCGCTTGGGCGTCTTCTTTGGTCATGTGCCAAAGCTCCAGCGTGGGGGCGGTGTCCAATGATGTATGGGCATATAAAAACCATCCGTCACTATCAATATCAAACTCAAGAACAAGATGCTTGGTGTCACCGCTTCCCGTGACTGTGGCTGTGGCTGTGCTTTTTTTCATCACTAAGCCGCCTTGCTTGATTTTTTGCTGATCGGCTTGCCATGTATGTTGGTGTTGTTTTTCAAACGCACCGCATTGATCTTGATAAAGCCATCGGCATCCTTCTGATCGTAACCACCTTCCACATCCATGGAGGATTGCTCGGGATCATAAAGGGCAATCGGGCTTTTACGTGCGATGGGGTAGGCGACGCCTTTGATCAATTTAATCTGAACGGAACCTGTGTTGGTTTCCTGCGCCTTATCCATGAAGGTCATCAGAAGATCAAATTCGGGAGAGAACCAGAAGCCGTTATAAATCAGCTCTGCCACTTTCAAAGACATTTGATCGCGTAATTTCATCACTTCACGATCCAGCGTTAAGCCTTCGAGGTCGCGGTGAGCCTTATACAGAATTTCACCGCCCGGTGTTTCATAAACGCCGCGTGATTTGATGCCGACGAAACGGTTTTCAACCATGTCGAGGCGGCCAATGCCGTGCAATGTGCCAAGCTCGTTCAAATATTCGAACAGTGCAACCGCGCCTGTCACTTCCTTACCATCGGTTTGGTTTGTGACCTTCACAGGTATCCCTTGTTCGAAATCAATGGTCAGCGTGTCGGCCTTATCGGGGGAGGTTGCTGTGCCGTTGGTGCGGGAATAAACATCTTCCTCTGCCGGGGCGTTCGGGTCTTCCAAAATGCCTGCTTCGTGGGAAATGTGCAGCATATTATCATCTTCGGAATAGGGCTTCTTGCGTGTGGCGGTAACCGGAATGCCATATTGGTCGGCATAGTTCAGCATGTCTGCGCGGCCTTCGAAACGTGTTAGGAACTCTTCCATTTTCCAAGGGGCGAGCACTTTAATGTCGGGCTTCAATGCGTAATAGGACAGTTCGAAACGAACCTGATCGTTCCCTTTGCCTGTTGCGCCATGTGATACATATTGCGCGCCTTCTATTTCGGCAATCTCAATTTGACGTTTGGCGATGATCGGACGTGCGACAGATGTACCGAGCAAATAACGCCCCTCGTAAATCGCTTGTGACTTAACGGCGGCGAAAATGTAATCGCGCACGAATTCTTCTTTTAAGTCTTCAACATAAACCTTGGCAGCACCGACTTTTAAAGCTTTTTCCTTTGCGGCTTCGAAATCTTCTTCTTGTCCGACATCGGCGATATAGGCAATGACCTCATAACCTTCTTCGATAAACCATTTCAAAATAACCGATGTGTCTAATCCGCCGGAATAGGCGAGAACGATTTTACCCTTGCTCATGTCGTGTTGTCCTTTTTCGCATATATCTTTTTAAGCCAGATTTTTTTAACAAAGCCTAGCGAGAGTGTTGATAGCACATAGGCAGCGGGCGGCACAAGAGCATGCAGCCACGCATAATCAACTTTTAGTAAGTTCAGGTAAAAACCGACAACCAGATAAGTCACAAGCGTAATAATGCTCCGCCGCGTCAGGGATGTTTCCCATGCTTTGTCGGATTCAACGCGTTTATTGCGGTTTTGTATGTCTTCATGCACGCATTTAAAACCCTAATGGTTTTTGAAGCTTTACACCTGCGTCTTTCAAGCACCACGCCAAAATGGCCTTTTGTACGTGCAGACGGTTTTCGGCCTCATCGAAAATTACGCTGGCGGGGGATCTGGCAACCTCTTCGCTGACTTCCTCCCACTCATGGATCGGCAGGCAGTGCATGAAGATCGCGCCTTCATTCCCCAGAGCCATAAGCTCCGCATTGACCTGATACGGCCAGAATTTCTCGATATCCTTGCCTTCTTGTCCCAATGATACCCATGTATCGGTGACCAGCACATCCGCGCCTTTTGCCGCTTCTTTAGCGTCATTGGTGAAGTTTGTGCCTTCGGGGACGTTGGCGTTTAAGGATTCCGGCAAGGCCATGATGAAATCGAAATTCCAGATATTCGATGCATTGATATAGGATTGGCAAACATTGTTATAATCGCCAAACCACGCGACTTTTTTGCCCTCTATTGTTTGGATGTTTTCCTCAATCGTCATGATGTCGGCCATAATCTGGCAAGGATGCGTTTCATTGGTCATGCCGTTGATAATCGGAATTTCGGCATATTTGGCCAGTTCCAACAATTTATCGTGGCTACTCATCCGTACCATGATGGCATCGACATAGCGCGAGAGCACTTTGGCTGTGCTTTCGATGCTTTCCGCGCCGCCAAATTGCATTTCGCCTTTGCTCATCACGATGGTATGACCGCCAAGCTGCTTCATTGCGACATCAAAGGAAACCCGTGTGCGCGTTGAGAGTTTGTCAAACACCATGGCAAGCGACAGCCCGTCCATAATTTGAGGGGGAGAGAATTTTTCCGCCTTGAGCGCGTGGGCATGTTTGATGATGCCCTTAAGCTCTTCGGAGGGAATATCCGGTAAGTCCAGAAAGTGTCTTACAGGTTTTGTCATTGTTTTAATCCATTTCTTTCAATGTTTTTTCGATAATGACCAAGGCTTCTTCGGCTTGGTTTTCGTTTAAAATAAGCGGCGGTGTCAGGCGCAATGTGGCTTTGCCTGCTTGTGTGGCCATCAGGCCGTTGCTTTGGAGCGTCTTGAGCACGTCTTTGATTTCAAAAACCGTATCAACGCCAATCATCAGACCTTTACCGCGAATTTCGGTGATTTTGTTGGATTCACGCTGTATTTTGGCCAGCCCGTCAAACAAAACGCCGGAGACTTTATTGACGTTCTCCATAAAGCCGCTTGAGGTCATTTCTTCCATGACGCAAGCCGCAACCGCGCAGGCCAGTGGATTGCCGCCGTATGTCGTGCCGTGTGTCCCGACGACAATGGCCTTGCCGAACTTTTTCTTTGCTGCCATCGCGCCGACGGGAAAGCCTGAGCCCATGCCCTTTGCCCATGCGGCAATGTCCGGCTCTACGCCGAAGGATTGATAAGCGTGCAGCGTACCCAAACGCCCGAAACCCGCTTGAACCTCATCAAAGATCAGACAGATATTTTCCGCATCACATAGCGCGCGTAGTGCTTGCAGGAAGGTTTTATCCGCGGGCACTAAACCGCCTTCGCCTTGCACAGGCTCAATAATAATGGCGGCGGTTTTATCGGAAACCAATGCCTTTACGCTGTCGATATCGTTAAAGTCGGCAAAATGCACATTGGGCAAGTAGGGGCCGAAGAAGGGCTGTACCATGCGTTTTTCGGTAACGCTTGCCGATCCGTATGTGCGTCCGTGGAATGATTTGTGAAAGGCGATGATCTCGTTGCAGTTTTCGCCTTTTTCATCATACGCCCATTTGCGCGCACATTTGAGGGAGGCTTCGACGCTCTCCGTTCCGCTGTTCGAGAAATAAATTTGATCGAAACAGCTCGATTCAATTAGTAATTTCGCCGCTTTAAGTTTTTCCTGCGTGGCGTAAGAGGCTTGGCACGTCATCAAACGCGCGGCTTGCGTGGTGATGGTTTCCATCAATTTCGGATGGGCATGCCCCAGTGAGGCCACCGCGATGCCCGCGGCAAAATCCAGATATTTCTTGCCGTCTGTGTCAAAGGCATAGCAACCCTCTCCGCGATCCATGACGACAGGCTGCGAATTATAGGTCGAAACCAAAAGACCTTCGGTTTGTTTGATGATGTCTTGTGCTGCTGTCATTCGTCTTTTCCTTTATTTCTATTGTTATTTCTTAAGTCCTCTTCATCAAAGGCGTCGTAGTGAAAATCTTCATCAAGCTCTTCGAGTGGCCCGGAAACCATTGTATTGAAATCTATGCCTTGTGGCTCTCGTCCGTATTTATTTTCGTCTCTGTTACCTTTATAGAGTGTGTCTGTGGGACGTATAAGAAGCCCCAACATATTTATAGCCGTTACAAACGGGCTCGTAACGATATCTTTTAGTGAAAATAACGCATCATGTTTGATAAACAGTATAGCGAGTCCGAGGCTTGTCCCACTCTGTCCTTTATCTCGGGTGCGCCTGATTGTCATGAGTAGGGCGCAATATATTAAAATGATATTCCCTGCAATGATAAAGCCGATATCTATTGAATCTTTAAATAAATTGAGGACAAGGCCGATTATAATAAGGCAGAAGAAAGCCAAAACTGTTTGCCTTCGGTTCGCTCTTCCAACTCTAATGTCCAGCAAGCGCCAATTCACGTTATGTCCTTCTGATGTCTTGTGCTGTTGTCATGGCCTACTTTCCTCTTTTAGGACTGAGTTACTTTTAGAAAACAGAAGTAAAATCATATACAAAAATCCTGTAAACTGAACGAAGTAAGTTAAGTTTTTAACAATCAACGACGTTTCTACTAAATCAAAAAAGGCAAAGGGCGAGCTAGACATAAATATTGACCAAGTAACGCAATGTATAAACATTGAAAATAATGCTAACCAAGGGCTAATGCCTATATCTCTTAATCGTCTCGCATCAAGAAGCGCGTAAAGGTATAGAAATGCACCTATTGCTGCAAAAAAATAAGGTGGTACTGTAATCATTGGCCCATCAAAGAAAGGTTGGCCATTAGAGTTTGTGTCAATGCTGGGGGGTTTATTTACAGCCATTAACGAGACTGACACGACAGTTTGAACTACAAGTAAACAAATAAAATACTTTAATCTGGTTATCCTTCCTGTTCTGATGTCAAAATAAGTCAACATTTTACTTCCTTCCGATGGCTTTCTGGACATCGACTTCGTTCATGTAATTCGCGCATTCGCTTGCTTGCAAGATCATTGTGCCCGGGCCCATGGATTCGAATATTTCCTTATATAACGCATTTTCCCGTAATCCGTTTATCAAATGGATGCGCTTCACGCCTGAATTTAGGGCTTCGAGGCAGTTTTCCATTTTGACCTTCATGCCATCTGTGACAATGCCGTCTTTTATCAGGCCGGGAATGTCTTCTGCGGTGACCATCAGGGCGGTTTTTCCGTCAATATTTACACCGTCAACATCGCTCATGAAGATCAGCTTGTCGGCCTTTAATCCTGCGGCGAGCTGCGTTGCGACCGTGTCGGCGTTGATGTTGCACAGATGCCCGTCTGCACTGATCGACAGGCAGGGGCAGGCGATGAAATCGGTGATTTTGAGTTTGCGCATAATCGGGCGGGTGTAAACATCCTTAATATCGCCGACAAAACCATAATCAACAGGGTCTTTGGAGCGTAAATCCACATGCATCCAATCCGAGGGCACGGCGTTAAAGCATAAGCCTTCGATGTAGTGGCGTTGCATGGCCTCATAAACACTGAGGGAAAGATCGCCGCCGATAACTTCGCGGATGACCTGCATAGTGGCCGCGTCTGTGATGCGCCGCCCGTCATTTTTCTGGATCTCGATCCCGCGTTGTTCGAGCGCCGCGTCAATCGCGTGTCCGCCGCCATAAATCAAGATCACCTTGATGCCGACCAAGTTCAATTCACGAATATTGGCAATCAGGTTATTGCGGGCGTCATCGTCTTCGATCACGCTGCCGCTGGCCTTGATGATGAACAAATTATCGCGGAATTTACTTTCGTAAAAAGCGTTGATGAAAAAAGCGGGTAATGTGTTGTTTGTATCACTCATGATTTGATCCTTACGGGTAAAGTGGGCTGAGTTGTAGCAGCCCCGCGGTTTCGTCATAACCGCACATTAAATTCATATTCTGCACTGCGCATCCGCCGGCCCCTTTGACAAGGTTATCCAGCGCGCCTTGGACGATATAGCTGTTTTGCGACACTTTTTTGTAATTCAAATCACAAAAATTAGAGCCGACAATATTGGCGAGGGCGACGTCGTCTTGAAAACGGATAAACGGATGATCGGCATAGATGTCATCTGCGCATTTTATATCGCTGCCGTCTTTGGTGGTGATGAAGGCCGTCGCGAAAATCCCCCGCGTGAACGGCCCCGATGTCGGGACGAAGTTCAGTTGCATTTCCGTGATTTGCGCGGATTTGCAAATTTCAGGGATATGCCTGTGTTTGTTGATGTTATAGCTCTTCATATTGTGATTACGCACAGGGTGGTGTGTGCCGTCACTGGCGGATTTACCTGACCCGCTAGAGCCTGTAACCGCCATAATATTGGCCTGTTCAATCGACCCGGCAAAGGGAAAGAGCATCAGTTGAGAGAGCAGGGCAAAGCACCCCGGATTTGCCACCAAGGCGGCGTTCGCTATCGTCTCTGCACCGACAATTTCCGGCGCGCCATAAACGGCCTCAGTCAGTAATGCGGGGTGGTTATGCGGCGTGGCGTAGTATTTTTCATAGGTCGCCACGTCATCCAGTCTGAAATCAGCCGACAGATCAATGACTTTTACTTTGCCGAACAGCGCCGCAACCGTATCTTGCGCGGTTTTGTGCGGCAGGCATAAAAACACCACATCACTATCCTTGGCGATTTGATCCAGATCAGGGTTGGTGATCAGGTGATTCATGTGCGCCAGATGCGGATATACCGAACCGATACTCACCCCGTCATGTCGGCGCGAAGTTATATGCGCAATCTTTACGTCAGGATGCGCGTTTAAAAGTCTGAGCAGCTCTAATCCAGTGTAGCCGGTTATGCCGATAATTGATACGCTTGTAGCCATCTTGATATCACCAAATCCATCCATTCTGTCGTTGGGTTAAAGGCGTTATAAACAATAACGTCCAGCTCATTGCGGATAATTTCCTTACCGACTTCGTTATCGGTCACGGGTCCGCTAATCACGTCAATCGGAACACCAATTGCCGCGCATCCGCGTGCCAAGCCAATCGCGCCGACCGGATCACCGGCACAGCCGATATGAAGCCTGACATTTTTGCGTATTTCAGGCGTTTTGAGAACCGCCTCAACGCCGTAACGCCCCATCAAACCATCACCAAACTCAACGATAATGGCATCGGGGTTATCGGCACTCAGGTAGTCCAGCGCGCCTTTTGTCATGTCTTCGATCAATGCGTGGTCGATATTCGCCGTTGAGGTGATGCCTGCATCGACAAAAGAAACTGCATTATAAACGCCGTAATCCTGCATTTTATAAAGGTCACGTAAAGCACCAACCCCCGTGAGCTTCGCGCCGGCCAGTTTCATGCCCATCCGCGTCAGGGTTTTTGTGATCTCTATCGCAACGGTGGTTTTACCGCTATCCATGCTTGTGCCTGTAACAATAATCAGCGGAATGGTGCTGCTCATTGTTTTCTTGGGCGAATAAAGCGTTTTTTGATTGATGTTAAGCTGCTTGCCATCTTTGACGACGCCGCCCAGAATTCTGATCCGTAAGGGATTACCAACTTCTTTCGTGTTGGCACTGGTACACACACCAGCCACGCCGCCCAGATTGAGCAAGTGGATAATATCACCGGGGAACAGCGTTTCGGGCAAATTACCAACGAAGCCTTTGAGCGCGCGCCGCTGTCCCAAAGCCACAGCGATGATGTCACCTTTTTTCAGTTTCGACATCCGACCTGACGGCAGTTCAAGCTCGTTATAAATGGATTTGTCTTCCAGCACTTCGGCGGCAAGAACCGTTCCCATTTCACAAGGAAGAGCCTCTTCAGGATCGTCCATAATGGTTACAACATGGGGAAGCTCCAGATTTTTTGTAACGGAGCTAATCTTATCAATTGAAATTTCAGTCATCTTATCTTTTTCGTTTTTTGTTTAATAATAAAATGCCGTAAACACGGCGCGTAAGCAATTGGTTTTTAAGGGAATCACTGGCCTAATGGCAAAAACGGTAATGATGTCGGAGGATTGGCAGCACAAAACGTCTCGCTAAGGGATGATTTCCTAGCGGTTAAGTCGTCGTCGGTTCTGTGTCGTTGCATAATTCATAGTGCAATGAAAACCATATTCTTTGCCTTGGTGTCAAGCATTTTTGTTTTTGACATAACGTGAAAAACGCGGATATACTTCACCTAAGAAATAAAAAAAGAATATAAGGGTGGATATGCTAGCGGTAGATCCTGAAAAATATAAAGAATTCGCAGAGCAAACCTATGAAACGGTTTCTGATAGCATGCGCGCGGCGGTCTTGCGTTCGGCGCAATCTGATTTGCCTGTGCTGATTATGGTGGGTGAACATCATCTGGATATCAAGCAAGAGCGCGAAGCCAACAAGCACACACCGGATAATATGCAAAACCCTGCGTCGGCGGCGGCCTTTACCGAAATTGCAACATTAGAAGCCGCAGCGCGTTTGGTCGGGCGCGATCACATGGCTTTTTCCATGGAATTACCATCTGATACTTTGGCGCGTTTGGTCTCGGAAATCAAAGATCATAACGGAACAGTGCCGCAAAACAGGCAACACCTGCCGTTTATGCATACCATCGCCTATGCGGTGAATAATAATATAGCGATTAACCCGTCTGATCCCGGTATTGATTACCGAAAGACGGACCCCGAACAAAGGGAGCAAATGCAGCGCGACTCTGTTGCTGCGCTGGCGTGTGATGATGACATAAGGTTGGTGGTGCATGTCGGCGGCGTAAACCACATCTCTAATTTTTCCGGCTATACGAATGAAGAGGTGCAAAATGCACAGGGGCATTTAACCCGCAGCGAGGCGCGCGACCCTTTTAATGGTATCTACAGTGAAACGGTGTTTTTTAACGCATCGCATTATTCGCGGGATTTTCTGAACGACATGAAAATCCCTAAAAATGCGGCATCGTATAGTGAGACAGTGTATTCAACAAATCCGCGTAATGCTGTGCAAATCAATGCACCGGGCAGTATAGATCGGGACACCAGAGCACAAATCGGGGAAATGGTTCGTGAGGCTGCGCAAAAACATGCATCAGGGCAGAGCATCGGCTTACTGGACGGGGGGCAAGCCTCAACGCCTGATGCGGATGCTCCGATATATAAAGTTTGATTATTTTAGCGGCATTGTGTGCTCGACAAGGCGCGCCCAATATTCTGTGGCAATCGGGATCAAATCATCATTAAAGTCATATCCTGCATTGTGTAATCCCTTACTGCATCGATGTTCAGGGTCATTAATAACGCCCTGACCGATTTTAACGTAAGCCCCGGGAACGTGATAAAGAAACGCGCCAAAATCTTCGCCGCCCATGGAAGGTTTGGCATCTGTAATAACCATTAAATCACCAACCAAATCTTGCGCGACTTTCGTACATATTTTGGCATGAACGGGGTCGTTTATGGTTGGCTCTGTTCTGTTTTCATAGGTGCAGTTTGCCCGCGCACGGTAGCTGCTGGCGATTTCGGAGGACATTTCCTTGATCCGTTTTTCAGTTTGCTTGCGTAAGCTCTGGCAATAGGTGCGTACCGTACCGCTGAAGATGACTTTCGCGGGGTTGACGTTAAATGCGCCTGTGCCGCCATGGATATTGGTCACGCTTAAAACAATCGGTTCAAACGGGTCGGTTTCACGGCTGACGATGGTTTGCAGTCCGCTGATAATCGCGGCGGAGACCATGATCGGATCGACGAATGTATGGGGTTTAGAGGCATGGCCGCCTTTGCCCTCAACTGTGATTTCAAAGAAATCAACGCTGGCCATACTCGCGCCTTCATTGATTTCAAAATAACCAAGCGGCGCATATGGCCAGTTATGCATGGCATAGAGCGCATCACAGGGGAAACGATCTAAAAAACCATCGGCAAGCATGGCATTTGCGCCCTCGCCATTTTCTTCGGCAGGTTGAAAGATTAGATGAAGTGTGCCGTCAAAGTTATTGTTTTCATTTAAATATTTAGCAGTATTGAGTAGGATTGTTGTGTGCCCGTCATGCCCGCAACCATGCATTTTCCCTTCGATGAGTGACATCCAGTCTTTGTTGGGTTCTTCGAAAATATCCAGCGCATCAATATCTGCGCGGATGCCGATGGCTTTGCCGCTTTGTGTTGTTTGCCCCTTGATCGTTGCGACGATGCCCGTATGCCCGACGCCCTTTACAAAAGGAACACCCCATTCTGTGAGTTTTTGTGCAATAAACGCGCTGGCATATTCTTCTTCGAATGCTGTTTGCGGATTTTGATGTAAATCACGGCGATAGGCGGCGAATTCATCTGTTGTTGCTTGAATGGAATTTCTGATCTTCATGGTTTTATCTCTTACAACGTTGTTTTGCGGGGATCAAAGGCATCACGGACAGCTTCACCGATAAATGTCAGCAGGGTGAGCATAACCGCCAGTGATACAAATGCAGCAATCCCAAGCCACGGGGCTTGTAAATTATTCTTCCCTTGCGCCAGAAGCTCGCCCAAAGACGGGCTGCCCGGTGGCATACCAAGGCCGAGGAAATCCAGCGCGGTTAATGATGTTATAGAGGCCGTCAGGATAAAAGGCAAAAAGGTGATCGTGGCCACCATAGCATTGGGCAGAACATGTCGCCACATAATGACGGGGTTGGAGATACCAAGCGCTCCGGCGGCGCGGACATAATCGAAATTGCGCGCCCGCAGGAATTCCGCGCGCACCACATCAACCAGTTTCATCCATGAAAATAACAAAAGGATGAGCAGTAAGCTCCAGAAGCCGGGGGTGAAGATGGAGGAGAAGATAATCAGAATATAAAGGCTGGGCAGGCTTGACCAGATTTCCATTGTGCGCTGTAAAATCAGATCAAGGCGTCCGCCGTAATAGCCCTGAAACGCGCCGGCGGTCACGCCGATCACTGAACTGACCAAGGTTAAGATCAGGCCAAACAATACCGATATACGAAAACCATAAATCACCCGCGCAGCAACATCGCGCCCCTGATCATCCGTCCCCAGCCAGTTGGCGGAATCGGGCGGTGTT
>TARA_R110002095_G_scaffold216213_1_pt1 | contig 15351 bp, 11 predicted proteins | sample TARA_R110002095 | Tara Oceans TARA_R110002095 (sample SAMEA4397255) | marine metagenome | biome: Polar Biome; feature: [SRF] surface water layer (ENVO:00010504); material: water (ENVO:00002006), including particulate matter (ENVO:01000060) such as... | depth 5 m | reverse complement strand
CTCCAAAACCGCAGGTTGGGGGTTCGATTCCCTCCTGGCCTGCCATTAGATAAATAATGGCCTAGGACTAAATGTAAGACATATATGAACACAAATGTTGAAACTACCGGTGGCACACTGGATACAATCAAGCTTGGCTTAGCACTGTTGATTGTTATCGCAGCTTTGGTCGGCTTTTATTTTTTTGCCGATCATTCATTGCTATATCGGGTGCTTGGATTACTTGCAGCAGCAGGAGTTAGTGTTGCTATAGCGTTACAGACAGAAAAAGGAAGGCACACTTGGGGGTATTTTCAGGATGCGCAGATAGAAGTTCGTAAAGTTGTTTGGCCGACACGTCAAGAGACAATACAAACAACCTTGATCGTGATAATTATGGTTGTTTTAGTAGCGATAATCTTATGGTTATTGGATATGTTTCTGGGCTGGTCAATCGGTTCATTGATGGGGCATGGGGGTTAGAATGGCGCAGCATTGGTATGTAGTGCACGCGTATTCAGGTTTTGAAAATCAAGTAATGCGCTTATTGCAGGAACGAATAGAGCGTAGCGGGCTTGACGAAATGTTTGGCGAAATACTTGTGCCAACTGAAGAAGTGGTTGAGATGCGTGATGGTAAAAAGCGTAAAAGTGATCGTAAGTTTTTTCCAGGTTATGTCTTGGTCAAAATGGAGATGAATGATGATACCTGGCACTTGGTGAAAGAAGCACCAAAGGTGTTGGGTTTTATTGGCGGAACTAGTGATAGGCCAGCGCCTATTACCGAAAAGGAAGCAAATGCTATTTTACAACGTGTTGAGGAAGGCGTTGACAAGCCAAGGCCAAAAATATTGTTTGAGCCTGGTGAAGTTGTACGGGTTAAAGATGGCCCATTTACTGACTTTAATGGTGTTGTTGAAGAGGTGAATTACGAAAAAAGTCGTTTACGAGTATCTGTTTTAATATTTGGACGCTCTACTCCGGTTGAGCTCGAGTTTGACCAAGTAGAAAAAGAATAATTTTATTGTTTTGATTTGTTAACGGGGAGCCGCAAGGCGCTTGCACCCAGGGAGAAAGGCTGTGGCCAAGAAAATTGATGGTTATATAAAATTACAGGTGCCTGCGGGCCAGGCAAATCCTAGTCCACCAGTTGGTCCGGCACTAGGGCAACATGGTGTGAATATCATGGAGTTCTGCAAGGCGTTCAATGCGCAAACCCAAAGCTTGGAGCCAGGGCTAGCGGTTCCAGTCATTATTACAGTTTATGCTGACAAAAGTTTTACCTTTGTCAGTAAAACCACCCCAGCTGCAATTCTACTGAAAAAAGCAGCGGGAATTAAAAGCGGTAGTGGCACACCAAATAGTAACAAGGTTGGTAAGGTCACTCGCGCCCAGCTGGAAGATATTGCTAAGACAAAAGATGCAGATTTGACCGCTGCGGATCTAGATGCCGCTGTTAGAACAATTGCTGGTACTGCTCGTAGCATGGGTATAGATACTGAGGGAGTGGTCTAGTTATGGCGAAATTAACGAAACGAATAAAATCGTATCAAGACAAAATCGAGTTAGGTAAATATTATCCTGTGAAAGATGCCTTGGAATTATTAAAGACTATTTCATCGGTAAAGTTTGATGAGTCTGTAGATGTTGCAGTGAATCTGGGTGTGGATGCGCGTAAATCGGATCAACAGGTTCGGGGTTCGACTGTATTGCCTAAGGGTACTGGGAAAACTGTAAAGGTTGCCGTGTTTGCACAGGGTGAGAATGCTAAAGCAGCTGAAGCCGCCGGTGCTGATGCAGTTGGTTTTGAAGATTTAGCCGAAGCGATGACAAAGGGCGATATTGATTATGGGGTTGTGATTGCGACACCAGATGCAATGCCTGTAGTCGGTAAGCTAGGTAAAGTTTTAGGTCCCCGTGGTTTGATGCCGAACCCCAAAGTAGGAACGGTTACCAATGATGTAAAGCAAGCTGTTGAAAATGCGAAGGGTGGTCAAGTTCGTTACCGTACAGATAAGAATGGCATTATTCATTGTACAATTGGTAAGGTTTCGTTTGACGCTGATTCATTGATCGAAAACCTGCATTCATTGTTAAACGATTTGAAAAAGGCTAAGCCAAGCTCAGCTAAAGGTGTTTATCTGGGTAAGTTAAGCATTTCTACAACTATGGGACCTGGGGTTCTGGTTGATCAGGCTAGCTTGTCAATTTAGTAAGTGTTTTTGTGAATTCAAATGTAGTTAACCATTTGGTTAATTATGTTTTTTAAAGACTTTGTAACTGACGGGTAACCGTCAGAACGTCAAAGACCGTAGGTGACACTTTTTGGGTGTCTTAATGTACTAAAAATTACCTACGCAGACGGTGTAATCACACACACAGAATACTCTGTGTTTGTCACCGTTAACCGGTTTGCCAGAGCGTTGAGCGAAGGTGAGCTTTTTTAGTAAAAGTATGGTGTTAAAACCATATTTAACTTAACAGGAGGCGAAGAGTGAGTCTTAATCTAAATGCAAAAAAAGCAATCGTAGAAGAGATTGCTGGTGTTGCGGCGGAGGCTCCTTCTGCAATCGCGGCCGAGTATCACGGTTTATCGGTGGCTCAAATGACTGAACTGCGTAACGCTGCGCGTGAAGCGGGTGTGTACCTTAGAGTGGTACGCAACACGTTGGCGCGTCGTGCATTCGAAAATACACAATTTGAATGTATGCGTGAAGGCATGGTCGGGCCCTTAGTGTTGGCATTTTCTGGTGATGAGCCTGGAAGTGCGGCACGAGTCGTTCGCGATTTTGCAAAAGAAAATGACAAACTAGTAGTAAAACTTGTTGCGTTGGATGGGAATCTTTTAGAAACCTCTGAACTCAGCAGGCTCGCTAGTATGCCATCGCTTGATGAAGCACGCGCTATGTTACTTGGATTACTGTCTGCACCGCTCGGTATGTTTGTACGTACGCTAGCGGAACCACCGGCTAAATTAGCCAGGGTTCTTGCTGCGCAACGTGATAAACAGGAAGCGGCGTAATAGGACAATAATCTTTATATCAGTTTAGTATTTATTTTTGGAGGATTTTAAAATGGCAGTTTCACGTGAAGAAATAAAGGAAGCATTGGGTCAAATGCCTGTGCTTGAGCTTGTTGACTTAATCAAAGAGCTCGAAGATGAATGGGGTGTATCTGCGGCAGCACCTGTTGCTGTAGCTGCGGCTCCTGGTGCTGGTGGGGATGCTGGTGCGGCTGAAGAAAAATCAGAGTTCGATGTTGTAATGACGAGCTTTGGCGAAAACAAGGTTGCTGTTATTAAAGCGGTTCGCGGAATTACAGGTCTGGGCCTGAAAGAAGCAAAAGATCTTGTTGAGAGTGCTCCTGCACCGGTTAAAGAAGGTGTTAGTAAAGATGAATCAGAGGAAGTTAAAAAACAGCTTGAAGAAGCTGGTGCAGCTGTTGAAATCAAATAATTTCAATTGCAGCGTTTAAAAAACTTAAAGCGGAATCAACAGGCAGCAAATGTTGCCTGTTGGTTTTTTGCGCTTATTGATACCACCCGGTTTAAATTATTTATGTGTAAGGATTATCAGGCAGGGATTGTCTCTGCTATAGAACTCTTTCGCACAAACACGATGAGGAATTGTAATGGCCTATTCCTATACTGAAAAAAGACGTATCCGTAAGGATTTCGGAAAACGTCCTAGTATCTTAGAGGTTCCCTATTTAGTTGCGACTCAGATCGAGTCATTCAATCAATTTATACAGGTTGATGCCAAGCCTGAGGAACGAACGGATGTTGGCTTGCAAGCTGCGTTTAAATCTGTTTTTCCTATTGCCAGCTTTTCTGGCAATGCGGCTTTAGAATATGTGAGTTACAAGCTAGGAACACCCGTTTTTGATGTTAAGGAATGCCAGTTAAGAGGCTTAACCTACGCTGCATCATTACGCGTTAAGGTTCGTCTTATTATTTATGATAAAGAGGCGGGGCTTAATAATAAGGTTGTAAAAGATATAAAAGAACAAGAAGTGTACATGGGTGAGATGCCATTAATGACTCGCACAGGTACTTTCGTTATAAATGGCACAGAACGTGTTATTGTCTCGCAGATGCATCGTTCGCCAGGTGTATTTTTTGAGCATGATAAAGGCAAAACACATTCATCAGGAAAACTACTCTATTCTGCTCGTGTCATTCCTTATCGTGGGTCATGGTTGGATTTTGAGTTCGATGCAAAAGATCTTGTGTATTGTCGAATTGATCGTCGACGTAAGATCCATGCTACGATCTTGTTACGTGCACTTGGATATACGACAGAAGAAATATTAGATATTTTCTTTGATACGGATAGTTTTAAGTTTACCAAAAAAGGAATTACGCTGGATCTGGTTCCAGATCGCTTACGTGGCGAAACAGCATCGTTTGATATCGCGGACAAAAAAGGCAAGGTTATCGTTGAACAAGAACGTCGCATAACTGCGCGGCATATTCGAGAGATTGAAAAAGCATCATTAACTACTCTAATGGTTCCGGCTGAATACTTAATAGGTAAGGTCACGGCAAAAGATATAATCGATACAGAAACTGGTGAAATAGAATTTCCGGCAAATACTGAAATTACGGAAGAATTTCTTGAAAAGATTACGGAACGACCAGACTTTGAGCTAGAGACTCTCTATACCAATGATCTGGATAACGGACCTTATATTGCGGACACTTTACGTGATGATCCAAGCACTAATCAACTGGAGGCACAGGTAGAGATTTATCGCATGATGCGTCCAGGCGAACCACCAACAAAGGATGCTGCTGAAAACTTATTCAAGAACTTGTTTTTTAGTCCAGATCGTTATGACCTTTCTGCTGTTGGTCGAATGAAATTTAATCGTCGGGTCGGGCGTAAAGATGTTGAAGGTGAAGGTGTCCTTTCTAATGATGACATCATTGCTGTTGTGAAGGTCTTGCTAGATATTCGTAATGGCAAGGGCATTATTGATGATATCGATCATCTTGGTAATAGACGTATACGTAGTGTTGGCGAGATGGCAGAGAACCAGTTCCGTGTCGGGCTTGTGAGGGTTGAACGTGCTGTTAAAGAACGTTTGAGCTTGGCTGAGTCGGAAGGTTTGATGCCCCAGGAAATAATCAACGCTAAACCAGTTTCTGCTGTCATTAAAGAGTTCTTTGGTTCAAGTCAGCTATCTCAGTTTATGGATCAAAATAATCCGTTATCAGAGATTACGCATAAGCGACGAATTTCGGCTCTTGGACCTGGCGGTTTGACACGTGAACGTGCTGGTTTTGAGGTTCGCGATGTACACCCAACGCATTATGGACGTGTATGTCCGATTGAAACGCCGGAAGGACCTAATATTGGTTTAATTAACTCATTGGCAGTTTTTGCAAGGACTAATAGTTATGGTTTCCTTGAAACTCCTTATCGTAAGGTTGTCGATTCAAAAGTAACTGATGAAATAGAATATCTTTCAGCTATTGAAGAAGGTGATTTTGTCATTGCACAAGCTAGCGCGACTATAGACGCCAAAGGTGTATTAATCGATGAGCTCGTATCTTGCAGACATCGCAATGAATTTGCCATGTCTACACCAGATAAGGTCAATTATATGGATGTCTCTCCGCGACAAATTGTCTCAGTTGCAGCGTCAATGATTCCTTTCCTAGAGCATGATGATGCGAACCGAGCATTGATGGGATCGAACATGCAACGTCAAGCAGTTCCGACGTTAAGAACTGATAAGCCACTGGTTGGTACTGGAATGGAACGAAGGGTCGCTATTGACTCTGGTGTAACAGTCATTTCTGAACGTGGAGGTATTGTCGATTCTGTTGATGCAAGCCGAATTGTCGTGCGCGTTAAAGACGATGAAGTTGTTGCAGGTGAGCCAGGTGTCGACATTTATAACCTGACTAAATATACACGTTCAAATCAAAATACCTGTATCAATCAAAAACCATTGGTGAAGCCTGGTGACGATGTTGCTAAAGGCGATGTATTGGCAGATGGGCCTTCTACCGATATGGGTGAATTGGCTTTGGGTCAGAACATGATGGTCGCGTTCATGCCTTGGAATGGGTATAACTTTGAGGACTCGATTCTACTCTCAGAAAGATTAGTAAAAGACGACCGTTATACATCCATCCATATTGAAGAATTGACCTGCGTTGCAAGAGACACAAAATTAGGTTCAGAAGAGGTATCTTCTGATATTCCCAACGTGAGTGAAAGTGCTTTAAATAAACTAGATGAATCCGGAATTGTATATATCGGCGCAGAAGTCAATGTGGGCGATATTTTAGTTGGTAAAGTGACGCCCAAGGGTGAAACACAACTTACTCCGGAAGAAAAACTCCTCAGAGCGATCTTTGGTGAAAAAGCATCTGATGTAAAAGATACGTCGTTAAGAGTCCCATCTGGAATGAATGGTACTGTAATCGATGTTCAGGTCTTTACTCGTGATGGTGTTGAGAAGGATGCTCGTGCACTTGAAATTGAAGAGTCTGAGCTGAATAGCGTCAGAAAAGATTTGAATGATCAACTTCGAATTATGGAAGACGGTGTTTATCAACGTGTTGGTAAATTGTTAACTGGAAAGATAGCTGCCGGTGGACCATCAGGTCTGAAAGCGGGTGATAAGATTACCCAGGAATATCTTGATGAAACATCACGTGATAAATGGTTTGAAATCCGATTAAAGAATGATGAGGCAAATCATCAACTAGAACTTGCTGCAGAACAAATTGGTTCTTTGAAAGAAGAGTTTGATGGTCGCTTTGAAGAGAAGCGGGCTAAATTAACCTCAGGAGATGATTTGGCGCCAGGTGTTTTGAAAATGGTAAAGGTCTATCTTGCTGTTAAACGCCGTATTCAGCCTGGTGACAAGATGGCTGGCCGACATGGTAATAAGGGCGTTATTTCAACTATTGTGCCAATTGAGGATATGCCTCATATGGAAGATGGAACCCCTGTTGATGTCGTCTTGAACCCACTTGGCGTGCCTTCTCGAATGAATGTTGGCCAGGTTCTGGAAACCCATCTAGGGTGGGCCGCTAAAGGGGTAGGTATCAAGATTGGCAAGATGCTTGAGCAACATGTGCAAACATCTGAAGTACGCAAGTTTCTCGATGAAGTTTATAACACTAGCGGCAAACAAGAAGACCTGAAATCATTCTCCGATGAAGAAATCAATGAGTTGGCAGGTAATTTAAAAGGTGGCGTGCCGATGGCGACGCCAGTTTTTGATGGGGCTAGCGAGGCTGAAATTAAAGCTATGTTGAAACTTGCGGACCTTCCTGAGAATGGGCAGACGACACTTTATGATGGTCGAACTGGCGAAGCATTTCATCGTAAAGTGACGGTAGGTTATATGTACATGCTAAAACTTAATCACTTGGTTGATGACAAGATGCATGCACGATCAACAGGGCCTTATAGTCTAGTCACACAGCAGCCATTAGGTGGTAAGGCGCAATTTGGTGGCCAACGATTTGGTGAAATGGAAGTCTGGGCGTTAGAAGCATATGGCGCTGCTTATACTCTTCAAGAGATGTTAACCGTCAAATCAGACGATGTTAATGGCCGTACCAAGATGTATAAAAATATTGTTGATGGAAATCATCAGATGGAAGCTGGCATGCCAGAGTCTTTTAATGTATTGGTCAAAGAAATTCGATCGCTTGGTATAGATATTGAGCTGGATACATAGACATTGAGCAATATGAAAGACATGAAAATTAACGATTCGAAATTCGGGCTATTTTGGTCCGGAACAGATCTCCTAGGAGGTAGTAAACCTTGAAAGACTTACTCAAGCTTTTAAAGCAACAGGGACAGGTTGAAGAATTTGATGCCATTACAATTGGTTTAGCTTCACCTGAAAAAATACGATCCTGGTCTTTTGGAGAAGTCAAAAAGCCCGAAACAATAAATTACCGAACATTCAAGCCAGAACGTGATGGTTTGTTCTGCGCCAAGATATTTGGCCCAGTCAAGGATTACGAGTGTTTGTGTGGTAAGTATAAAAGACTCAAGCACCGTGGTGTTGTTTGCGAGAAGTGCGGTGTTGAAGTAACACTATCGAAAGTACGACGTGAACGCATGGGCCATATTGACCTGGCTAGTCCTGTTGCACACATCTGGTTTTTAAAGTCATTGCCATCACGCATGGGTTTGATGTTGGATATGACTTTGCGCGAGATTGAACGCATTCTTTATTTCGAAGCTTATGCTGTAATTGACCCCGGTATGACGGAACTTGAACGAGGTCAAATGCTGACAGAAGAAAATTATCTTGAAGCAATTGAGCAATATGGTGATGAGTTCGAAGCTAAAATGGGCGCCGAAGCTATCCGCGAACTACTTATATCTATTGATATTGAGGCTGAAGTTGCAGCACTTCGAGAAGAAGTTCCAAATACAAACTCTGAAACCAAATTACGTAAGTTAACTAAACGCTTGAAATTGCTTGAAGCGTTTATGAAGTCGGGTAACAAGCCTGAGTGGATGGTATTGAAAATATTGCCGGTACTCCCACCAGAATTGCGTCCATTAGTACCACTAGATGGAGGACGTTTTGCTACTTCTGATTTGAATGACCTATATCGCCGCGTTATCAACAGAAATAATCGTTTGAAGCGGTTACTAGATCTGAATGCGCCTGACATTATCGTACGTAATGAAAAACGTATGTTGCAGGAATCTGTGGACGCACTACTTGATAATGGTAGACGTGGTCGTGCGATAACTGGTACCAACAAACTGCCTTTGAAATCATTGGCAGACATGATCAAGGGCAAGCAAGGTCGTTTCCGTCAAAATTTACTTGGAAAGCGTGTTGATTATTCCGGACGTTCGGTGATTGTTGTAGGTCCGACCCTGCGTTTACATCAATGTGGTATTCCTAAAAAAATGGCTTTGGAATTATTCAAGCCATTTATTTTCAGCAAGCTCGAAAGACGTGGACTTGCAACTACAATCAAGGCAGCAAAAAAACTAGTTGAACGTGAAGGCTCCGAAGTGTGGGATGTACTCGAAGAAGTTATTCGTGAACATCCAATCATGCTCAACCGTGCACCTACTTTACATAGACTGGGTATACAAGCATTCGAGCCAGTCTTGATTGAAGGTAAAGCAATACAATTGCATCCTCTGGTTTGTACGGCATTTAATGCTGACTTTGATGGTGATCAGATGGCCGTGCATGTGCCACTGTCTGTTGAAGCTCAGCTTGAAGCGCGAACATTGATGATGTCGACCAATAATATATTGTCACCTGCGAATGGTGAGCCGATTATTGTGCCAACACAGGATGTTGTCCTGGGTCTTTATTATTTGACCCGTGAATCAGTTGAAGCAAAAGGAACCGGTATGGCCTTTGCTGATATTGATGAAGTATATCGTGCTTATGAAAGCGGTATAGTTGATCTGCAAGCAAAGATTCGTGCACGTATACGCGAAGTCAGCACCAATGAAGATGGTGAAAAACAAATAACGAATAAACGTTATGAAACAACCGCTGGCCGAGCATTATTATCAAGAATTTTGCCTGATGAAATGCCTTTTGCATTAATAGATAAGGTGTTAACGAAAAAAACCATCTCACAATTGATAAATACCTGTTACCGAAAGCTGGAACTAAAGGATACGGTTATCTTCTCTGACAAATTGATGTACACCGGATTTAAATATTCAACCCGTGCTGGTGTCTCGATTGGTGTCGAAGATATGGTTATACCAGAAAATAAGGATGATATTATTGGTAAGGCTGAAGATCAGGTTAAGAGCTTTCAAGAGCAATATTCATCAGGTTTGATCACAGATGGTGAGCGTTATAATAAGGTTGTTGATATTTGGTCCCATACTAATGACCAGGTTGCCAAGGCCATGATGGATAAATTAGGTGTTGATAGTCGTATTGATGCTGATGGCAATGAAGTCAAAGAACCTTCTTTTAATTCAATTTATATTATGGCTGATTCAGGCGCTCGAGGTTCAGCTGCGCAAATCCGGCAATTAGCAGGTATGCGTGGATTGATGGCGAAGCCGGATGGTTCAATTATTGAAACCCCTATTACAGCAAACTTTCGTGAAGGACTTGATGTGCTCCAGTATTTCATCTCTACTCACGGTGCTCGTAAAGGTCTTGCTGATACTGCACTTAAAACAGCAAACTCTGGATACCTCACAAGACGTCTGGTAGATGTTTCTCAGGACTTGGTTGTGTCTGAAGAAGATTGCGGCACCATTGACGGCTTGGTTATGAATCCGGTTATCGAAGGTGGTGATGTTATTGAGCCTCTAAGTGAGCGTGTATTAGGACGAGTGTTATCTATTGATGCCGTTAAGAATAATGACGAGGTTGTTGCTGAAGCAGGTACTTTGCTTGATGAAAAATGGGTCGAAATCCTAGATGCTAATGGCATAGATCAAGTTGTTGTGCGTTCGGGTATCACTTGTGAGACACGCTATGGCATTTGTCGTAAATGTTATGGTCGTGATCTGGGGCGCGGGCATTTAGTCAATATAGGTGAAGCTGTGGGTGTAATTGCAGCACAATCTATCGGTGAACCTGGTACACAGTTAACTATGCGTACCTTCCATATTGGTGGTGCTGCATCTCGTGCGGCAGCGATAAGCAATATTGAAGTTAAAAATGGTGGTACGGTACGTATACAAAACGTTAAAACTCTGGATCAGGAAAGCGGGAATAAAGTGGTTGTTTCACGTTCAGGTGAGATTGCTATTCTTGATGAAGTTGGACGTGAACGTGAACGATATAAAATTCCGTATGGTGCTGTTTTAACCATAGATGATGGTGCAAGCGTGAATTCTGGACAACAGATAGCTTCATGGGATCCTCATACACACCCTGTGATTACTGAGGTCAAAGGACGTGTTCAATTCTCGGATATTGTCGACGGCGTCACTGTAACTCGTCATGTTGATGAAATTACCGGTCTAACTAATATCGTTATTCTGGATCCAAAACAACGTCCTGCAACGGCAAAAGACTTACGCCCTACAGTTAAGTTAGTTGACGAAAAAGGTGAAGAGTTGAAGATTCCAGGCACCGATCAGGTTGCACATTACCTATTACCGTCGAAAGCGGTGATTAATGTTAGTGATGGCAAAGAAGTTAATATTGGTGATGTCATTGCACGTCTTGCTCAGGAGTCAGTGAAAACACGAGATATCACCGGTGGCTTACCGAGAGTGGCGGATCTATTTGAGGCACGTAAACCTAAAGAGCCAGCGGTTCTTGCAGAAATATCGGGCATCATTAGCTTTGGTAAAGAGACTAAAGGCAAGCAAAGGATCGTAATAACAGGTCAGGACGACGTAGTGCACGAAGAGCTTATTCCAAAATGGCGTCATGTGAGTGTCTTTGAAGGTGAGCACGTAGAAAAAGGTGAAAGTATAGCTGATGGACCACCTACGCCTCACGATATCTTGCGTTTGAAAGGTGTTGTCGCATTAACAAACTATATCAGCACCGAGATTCAAGACGTATATCGTTTGCAGGGTGTAAAGATTAATGACAAGCATATTGAAATCATTGTGCGACAAATGATGAGAAAGGCTGAAATTACCAGTGCTGGCGATAGCAACTTCCTTAAAGGTGAGCAAATAGAACGCTCAAGAGTTCTGGAAGAAAATGAAAAGATTGAAGCCGACGGTAAAACACCAGCGAGCTGGGTGCCTATTTTGTTGGGTATCACCAAGGCCTCTCTTTCAACAGAATCATTTATCTCCGCGGCATCTTTCCAGGAAACCACACGCGTACTCACAGAGGCGAGTGTTAGCGGAAAACGTGATGATCTGCGTGGATTGAAGGAAAATGTCATCGTTGGGCGCCTGATTCCTGCAGGTACTGGACTGGCTTACCATGCCGAGCGCCGGGAGCGTTTGGATAAAAAACTGCTGCCTGATGCAACTGTAGAAAATGTAGAAATAGAGGATGTTGAAATACCTATAGTCGACTCTGATTCGGAAGCTGTAGAGGGTACAACAGGAACTTGAAAAATAAGCTGTGATCTTCCTTGACAGGATCATCATCTAAGACATAAAATCCCGCCTCTTTGACAGACTGGGTCAGTTTTCTCAGTCTGTCATTTTGCTTTAAGTACTGGAAATACCGGTGGATTTTATAAAATCTGCCGATACGCCAGACGACATCTCGAGGATATCCGATATTGTTCTCCGCATGTCCGCACTGAAAGTTGTAATTGTATTCATTATGAATGCACTCAGTATGGATAGGTGAGGTAGTCTGCGCACTTAATAAACTGATAAATAAGAACATTTTTATGACAACAATTAATCAATTAGTCAGAAAGCCGCGTAAGCGACAACGTGTTAAGAGTAATGTCCCTGCACTAGAGGCGTGTCCTCAAAAACGTGGTGTATGCACCCGTGTGTATACAACTACTCCAAAAAAGCCAAACTCTGCCTTAAGAAAGGTAGCGCGTGTAAGGCTGACTAATGGGCAGGAAGTAACCACTTACATTGGTGGTGAAGGTCACAATCTGCAAGAGCATTCTGTGATTCTGATTAGAGGCGGCCGTGTGAAAGATTTACCGGGTGTTCGTTACCATACCGTTCGCGGCACCTTGGATACCTCCGGTGTTAGTGATAGACGCCAAGGTCGTTCTAAATACGGTGCGAAACGACCTAAGTCGTAAATTGATACTTAATATATCTATAGAAACAGGAATAGTTTGAACCATGTCCAGAAGACGCGTTGCTGAGAAAACTGAAATTCTGCCTGATCCGAAATACGGAGATAAGGTATTAGCAAAATTTATCAATATTATTATGCGTAGTGGTAAAAAATCCATCGCAGAAAAAATCGTCTATGGCGCGCTGGACGAGATTAGCGGTAAAGGTAACCCTGAGCCACTTGAAGTGTTTAATAAGGCACTTGAAAACGTTAGGCCATTGGTAGAGGTGAAATCGCGACGTGTTGGTGGTGCAACTTATCAGATTCCTATTGAAGTTAGAACTGCTCGTAGCGTTACCTTAGCAATGCGTTGGATGGTTGATGCTGCGAAGAATCGTGGTGAAAAGAACATGGGTTTACGTTTGGCCGGAGAATTGCTGGATGCCTCAGAAAGTCGTGGCACAGCGATTAAAAAGCGTGAGGATACGCACCGTATGGCTGAAGCCAACAAGGCATTTTCACATTACCGTTGGTAATAGATTAATAAACATTATAAATACAGCATCATGGCACGTCATACACCAATCGAGCACTACCGAAATATCGGGATTATGGCTCATATTGATGCTGGTAAAACCACCACGACCGAGCGTGTGCTGTTTTATACGGGCGTCTCACATAAAATTGGTGAAGTTCATGATGGTGCTGCAACTATGGACTGGATGGAGCAAGAGCAAGAGCGTGGGATAACGATTACGTCCGCTGCTACGACTTGTTTTTGGAAAGGGACCTCTGCTCAATTTGATGAGCACCGCATAAACATTATTGATACTCCCGGACACGTTGATTTTACGATTGAAGTTGAGCGTTCATTGCGCGTTCTGGATGGCGCCTGTGCAGTATTTTGCGCTGTTGGTGGAGTTGAGCCTCAATCAGAAACGGTTTGGCGGCAAGCAAATAAATATTCTGTTCCGCGCATGGCTTTTGTAAACAAAATGGATCGTGCTGGCGCTGATTTTCTACGAGTGGTAGAGCAGATTCGAGACCGATTAGGTAGTAAAGCTGTGCCTATGCAGCTACCTATCGGAGCTGAAGAAAAATTTGAAGGTGTTGTTGACCTGGTAAAAATGAAAGCGATTTACTGGGAAGAAGAAAACATGGGAATTAAGTTCCAAGAGAAAGATATTCCTGAGGCACTTCAGGCTACAGCACAGAAATGGCATGAGAATATAGTTGAAAGCGCAGCTGAAGCAAACGAAAGCCTGATGGAGTTGTATCTTGAAAATAGTGAGCTTTCACAAGAACAAATTGTTGAAGGGATACGAATACAAGTATTAGCGAATGAAGTTGTACCTGTATTTTGTGGCTCCGCCTTTAAGAATAAAGGTGTGCAAACAATGCTCGACGCAATTGTGCAGTATATGCCATCGCCAGTAGACGTGCCTGCAATCAAAGGCATTCTCGACGATAAAGATGAGTCCCAGGGAGAAAGGCATTCTTCTGATGAAGAACCTTTTGCAGCACTGGCGTTTAAGATTGCTACCGACCCTTTTGTTGGCACATTAACCTTCTTTCGTGCTTATTCAGGTGTGCTTAAATCGGGCGACACAATCTTAAATCCGATTAAAGGAAAAAAAGAAAGAATCGGCAGGCTATTACAAATGCATGCGAATAGCCGAGAAGAGATTAAAGAAGTTCGCGCCGGTGATATTGCGGCAGCAGTGGGATTAAAAGATGTCACTACAGGTGACACACTTTGTGATTTGAATAATGTGATCACTTTAGAAAAAATGGAATTCCCTGACCCGGTTATCGCAGTTGCGGTTGAACCAAGGACTAAGCCAGATCAGGAAAAGATGGGGCTTGCTTTAAGTAAGCTGGCACAAGAAGACCCTTCTTTTCGTGTGCATACAGATGAAGAATCTGGGCAGACGATCATTTCCGGAATGGGTGAGCTGCATTTAGAAATAATTGTAGATCGCATGAAACGCGAATTTAAAGTTGAAGCTAACGTCGGCAAGCCACAGGTGGCTTACCGAGAAACGATACGTTCAACGTTAGAAAAGGCGGAAGGTAAATTTGTCCGTCAATCAGGTGGTCGAGGTCAATATGGTCATGTGGTTTTCAAGATTGAACCAAAGCAGGCAGGTGAAGGGTTTGAGTTCGTTAATGAGATAGTTGGCGGCACAGTACCTAAAGAATATATACCTGCGGTAGAAAAAGGCGTTGTGGAGCAGATGACGAATGGCATCGTTGCTGGGTACCCAGTGGTCGACGTGAAAGTAACTTTATACGATGGTTCTTATCATGATGTTGACTCCAGCGAAATGGCGTTTAAAATCGCCGGCTCGATGGGGTTTAGAGAAGGTGCAAGAAAGGCAAAGCCTGTCTTACTTGAACCAGTTATGAAAGTCGAGATTGTTACCCCGGAAGAATACATGGGGACAGTCAATGGTGATTTGAATCGTCGTCGCGGAATTCTACAAGGTACAGAAGAATCGCCTTCAGGGAAGATAATAAAAGCAGAAGTGCCTTTGAGTGAAATGTTTGGTTATGCAACTGATCTAAGATCAGCAACTCAAGGTCGCGCAGTTTATACAATGGAATTTGAAAAATATAATGAAGTGCCAGCAAATATTGCTGAAAGTATGATCAGTAAAAATCAATAATTTTTATTACTAACTAAATATATCGAAGAGGTAATGAGCCGTGT
>TARA_R110002095_G_scaffold164815_1_pt1 | contig 15413 bp, 14 predicted proteins | sample TARA_R110002095 | Tara Oceans TARA_R110002095 (sample SAMEA4397255) | marine metagenome | biome: Polar Biome; feature: [SRF] surface water layer (ENVO:00010504); material: water (ENVO:00002006), including particulate matter (ENVO:01000060) such as... | depth 5 m | reverse complement strand
GCAGAGCAGTTCCGCCAGGTTCTGCATCAATTGTGGCGAGCGGGTCAGCAACTGCATCGAGCGTCGATGCACGCGCAGCAAGACCGTATCCTCCAGGGCGAGGACGTAGGCCGACGGGGGCAGATCGTCCATGAAGCTGATTTCGCCAGCGCATTCGCCTGGACCAATCAGTCGAACAGGGCTGCCTTCGAGCGAATCCAGATGAACCGCCAGCTCGCCTCCGAGCACCAGATAAAGGTAGTGGTTATGTTCGTGCGGCGATAACAGAACCTCGCCAGGCGCGGCCGTGCAGGGCTCGAAGACTTCCTGCAGCAGGCGCAGGCAGGGCTCGTCCACCCGGTCTAGTAGCCGCGCCTCTTTGAGGTGCTGCATTTCCACCCGCCAATTGGCTGGGTTCATGGCTGCACCACCTGTTCGGATGACATCCTCGTCATGGCTCTCGCACGCGTCCCTTTAGGGCTGGCTGGGTCGGCTTCTTCTGGCCGCAATGCTCACTACTACGGCAGGCGCATCGAGTCTTGCTCTACCCAGGCCAAGCGTAGCCGTATTCGCTTACCGGGACAGGCGCGCAGCGTCACATTTTTTCTTTGCAGTCGGTCAACTATCGCTGAGGACATCAATCCAGCCGAGCGGCCAGCCATTCGCCGATATCGCGGATTTCCTCGGGTACTACCTCATGGGCCATCGGGTAATCCTTCCATTGTGCCTGCACCTGATTTTGTATCAGGCAGTCATAGGCGGCGCGCCCCATCGCCGGCAGCACAACACCATCTCGGGTGCCGTGTAGCGCCAGTACCGGGAGCATGGCCTGCAAGGGCGACAACTTCAGGTCGGGATTGAAGGTCGGTGCGTAAGTGGAGAGGGCAATGACGCCGCCCAGCGGGCCGGGCCAGCGCAGGAAGGCCGTGTGGTAGACCACAGCGCCGCCTTGGGAAAAACCGGCAAGAAAAATACGCGCGGGATCGATGCCGCTGTCGCGCTGTGCTTCGATCAGGTCGATCACGCTCTGCGCGGACTGTTCCAGCTGAGCCTGGTCGATGGCGCGAGCGGGGCTCATTGCAACAATGTCGTACCAGCTTGGCATGGCCCAGCCACCGTTGATGGTGACTGCGCGAGTCGGGGCTTGAGGCAGCACGAAGCGGGTCGTCGTCAAGCGTTGTTGCAGGGCTTCCGCAACCGGCAGGAAGTCGTAGCGGTCGGCACCGAGACCATGCAACCAGATGACGCAAGCGTCGGCGGTTATTGCGGGCTCGATGATCAGGGGGTCACTCATGATGGGCTCCGTTCGTATGATGCGCGCCAGGATGGTGCGGGCGCAGAGAAAAATGCAGCAATCTGCAGCGAGGTTACCTGTAGCGAGCCTGGCAATGAAGCGCGCAGCCGCGCGCGACGGCGTTTCAGGTTCTGGTACGCCGCTTGCTTTGGTCGAGATACCCATGCGCCGGAAGTCGTCGGCACTTCTGCAACCATGCGTGTAGGGAAGAGTTGCTGATAATCAAACGGCGGCTAGACTGAGGTCAGTTTCTTCTTCGTCCCCTCGAAAGGTATCGAGCGGCAGCCTGCGATCCAGGCGGAAGACTCTAACCACAAGAATAAAAGCAAACTGGAGGTTTCGATGATAAGGGTTAAATCCACACTGGCCGTGCTTGGTGCCGCGACACTTTTGGGCGCAAGCGGCTTGGCTCAGGCAGGGGCGACTCTGGACGCGGTGAAGAGCAAAGGCTTCGTGCAATGCGGCGTGAGCGACGGGCTACCGGGCTTCTCCTATACCGATGCCAAGGGCGAGTACAAGGGAATCGACGTGGATATCTGCCGTGCCGTTGCGGCCGCAGTTTTTGGCGATGCGAGCAAGGTCAAGTACAGTCCGCTGACCGCCAAGGAGCGTTTCACCGCGCTGCAGTCCGGTGAAGTCGACATGCTGTCGCGTAACACCACCTGGACCAGTTCACGCGATGCAGCAATGGGCCTGAACTTCACCGGCGTGACCTACTACGACGGGCAGGGCTTTCTCGTCAACAAGGCAGTTGGTGTCTCCAGCGCCAAGGAGCTCGATGGCGCGACGGTCTGCATCCAGGCCGGCACTACCACAGAGCTGAATCTCTCTGACTATTTCCGCGCCAACAACCTGAAATACACCCCGATCACCTACGACACCTCCGACGAGAGCGCCAAGTCGCTGGAGTCAGGGCGTTGCGACGTGCTCACCTCTGACCAGTCTCAGCTCTACGCCCAGCGCATCAAGCTGGCGAAACCGGGCGACTATGTAGTGCTTCCAGAAGTCATTTCTAAAGAGCCGCTTGGCCCGGCCGTGCGTCAGGGCGATGAAGAGTGGTTCGACATCGTTCGTTGGGCTCTGTACGGCATGATCAATGCCGAAGAGCTGGGGATCACTTCGGCGAACGTCGAAGAGAAGGCTAAGAACACCAAGAATCCTGACGTGGCGCGCCTGCTGGGCGCCGAAGGTGAATATGGTAAAGATCTGAAGCTGCCTAAGGACTGGGCCGTACAGATCGTCAAGCAAGTTGGTAACTACGGTGAAGTGTTCGAGCGCAACATCGGTTCCGGTAGCGATCTGAAGATCGAACGCGGCCTGAACGCGCTTTGGACCAATGGAGGTCTGCAGTACGCACCTCCGGTGCGTTGACCGAGCCGGGCCGGCGCGCAGCCGGCCTTGTTTCAAGGATGAGCGCTGCCGGTGCCAGAGCACCGGCAGCGCCGTATGAGGTTTCTTGATGCGAACCATTGCCAAAGCGGGGGCCGCGCGCGGCTCGCTGCTCACGGATCCGCAGGCGCGTGCCTGGGTGTTCCAGATCATCGCCGTAATAACCGTAGTAGGGATTGGCTGGTTTTTGTTTCACAACACCCAGACCAATCTTGCCCACCGAGGCATCACGTCAGGCTTCGGTTTTCTCGATAACGCTGCCGGCTTCGGCATCTCCCAGCATCTGATTGACTACAGCGAGAGCGACTCTTACGGTCGGGCCTTCTGGGTCGGCCTGCTCAATACGCTGCTGGTAAGCATCATCGGCATCATCCTGGCGACCATCATCGGTTTCATTCTCGGTGTAGCCCGGCTGTCTCCCAATTGGTTGATCCGCAAGATCGCCACCGTTTATATCGAGACGTTTCGCAACATCCCCCCGTTGCTACAGATTTTCTTTGTCTACTTTGCGGTGCTCAGCCCGCTGCCCGGGCCCAGGGAAAGCTTGAGTCTTTGGGACGTGGTGTTCATCAACAACCGAGGTGTGCAGATGCCGGCCCCGAGCGCCGGAGAGGGGTTCTGGTCGTTCTGGGTAGCCATGTTTGTGGCGCTGGTCGCAATCGTGATGCTCAATCGCTGGGCACGCGCTCGGCGTCACGCCACCGGCCAGACATTTCCAGTGTTCTCCGCCAGCCTGGCGCTGTTTATCGCAATTCCAGGGCTTTGCTCGCTGATCATGGGCGCGCCCTTTCTGTGGGAAGTGCCGGAGCTGCAGCGTTTCAACATTCGCGGTGGCTGGGTGGTGATTCCGGAACTGGTGTCGATTGTGCTGGCGTTGTCGATCTATACCGCCGCCTTTATCGGTGAAACGGTGCGCGCAGGCATCCAGTCAGTGAGCCACGGTCAGACCGAGGCGGCGGCTTCGTTGGGCCTTCGTCCGGGTCGTGTTTTGCGGTTGGTGATCATTCCCCAAGCCATGCGGGTGATCATTCCTCCGCTGACCAGCCAATACCTCAACCTCGCCAAAAACTCCTCGCTCGCCGCTGCGATCGGCTATCCGGACATGGTTTCGCTGTTTGCCGGCACGGTGCTCAACCAGACCGGCCAGGCGATCGAAACCATGGCCATCACCATGAGTGTGTACCTCGCCATCAGCATCAGCATTTCGCTGCTGATGAACTGGTACAACAAGCGCATTGCGCTAATCGAGCGGTGAGGATCAGCGCATGACAAGCCATACTTTCAAACCGGACCTGCCGGCTCCGTCCACCAATATTGGTGTGCTGGGCTGGATGCGGGCCAATCTGTTTTCTAGCTGGATCAATACGCTGCTGACCTTGGTCGGCCTCTATCTGATCTGGCTGATAGTGCCGCCCCTCATCGACTGGGCCATCATCAAGGCCGACTGGACCGGTGACACCCGTGCCGACTGCAGTCGTGAGGGGGCGTGCTGGGTGTTCGTGCAGACACGTTTCAGCCAATTCATGTACGGTTTTTACCCGCCGGAGCTGCGCTGGCGTGTGGATGCCACTGCCTGGCTCGCCATCATCGGTGCGGCGCCGCTGTTCCTGAAGCAGATGCGGCATAAAGCAAGCTACGGTATCGCCTTTCTGGTGATTTACCCGCTGGTTGCTTACTGGTTGTTGCACGGTGGTTTTCTGGGACTAGAAACAGTGCCTACGAGCCGCTGGGGCGGGCTGATGCTGACCATCGTCATCGCGGCAGTGGGTATCGCTGGGGCACTGCCGCTCGGAATTCTGCTGGCGCTGGGGCGGCGTTCCGACATGCCGGCTATCCGCGTGCTGTGCATCACTTTCATCGAGTTCTGGCGCGGTGTCCCGCTGATCACCGTGCTGTTCATGTCCTCGGTGATGCTGCCGTTGTTCCTGCCGGAGGGCATGAACCTCGACAAGCTGATGCGCGCCATGGTGATGGTGATTTTCTTCGAGGCGGCCTACATCGCCGAAGTCGTGCGCGGAGGCTTGCAGGCGATCCCCAAAGGGCAATACGAGGCGGCCGCAGCGATGGGCTTGGGCTACTGGCGCAGCATGATTCTTGTCATCCTGCCGCAGGCGCTGAAGATGGTCATTCCGGGCATCGTCAACACCTTCATCGCACTGTTCAAGGACACGAGCCTGGTGATCATCATCGGCCTGTTCGACTTCCTCAACAGCATCAAGCGCGCCACTTCGGACCCTGCCTGGCTGGGCATGTCGACCGAGGGGTATGTGTTTGCAGCGCTGGTCTACTGGATTTTCTGTTTTGGCATGTCGCGCTATTCCATGCATCTGGAACGCAAGCTCGACACAGGTCACCGGAATTAGGAGCGTTACACATGAATGAAACATCTTTGAATAGCCAGCAGCCCGAGCAGCCCGGTGAATCCGTGATCCAGATGCAGGGTGTGCACAAGTGGTTCGGTCAGTTTCACGTGCTCAAGGACATCAATCTGAACGTCACCCAGGGCGAACGTATCGTCCTTTGCGGTCCGTCCGGCTCCGGCAAGTCCACTACCATTCGCTGCCTCAACCGGCTGGAAGAGCATCAGCAGGGTCGTATCGTCATCAATGGCGTTGAGCTGACCAATGACCTCAAGCAAATCGAAGCGATTCGCAGCGAGGTCGGCATGGTGTTCCAGCACTTCAACCTGTTCCCCCATCTCACGGTGCTGCAGAACTGCACCCTGGCTCCAATGTGGGTACGCAAGATGCCCCGGCGCCAGGCTGAGGAGGTCGCCATGCATTACCTCGAGCGAGTACGTATCCCGGAGCAGGCCGACAAGTTTCCAGGGCAGCTGTCTGGCGGTCAGCAGCAGCGGGTCGCGATTGCGCGGGCGCTGTGCATGAAGCCAAAGATCATGCTGTTCGACGAGCCCACCTCGGCACTGGACCCGGAGATGGTGAAGGAGGTGCTCGATACCATGGTCGGCCTCGCCGAAAGTGGTATGACGATGCTTTGCGTGACCCATGAGATGGGCTTCGCGCGCACCGTCGCTGATCGGGTGATCTTCATGGACAAGGGCGAGATCGTCGAGGAGGCCGACCCAGAGACCTTCTTCACCAACCCCAGTAACGAACGGACCAAGCTGTTCCTCAGTCAGATTCTGCATTGACTGGTCGCTGCATCGGGCTGAACGTTCAGTTCTGACTGAATGTTCAGCTTCTGTCTCCGAGCTTAATTCGACGGCGTCCCCTTAGCCTCGGGCGCCGTCATGGGCTAGAATACGCGGCCCGACTGCTCCCCCCTCCGAGGCTGTTCCGACGATGTTGATCCTGCGCGGCGCTCCCGCTCTTTCCGCCTTCCGTCACGGTAAGCTCCTGGCCCAATTGACCGATAAGGTCCCCGCTGTGCGCGGGTTGTACGCCGAGTTTGCTCATTTCGCCGAGGTGTCCGGCACGCTTGGTGCGGACGAGCAGCAAGTACTGGCCCGGCTGTTGAAATACGGCCCCAGCGTTCCGGTTCAGGAGCCTGCAGGACGACTGTTCCTGGTGATCCCGCGCTTCGGCACCATCTCGCCCTGGTCCAGCAAGGCCAGCGACATTGCGCGAAATTGTGGCATCGACAAGATTCAGCGCCTTGAGCGCGGTATTGCCTACTATGTCGAAGGCGATTTCTCGGAGGCCGATGCGGGCCTGATCGCAGCGGCCCTGCACGACCGGATGACTCAGCTGGTGCTCGAGCAGTTCGAAGGCGCGGCAGAACTGTTCAGCCACGCACAACCCAAGCCGCTGCGCGCGATCGATGTGCTGGCGGGTGGCCGTGCCGCGCTGGAACAGGCCAACGTGGAATTGGGTCTGGCATTGGCCGAAGACGAGATCGACTATCTGGTTACCAGTTTCAACGGGCTTGGGCGTAACCCGCACGACATCGAACTGATGATGTTCGCGCAGGCCAACTCCGAGCATTGCCGTCACAAGATCTTCAATGCCAGCTGGGACATCGATGGCGAAAGCCAGGAAAAGTCGCTGTTCGGCATGATCAAGAATACCTTTCAGATGCACGGCGAAGGTGTGTTGTCGGCCTACAAGGACAACGCTGCGGTCATCGTCGGTAACGTAGCCGGACGGTTCTACCCGGACGCGGAAACGGGTGAATACGCGGCGAACCAGCAGCCCGTGCACATCTTGATGAAGGTCGAAACGCACAACCACCCGACCGCCATTGCGCCATTCCCGGGCGCGGCTACCGGCTCCGGTGGCGAAATACGAGATGAAGGCGCAACTGGACGTGGCGCCAAGCCGAAGGCCGGCCTCACCGGGTTCACCGTGTCCAACCTCAACATCCCAGGCTTCGAACAGCCTTGGGAAGTGCCATACGGCAAGCCTGAGCGCATCGTCACGCCGCTCGACATCATGATCGAAGGCCCTCTGGGTGGCGCGGCTTTCAACAACGAATTCGGTCGTCCAGCTCTGAATGGCTATTTCCGGACCTTCGAGCAGGCGATCAGCACGCCGCGTGGTGAGGAAGTCCGCGGATATCACAAGCCGATCATGTTGGCCGGCGGTATGGGCAACATTCGTGAAGATCATGTTCAGAAAGCCGAAATCTCGGTCGGCGGCAAACTGATCGTGCTAGGTGGCCCGGCGATGCTCATCGGCCTGGGCGGTGGCGCGGCATCCTCCATGGCGACCGGCAGCAGTTCGGCCGATCTGGATTTCGCGTCAGTGCAGCGTGACAACCCAGAAATGGAGCGTCGCTGTCAGGAAGTTATCGATCGCTGCTGGCAGCTCGGCGACAAGAACCCGATCAAGTTCATCCACGACGTCGGTGCCGGCGGCCTGTCCAACGCTTTCCCTGAGTTGGTCAATGACGGCGGTCGTGGCGGTCGTTTCGAACTGCGCAAGGTGCCTAACGATGAGCCAGGCATGGCGCCGCATGAGATCTGGTGCAATGAGTCCCAGGAGCGGTATGTCCTGTCGGTCGATGCGGCTGATCTCGAGCGTTTCGAAGAGATTTGCAAGCGCGAGCGTTGCCCCTTCGCCGTAGTCGGCGAAGCCACGGCCGAGCCGCACCTGACGGTGGCCGACAGCCATTTCGGTGATAAGCCGGTCGATATGCCGCTCAACGTTTTGCTCGGCAAAGCGCCGCGCATGCATCGCAGCGCCGTTCGTGAAGCCGAACTGGGGGATGACTTTTCAGCTGATCAGGTCGACCTCTCCGAGGCGATCAATCGCGTGCTTCATCACCCTGCGGTCGCGAGCAAGAGCTTCCTGATCACCATCGGTGATCGCAGCATCACCGGCATGGTCGCGCGCGATCAGATGGTCGGGCCCTGGCAGGTGCCGGTGGCCGACTGCGCGGTTACGGCTACCAGCTATGACGTTTATACCGGTGAGGCCATGGCCATGGGCGAGCGCACGCCGCTGGCTTTGCTTGACGCGCCGGCTTCGGGTCGTATGGCCATCGGCGAAACGCTGACCAACCTTGCCGCCGCCCGCATCGAGAAGATTTCCGACATCAAGCTATCTGCCAACTGGATGGCCGCTGCCGGGCATCCGGGCGAGGATGCGCGTCTGTTCGACACGGTCAAGGCGGTTGGCATGGAGCTGTGTCCTGAGCTGGGTATCACTATTCCAGTGGGCAAAGACTCCATGTCGATGAAGACCCGCTGGAGCGACGAGGGCGTAGACAAGAGCGTTACCTCGCCACTTTCGCTCGTGGTGTCCGGCTTTGCCCCGGTTGTCGACATTCGCCAGACTCTGACGCCGCAGCTGCGTCTGGACAAGGGCGAAACCGACCTGATCCTGATTGATCTTGGTCGCGGCCAGAACCGTATGGGGGCGTCCATCCTGGCGCAGGTCTACGGCCAGATGGCCCGTCAGGCGCCGGATGTGGACGATGCGGAAGATCTGCAAGCCTTCTTCGCCGTGATCCAGGGGCTTAACGCCGACGGGCTGTTGCTGGCTTACCACGATCGTTCCGACGGCGGCTTGCTGACCACCGCGCTGGAAATGGCCTTTGCCGGTCATTGCGGTCTCAACCTGAATCTCGATTCGCTTGTTGAAACCGCTGCTCATATCCCGGCAGCTTTGTTCAACGAAGAACTGGGTGCGCTGGTCCAGGTTCGTCAGGGCGACACGGAAATCGTGCTCGCACAGTTCAGCGCGGCAGGGCTTGCCGACTGCGTGTCGGTCATCGGGCAGCCCGTCAACAACGGCCATGTGGCAATCAAGTTCGAAGGCGTTGATGTCTTCGCAGGTGATCGCCGTCTGCTACAGCGGCAGTGGTCCGAGACGAGCTATCAGATCCAGCGCCTTCGGGACAACGTCGACTGCGCCGATCAGGAGTTCGATGCACTGCTTGAGGAAGACAACCCCGGGTTGAGCGTCACGTTAGGTTTTGACGTGAACGACAATATCGCTGCGCCGTATATTAAGCGTGGCGTACGGCCTGAGGTGGCGATCCTTCGTGAGCAAGGCGTAAACGGCCAGACTGAAATGGCGGCAGCGTTCGATCGCGCGGGTTTCGCCGCGGTCGACGTGCACATGAGCGATATTCTGTCAGGCCGCATCAGTCTTGAGCGCTTCAAGGGGTTGGTGGCTTGTGGCGGTTTCTCCTACGGCGACGTGCTGGGCGCCGGCGAAGGCTGGGCCAAGTCGATACTGTTTAATGCTCGCGCGCGTGAAGATTTCAGTGCCTTCTTTGAGCGTAAAGACAGCTTTGCCCTTGGCGTCTGTAATGGATGTCAGATGTTGTCTAACCTTCACGAGCTGGTACCTGGCAGCGAATCCTGGCCGCACTTCGTGCGTAACCGTTCTGAGCAGTTCGAAGCGCGTGTGGCGATGGTCCAGGTTCAGGATTCGCCGTCGATCTTCCTCCAAGGTATGGCCGGATCGCGTTTGCCGATTGCCATTGCTCATGGCGAAGGTCACGCGGAATTCGAAAGCGAGGAGGCGCTGCTTGAAGCCGACTTGTCCGGCACGGTAGCGCTGCGCTACATCGATAATCACGGCAAGGTCACCGAGCGGTACCCGGCCAACCCTGGCGGCTCGCCCCGTGGCATTACCGGCCTGACGACTCGGGACGGGCGTGTGACGATCATGATGCCGCACCCTGAGCGCGTATTCCGTGCCGTCACCAACTCCTGGCGTCCGGACGAGTGGCAGGAAGACGGCGGCTGGATGCGTATGTTCCGTAATGCGCGGGTGTGGGTGGATTGAAGTTGATCTGAGATAAAGAGCCCGAAGCGTGCGAGCGCTTCGGGCTTTTTAATGCCTGTGAGGCGTTACCTCGCGACCGCTGAACCAAGCACCGAGGTCAACGTCTGATCTTGACCTGGGGCACGCAAGGACGCTCTGGACCTGAACATAATCCACCCGGCGGAGCTCGTGCTCTGCTCACCGTTTTTCAGTGCGGAGATGTTGATGTACAAGCTGTGTTTCTATGTCCCAGAGAGCCATCTGGATGCCGTCAAACAAGCGGTTTTTGCGGCGGGTGGCGGGCGTATCGGTGCGTACGACAGTTGCTGCTGGCAGGTGTTGGGGCATGGGCAATATCGCCCACTGGAGGGCAGCACGCCCTATCTGGGGGCGCAGGGCCAGGTTCAATCGGTTTCCGAATGGAAGGTCGAGTTGGTGGTCGCTGATGAGCTGATCCACGATAGCGTCAAGGCGCTCAAACGCACTCATCCTTACGAGACGCCAGCTTTCGAAGTCTGGCGGCTGTCCGACCTGCAGTTCTGACTGATCGATGTCGATAGAAAAGCCGAGTCGCCACTGGTGATTCGGCTTTTTTGCATCATGTCAGCTAGTCAGACGCTGACGTTCAGGCGTACTTCGATGTTCCCACGTGTAGCGTTGGAATAGGGACAGACTTGGTGCGCCGCTTCGGTCAGCTGCTCGGCTGCGGTCTGCTCCAGGCCTGGAAGATTGACGTTCAGCTCCACTTCAAGACCGAAACCTCCGGGAATCTGGCCTATGCCGACCTGACCCGAGACCGAAGTGTCGGCAGGAAGCGGCTGCTTCAGCTGGCTCGCGGCAAACTTGAGTGCGCCTATGAAGCAAGCCGAATACCCCGCGGCGAAGAGCTGCTCCGGGTTGGTGCCATCGCCGCCTTGGCCGCCGAGCTCGCGAGGCGTGGACAGTTTCAGGTCGAGTAGACCGTCTGGCGATACAGCACGGCCATCGCGACCGCCGGTTGCGGTGGCCGTGGCGGTATAGAGAGCCTTGATGCTTTGCATGGTTCGCGTCCTCCAAGAATGGGTAGTCCATTTAAATTATCGCGATAATGTTTATCGCGCAAGATAAAATGGCTTCAATGTCCACGCGCTTGCATCAAGGTGTGGAGGAGGGGTGCAGTTAGTCGCGGGCCAGCAATGCGCTTCGAAGGGAAACGAGCTGATCGCGTAGTGCCAACAACGCTTCCTGTGATTGCCCTGTGCATTCGAGCATGCAGGCCGGAAAGTCGCGAGCCTGCACTTTCATGGCCCGCCCGGCCTCCGTGAGACGCAGTTCGACCACTCGCTCGTCGCGGCTGCTGCGGGTACGGCTGATCAGGCCTTCGGCCTCCAGGCGCTTGAGTAAAGGGGTCAATGACCCGGGCTCGGTCAGCAAGCGCGCGCTGATCTCCCCGACGGTCAGGCCGTCGCGCTCCCAAAGGACGAGCATGGCCAGGTATTGCGGGTAGGTGAGGCCGATGCTCTGCAAAAGCGGCTTGTACGCTTTGGTCATCTGCAGAGAGGCAGAATACAGGGCGAAACACAGCTGGTGATCCAGCTGCAGTTGTTCGTCGGAGGGGCGCTTCGTCATGAGAGGTCGAATAGCGAGAAAATGGCTTTCACCCTAGCGCGCGGCCTTGCCTATTGCCAAGCTCGGCCTCGTTCATGGGCGAATTTCTATCAAGGTGCCGTCTTTAACCAGACTCCAGATCTCGCGCATATCGTCGTTCTTCAGGGCGATGCAGCCTTCCGTCCAGTCGAGCGTGTGGAAGTACCACTCGGGGTATTCTTCGTCGAGCGGCGTGCCATGCAACATGATCATGCTGCCCGGTCTCGCGCCCTCGCTGCTCGCGCGTGCCAGGTCCTTGGCGTTCGGGTAAGAGATGTGCATCGCCAGGTTGTACTTGTCTGAGACTTTGCGCCAGTCGATCCAGTAAAGACCTTCAGGGGTGCGCTGGTCTCCTTCGCGTTGTTTGGGACCTGCTTGTTTACCGAGAGAGACACGGTAACTTTTCATGCTGACGCCGCGGCTGATCAAGTGAAGCTTGCGCTCGGACTTGACCACCAGGACTTTGTCGATGAACGAGTCGTCGAGGGTGGGGGCCGCGTTTGCGCAAGAGAGGGTGGCGAAACTAAAGCAGACTATTGCTAACAGCCAGCGCATTGGGGCGAATCCTGAATCAAAACTGCATCAGACCTGTTTGCGCGCCACCCGCATTGCTTCGATGGCTTCGTTGCGCACCGGGAAGGCCTGCTGCACCCGGTCGGCGAAGAAGTATTCTAGGGTACGGCCGACGGTCGGAAAAGCCAGCTCTGACCAAGGGATATCGGTTTGTCGAAAGAGCCGGACTTCGAGGCTTTCGTCTCCTGGACTGAATCGTTCATCGACCAGTTCGGCGCGAAAGAACATGTAGACCTGGTTGATATGCGGCAAGTCGAACAGTGTGTACAGCTGCAGGCCGGTGACACGGGCGCACGCTTCCTCGAGAGTTTCGCGTTCTGCTGCCTGTTGAACGGTTTCGCCGTTTTCCATAAAGCCCGCCGGCAGTGTCCAATATCCCCGTCGTGGCTCGATTGCGCGCCGGCAAAGCAGCACGCACTCATCCCAGACTGGCAGACAGCCCGCGACGATGCGCGGGTTCTGGTAGTGGATCGTATCGCAGGACGTACAGACGAAACGTTGCCTATTATCGCCCTCGGGCACCCGCGATATGACCGAGTCGCCGCACTGACTACAAAATTTCATCGCGACTCCTTCAATTGCGGTAGTTGGCTAATTCCAGTTTCGATCATCGAGCTGGCTATTGCTGAGAGCCGGCTGGCAGGGGAAAGTTTGCCAGCAACGGTTGGCCTCGTCGAACGCGTCATTGCCAAGGGTGCCAGGGCCGCTGGATTTTGGTTAGGCCTGCCTTGGGCGCCTCGGTGATTCATGCCATGATGCGAGGCAAAGACAGAAAGAGAAGTTCGATGCTGGACAAGATTCTCCAACGGGTGCGTGATTACTCTCCGCATCTTCTGGAGCCGGAAGGCAGGATGCCCGAGGCGGCCGTATTGATGCCCATTACCCGCAGCGACTCGCCGGAACTGGTGCTGACCCTGCGCGCCAGTGGTCTGTCTACCCATGGCGGTGAGGTAGCATTCCCTGGGGGGCGACGCGATCCGGAGGATCGTGACCTCATCCACACCGCTTTGCGCGAGGCTGAGGAAGAAGTCGGGCTAGCGCCGGGGATAGTTGAAATCGTTGGGCCTTTGAGCAGTCTGGTTTCACTGCACGGGATCCATGTCACGCCCTACGTCGGAATCGTCCCGGACTACGTCGAATATCGCGCCAACGATGCGGAAATCGCGTCGGTGTTTTCCGTCCCGCTGGAGTTCTTCTGCGAGGATGCGCGTGAAGTAACCCACCGGATCGACTACCAGGGCGGCGCATGGTACGTCCCGTCTTACCAGTATGGCGAATACAAGATCTGGGGTCTGACAGCGATCATGGTCGTCGAGTTAGTCAATCTGGTGTACGACGCCGGGATCGAAATGCGCCGGCCTCCCACCTCCTACATCGATCTGAGCCAGAAGAGGTCATAACCGTGAAATATCGCCTGGGTGATTCCCTCGTTGAAACCCATCCGCAGAGCTGGGTAGCACCAAATGCCACGTTGGTGGGCAAGATTCGTCTCGATGCCGGCGCCAACGTCTGGTTTGGTGCCGTGCTGCGTGGTGACAACGAGTTGATCCATATCGGTGAGAACAGCAACGTGCAGGATGGCAGCGTTATGCACACTGATATGGGCTATCCGTTGACGCTGGGTACCGGAGTCACTGTTGGTCACAACGCCATGTTGCACGGCTGCTCGGTGGGTGACTACAGCCTGGTTGGTATCAATGCCGTGGTTCTCAACGGCGCGAAGATCGGCAAATACTGCATCATCGGCGCTAACACGCTGATTGCCGAGGGCAAGGAGATACCGGACGGTTCGTTGGTCGTCGGTTCGCCGGGCAGGGTGGTCCGTGAGCTGACCGAACAGCAGAAGAAAATGCTTGAAGCCAGCGCGGCGCACTACGTGCACAACGCTCAGCGCTATGCGCGTGAGCTGGCGGAGCAGAACGATTGATAGCAGCGGAGAAGCAAGTGGCATCCCCCTGCGTTAGTGTCTGCGCACTGGACGAAGACGATATCTGCACGGGTTGCCAGCGTAGTATCGATGAGATTCGGCGCTGGGGACGAATGGATAATCCTGAGCGGCGACAGGTGCTGTTGCGTTGTCACGAGCGTGCTCGCCAAAGCGGTCTGCTGTTTTAGTCGAAGCGCACCACGCTGCTGATCATCTTTCCCTTTTCCGTATTGCGAGGAATGTCATGCCCCGAATTGGTACGCCGCTATCGGCCAGTGCTACCCGCGTGCTGCTTTGTGGTTCTGGTGAACTCGGCAAAGAGCTGGTCATCGAGCTTCAACGTCTGGGCGTGGAAGTCATCGCGGTGGACCGCTACGCCAACGCGCCAGCCATGCAGGTTGCGCACCGCCATCATGTGATCGACATGCTCGACGGCGCAGCATTGCGGGCCATCATCGAGCAGGAAAATCCGCATTTCATCGTTCCCGAAATCGAGGCGATTGCCACTGCGACGCTAGTGGAACTGGAGCGCGAAGGCTATACCGTTATTCCTACCGCGCGGGCCGCGCAGCTCACCATGAATCGAGAGGGTATCCGCCGACTGGCTGCCGAAGAGCTGGGGCTGCCAACCTCGCCATACCGTTTTGCTGATTCTCTGGAGGCGTGCCGTGCGGCGGTCTCCGAGCTCGGCTTTCCTTGCTTGATCAAGCCTGTGATGAGTTCGTCAGGCAAGGGGCAATCCGTTTTGCGCAGTGAAGACGATCTTCTCAAGGCCTGGGAGTATGCCCAGGCCGGCGGTCGCGCGGGGAAAGGGCGCGTTATCGTTGAGGGCTTCATTGATTTCGACTACGAGATTACCTTGCTGACGGTCCGCCACGCAGGCGGGACTACCTTCTGCCAGCCGGTCGGGCATCGTCAGGAAAAGGGTGACTACCAGGAGTCGTGGCAACCACAGGCGATGACCGTCTCTGCGATGGCGGAGGCCGAGCGAATCGCCTTGGCGGTCACCAGTGCCTTGGGTGGGCGTGGCATCTTTGGGGTCGAGCTGTTCATCAAGGGCGACAAGGTGTGGTTTTGCGAGGTTTCACCGCGGCCACATGATACGGGGCTGGTAACCCTAATATCCCAGGACCTGTCCGAATTCGCCCTGCACGCGCGAGCGATTCTCGGACTGCCGATTCCGGCAATTCGTCAGTTCGGTCCGTCTGCTTCTGCTGTGCTGCTGGTAGAGGGTGAATCCGATCAGGTGAGCTTCGGCAATCTGGCTGCCGCGCTGGACGAACCGGATACTGCGCTGCGCCTGTTTGGCAAGCCCGGTCTCAGTGGTCAGCGGCGTATGGGTGTTGCGCTGGCCCGTGACGCATCGATAGAGGCGGCGCGTGCAAAAGCGCTGCGGGCGGTCTCGGCGATCGATACAGCGCTCTAGTCCCGGGCTACCTGGGCGCCG
>TARA_R110002095_G_scaffold106630_3_pt1 | contig 15417 bp, 15 predicted proteins | sample TARA_R110002095 | Tara Oceans TARA_R110002095 (sample SAMEA4397255) | marine metagenome | biome: Polar Biome; feature: [SRF] surface water layer (ENVO:00010504); material: water (ENVO:00002006), including particulate matter (ENVO:01000060) such as... | depth 5 m | reverse complement strand
TAATAATAAAACAGCAATTCGCTCCGGATTATATTCTGCTACTTCTATTTCTCCATATGGTCCATATTCTATATTTAACTTGCAAACATTGTATGGTTGGGGAGATCATGATAATCCATATGCTTTAAGAAATGACTTTACGGCACAAAGTCATGTAGCTACACAATGGGATATTACATTAAAAAATAAAAACGGAGACAATCCGGCATATTACAAAGGCAATTGGGAACCTACCAAAAACCTATTATCTAAAGCAACACCATTTCGTGGTGATAAAGTCAATGTTATAGATTTTAGTCAACGAGAATTAAAAGATGCATATCGATGGTTGCCTAAACCTAAAATATTTGGAGATGCATCGATTTTTGATAAAGTCGGAACAACAGCAGATCTTATAAAGTTTTTCTTTACTGGACCTAAGCTTCATGCCGGGAACACTACCGAAGAAGATGATATCATAGTTTTCCGTGCAGTAATTGGTTCGATTTCTGATAGCTTCAATGCGTCATGGAACGGATTTCAACTTATAGGTAGAGGAGATCAGAATTTTCAATATGGTGGATTTACTAGAGACATATCAATCGATTTTACTGTGTATGCAACAGACAGAGATGAAGTTAAACCAATTTGGAGAAAATTAAACGCATTAGCAGGATACACTGCACCTGAATATACTAAGGACAATATTGCATTAGTAGCGCCATGGATGCGCATAACTATAGGAGACTTATTCAATCAACAAGCAGTAATAGTAAAAAGTGTTAATTACACATTACATAGTGCAGATACAACATGGGAAACTAACATAGAACAAGATCCACAAATGATGCAAACACCACACAAAGTAGACGTTAACCTGACATTAACACCTATCACAGATTGGTTACCACAAAAAGGAGGCAAGTTCTATTCATTGGCTAAACGATTCGATGGCGAATCAGGCTTACCACTACCAGGAAATGACAATTGGTTAAGTGATACTAAGAATAATGCAGAATTAAGTCAAGAACAATTAACGGAATTAACTGGTAATCGAGATAATAATAAAGACACAACAGAAACTGGCGATCGCAAATCAACTAGTACAACCACACCAACAGGCGAGCGGGACTAATAACAAGAAACTAACAATGAGTAGATACACAACCACAAATATAATGAAAGACCAAAACGGTAAGCGTAGACGTAGTACTACTATATTTCCAACTATTCCGGCTACTGCAAATGACACGTTTATAATCACTACTAGTGCAGATCGATTAGATAAATTGGCTAATGCATTTTATGATGATGTTTCATTGTGGTGGGTTATTGCAGCTGCAAATGGATTAGGTAAAGGAACTTTAGTTGTTCCATCAAATACTAATTTGAGAATACCAGCAAAAACAGAATTTTTAGATCAAGTTATACAAACAAATAGAACAAGATGAGTGATATTTTTTATTCACAAGTAGATGCCAATTTACAACTAGAATTACTAGCTCGTGCGGCAGCAGGGAAAGGCAATCGCCGAACCAAAGACATTAACTATATGGTTAGTAAAGTTGCAAATGTCGCAATAACGCCATATGATATTACATATGTTACTGGGAGCAACGCAGACAACCAACAAACAGTCAGTGAAAAAATACCAATTACTGAAGCAATATTAGGAGGTGCTGGAGTAAGGCAAGGCGAATATTTACCAACAGGTCCACGTGGATTCGTAACTGATCGAATATATAGCATTACTGGTTCAGATGGCAACGCAACAAGCCGAACAAACACATCAAAGCGAATACCTCCATATTTAACCGGATTAGAAGTTTCTATAGGTGACGATTCAATGGGTGCTATGCAAACCGCAACTGCAAATGTCACAATACCAAATCCCGGAAGAGATTTAGACTATTTTGAATCAGTATATTTAAGACCAGGTAGAAATGTAAAGATATATATAGAACATCCCAATACAGCTATTGTTGGAGAAACTGCATATTTAACATCAGGATCAATTCCATCAACTGAAAAACTCAAAGAGTTATATCCAGATATAACATCAGAACAGGAAAAGGAATACAAAAAAATGAATGCATTTGTTTTTGACGGTGTTATCATTTCATTTACCTTAGATTACCAATCAGATGCAAGTGTTGCTGCAAGTTTAACAATGAGAGGTACCACACAAGTATATACCGATCTTTCAATGGCTATGAGTGATACCAGTAAAAAAACTAATACGAGTGAATCTGCAGAAGGAGTTGCAGTCACTACATTTCACGAAACAATTGAACAAGTAATTGAAAACAAGAGGAAAGACTTAGGATCAAAGACGTCTGGTGTATATATCGATGAAACTGATACTAAATTAAAAGATGTTAGTTATATTTGGGGAGCCCCAAAATCAGATATGCAGTCAATGAAATATATTACATTGAAAGCACTGATAAATTTTGTTAATGATTTCATACTGCCAAAAGCAGCTCCAGTAGTTGGAAATGTTGAAATTGTTTTCGATCGAGAAATATCTACATGTAAATATTATGAAAATTTAGTTTCTGCAGAACCATTGTCTGTGTTCTTTCCTGGTCAAGATAATTATGGTTCTTTTACTTGGTATGGTGATTTAGACAGTAAAAAACCTAAGTTTTTCACAGCGGATAACAAGAACCCTGAATCATATTGCACATTAATATACATATCAACTACAATTATTGAACAAATAATAACAGCAATGGCGAAAGAAGAAATATACACTGTTGCTGAGTTTTTACAACGAATATCTGCTAGAATATATTATGCATCAGGCGGAGCTTATGATTTAAAATTAATCACCGATCCAGAAAATCAAAATGCACTATTATATTATGATAGTAACAATGTTAAGTCGTTTAGCAATGTGCCTAATCCATTTAATGTGCCGATGTTTGCAAATAACGAAGCCGGTACTATTGTTAAAGATTTTACTTTTAATGGTAAACTACCTAGTGATGCATCTAATTTAGCATATGTATTAAATCAAGATCCAGGGCAAATATCAGAATCAGAAATAGCTCCATTCTTATCATATATGTATAGTGCAACACAGACACGGCGTGATGCAAATGGAAATGACACCGTTTCAAATATAACAAATGCTGAAACATTAGATAAAATTAAACAGTCTTATAAAGATAACAATGCAAAATATTTGTTCGAATTAACTGATCCGGTATCTGGATCTATAGCAATATATGGTAAAAATATGGATGAAAGTAAAAATCAAACAAAATTACATACTAGTTTGCAAAAATACATTCAATATCCTAAATCAGCTTTAGAAGATTCTGTTAATCTAAAAGCACCAGTTATACCGTTTGATGCATCATTTACAATTGAAGGTGTAAATGGCTTTAGATATGGTGATGTTTTAGAATTTTCTGGATTACCGAAAAGATATACTAATAACACTGTATTTTGTATCATCGGAATAAACCACAGTGTCTCATCAACCGGTGAATGGAGCACTGGAATACAATGTATAATGAGACCTAGAATAGATTTCACACAATGAGAATAAAGTCATATTATAGCACCAATGAAATAGTTAATAATTTATATACTACTGGCCAGGAGCTAATGACTACTGATAATGTGGAGTATGTCGGATTATATCACAAATACACAACAGGCGAAATATATTCACAACCAACATGGGACAAAAATAAATCAGTAAAATTAATTAAATACAAAGAACAGCCAGAGTCTGTTATTGAGTACAATAAAATTTCTGATATAGAAATTGATTATAAATCATTTAACACATATAACGTTGCAATTACCAAAGAAAATATTAATAAAGGATATGTTGATAGATTCATAATTAAACGAGCCAATGACAATGTATTCTATGAAGTTAATAGTGATACATATGATATGTATACTAGAGAGGATATTGATCCGGTATTGTATTTAGCCGTTAAATTTAAATGGTATATTACTGGAAATATCAATGATGTGATTCAAGGCAACATATTAATTCCGGGTGTAAAGAGCAATAACTACAAAGAATTGCAAACAGCAGAAAAGACTGTGCCTAACATAACGTCATATTTAACAGATCTGTTACAGCATTATGTTGATAATGACAATGTAACTCCTAAAGATATCAACGGATTGGATTCTTAATAAATTTTTACTATTATATATTATATGATAGTGGACTATGAATCTGATGTAACGACGTGTTTGCAAATAATTGCAGATTGCAAGACATTACTAGTTCCCATATACGCAAACCCGACTTCCCATACATGTATACAGGACATATATGCAATCTACATTTATTGTGAAGATAAAAGTGAATGGCTGATTCCAATACATCACACTGAACAAATAAGGGGCTTTCCCGAATACGTAAAGCAGTTCTTAGACTTAACTGATATATTTATCCATGACAAGAAGCGATGGTTACAATCGGGCGGAAACAATGCCGTTTGGGACGTTAAGAGTTTATGGTGGTACACATATAATGAAGCATATGATGAAAATCATTATCCAACCGCAGCACATGAATTTTATTGGAGAAGATTGGAATCTCTTAAAGAAGTAAATGCTGTAATACCAATGCAACAACATTTGGCAATGTGTCAAAAGATACGACATTATTCTTGGCCAATGTGTGTTAATGCAAAATTAACTGATTCATATTTAAAATTTAACAATTTATATCCTAAAACATTTGCTCAAATAGAAAGTAATGGATTACATGTTAAAGGCAACTTTAAATTTCCTAATCAGATTAATAACAATTTAGTATATTCTCAATATAATTATCATACTACAACCGGCAGACCAAGTAATGCATTTGGCGGATTTAATTATGCGGCCATGAACAAAGAAGATGGTACTAGATCTGCATTTTGTAGTCGATTTGATAGTGGGGCATTAATAGAAATGGATTTTGATAGTTATCATGTTAGACTAATTGCTAAACTAATTGGATATGACTTACCAGAAACCAGTATACACGATTATCTAGGACAATTTTATTTTGGTGTTGACCAATTAACGGATGAACAAAGAAATGAAAGTAAATCAATAACATTTCGCCTTTTATATGGAGGTATTGACAAAGAGTTTTTAAGTATTCCATTTTTTCGCCAGGTTAATGATTTTGTATTTAGTTTGTGGGATAAATGGAAACGTAACGGGTGTGTAAAAACGCCAATTATTGGTCGAAATATATGCAAAGATCAAGTTACCAATATGACTTCATTTAAATTGTTTAATTATTATTTACAAGCCACAGAAACAGAAGTATCCGTTAATAAATTATCACAATTGCAAGACTATTTGCAAGATCACAAAACATGTATAATTTTATATACATATGACTCAGTATTGTTCGATGTTCCTTTATCAGAAGCCGAGAGCATTTTACCAGAATTAAAAAACTTGTTAGAACAAGGGAATTTTCCGGTGAAATGTAAAGTTGGCGATATTTATGATAAAATGAGAACAATTACGTTATGAATATAAATTCTTTAATTACGGAGTGGACATACCGATTACAAAAAGGATATCCAGACTCTGAATCAGATTATCAAGAACTAGATCGTGTACTAACTGAAATGACTGATCTATCCAAAACAGATCGAATGGCAATTATCCAAAAAGCCAAAGGATTGTCTGAACAAGAAGATGAGGAAAACAACTTAGACATTGAATCTATATTAGTTAGCAAATTAAAATTACCAGCACCAGTAGTAGATCAAATCATGGCTGTATATAATAGTCTAAATAATGATGATCGTGTATTATTTGATACCAATTTTAGAAAGCATAGTATTGATTCATTTGTTGCAAAAGGATGGAAAGCATTTGAAAAATTCTTTTTAGTAAATGTTGGCGGCGCTCGTGGAGGTATGGGTAATGGTGAAATATCAATTTTATTAGGAGTTGCTGGCTCAATGCCAGGTGGTACCGCACAACATGATATTGTGATGCCGGCTGGTGAGTGGGAAGTTAAAGAATTAAAGTCTGGGAAGTTTGACCCAGCAAAAGCAGGCCTCTCATCAAAATATGCATTAACAAGCAAAATAAAAGATTTTTATAAAGATATCGTTGTACCAGTTTCACAAATTGGTGATCCATATCAATCACTAAAACATCTAGTAAATCCAGAGTCTGCAGAAGATTTAAAAAAATTAATCAGAATATTTGAAACTAGATTTGAAACAGTAATTGATCCAGATAAATTAGCAGCATTTGAATGGAAAAAATCAGCAATGCATAATTGGTATGAGGGGTTTAAAGAATTACACGATATATTTTATAAAACAAATCTAGATACAACAGTAAAGGATACAAGACTAACAGTTAATACCGATGGTAAACAAAAGTCGTATTGGATATCCGATGAAGATGTAGAAGAAATAGAATTATCTGCCGGCGAAGATACCACAGCTGACGTTTACGTTGGCGATCTTGTTGATGATATTAATTCAAATATTGTTATCTGGTTTAAGCGTGTAGAGCGGCATGAATTTATAAAAAATCCACAAAACTTTTTATTTGATTTAAATACTGTTAAAAACACATTCTTTAATAGTATATTAGGCTTAATTTGGTATAATTATAGAAACCCACAACCACATATTGGTCTAGCGGATGATTTTGCTATTGATGTAGTATCACAAGGTAGATACAGATTTGTACAAAAAAATATACCGTCTTCTCAAGGATATGAATACATACAAGGACAAGGATAATAGTGAGAACTCAACTACTGTGCACTTTTGCACACCAATCAGATTTAAATATTATAACTGACTATATACAACAAAGTTATACTATACCAGAACAAAGAATATTTGTGTTTTCTAATGCAGAAAATCCATCTCAATTATATTGCACATATAATGCAGATTCATCCGAAACAAGAGGACAGAATACTATTAGTATCCACAGAAAAAAAGAAACTAACACATTGTACACAGTTAATGCTCTTAATGCAATTATACGGCGTGTTAATAATGGAGTGTTAGACAAAACATTTCAGATAGATTGGTCTAACTACCAAAACTCATTTATATTAACTAATGATGATGATTATCGTATCATTGAATTGTTATTTTTCAAGAAGATTTCTTGGAGTTAATATTTATATTAAACAAACGGATATAATGAAAAATATACTAGCAGAAAATATGAGGAGATTTGGTACTAAGAATCTTAAAGAACAGTCAGTACCAAATACACTATCCGATGATGATATTTTAGATATTATACTAACATATACTAAAGATCCAGATGATGCTGAAGAACAATTAATGGCATACCGAGAAACAGGTGAATTTAGTAATAATGAAATTGAAGCAAATGTGTTGCGTGATCCTAGATGGACGACTGTAAACAATGAGGAAACTTCATCTTTAGTATATGTAGTAATCCCTTTTTACTCTGATGGGGGTATAAATGAAAATGATGTTATGGTGTTTAAAAACTATAATGATGCTGATAACTACCTAAATGGTTTAGAAGGCAGCCCTAAAATAATAGAAACTGAATTAAAATAAAATAAAATAAAATTAAACAATTACTTGGACTTAACGATTTAATTATCTAATATATAATTAATAAATAACATAAATTAATAACTTAACAAAAAAAGGACTTAAATGGGACTTAACTTAGACGCCATCAAGGCAAAACTTAATCAATTAAACAAAAACGACGATCGTCGTAGCAACCTTTGGAAACCAGAAGCTGGACCAAAAACAAGAGTACGAATTGTACCTTACGTTCACCGCAAAGACAATCCATTTCTAGAATTGTATTTTCACTATGACATTGCTAAACGGTCAATGCTATCACCAATATCATTCGGTAATCCAGATCCAGTAGTTGAATTTGCAGAAAAACTAAAAAAGACTGGTGACAAAGACGAGTGGCTAATGGGTCGTAAAATTGAACCTAAAATGAGAACTTATGTTCCTGTTATTGTACGCGGTAAAGAAGCAGAAGGTGTTAAATTTTGGGGATTTGGTAAAACGATTTACACAGAATTGCTTTCTATCGTATCCGATCCAGATTATGGTGACATCACTGACTTATTAAATGGTCGCGATATTGACGTAGAGTTTATTCCTGCAGAAGGCGGCGGATATCCTAAGACTACAATTCGTGTTAAACCTAACACAACACCAGCAACCGAAGATAAAGGTATTGCAGAAAAGATCATGAATCAGCCAACTATTACTGATATCTTTCCAGAACCAACTTATGACGAGTTAGAAACGGCTCTTAAAGAATGGATGGAACCAGAAGATGACAGTTCAGACGTTAGCACATCAGCGGCAACAACGGCAGACACATCTAATTCGACAACATCCACTACGGAGACAACCGAAGAGAAGAAAACGGATGTAGCATCAGCATTCAACGATTTATTTAACAAGTAGGAGTCTTTAAATGGCAAAGAAAAAAAGCAAAAGTAAGGACGAACTGGAGGATGCGTTAGCAAATACATTAGCTGATAGTATCAATAAACAGTTCAAAGGCCAAGCGTTAAAGACTGCATTCTTTTTGGATGGAGATGATGATTCGCCTAGCAATGTTACAGAGTGGATATCGTCTGGGTGTGATGCATTAGATATTGCAATATCAAACCGACCGAATGGTGGATTTCCTGTTGGTAGAATAACCGAAATAACAGGACTAGAGGCATCGGGGAAATCATTGCTAGCAGCCCACACCTTAGCAGAAACGCAAAAAAAGGGAGGCTTAGCAGTTTATATTGATACTGAGTCAGCTACTAGTTCAGAATTCTTAGATGCAATTGGCGCCGATTTAAAAACTATGTTATACGTACCACTAGAAACAATAGAAGAAATATTTGAAACTATTGAAACTATTGTCGATGGGGTACGTAAATCAGACAAAGACCGATTAGTAACAATTGTAGTTGATTCTATAATGGGTGCATCTACAAAAATTGAGTTGGCATCAGAATATGACAAAGATGGGTATGCAACCTCTAAATCAATTATATTGTCTAAAGCAATGCGTAAGGTTACCAATTGGATTGCTCGGGAACGAATCTGTTTAATCTTCACTAATCAACTAAGAGTGAAAATGGGTGTGTCATTTGGTGATCCATGGACGACAGCTGGTGGCAAGGCAATTCCTTTCCATGCATCTGTTAGACTAAGATTAAAAAATACCGGTCAAATTAAAGCAACTGTTAATGGTGCTGAGCAAATAGTAGGAAGTAAGACCAGTGTGCAAGTAGTTAAAAACCGTATGGGGCCACCACATCGTAAGATTGATTATGAAATCTATTATGATAGTGGTATTGACAACTTTGGTGGTTGGTTAAACTTGATGAAGAAATTCAAATTGGTTAAACAGGCAGGTGCATGGTACACATTAGAAGATGTAGATCATGAAACTGGCGAAGTCTTTGGAGAAATGAAATTCCAGAGTAAAGATTTTGTGAGTAAGGTAATGCAAAACCCAGAAGCAAAAGAACGGTTATACAAAAGAATCTGCGATGCGTATATCTTTAAATATCAAGCAGGAGTTCATGGTGGCATCGATGATGTAATCATCACTGATGAGGTTATAGACGAAGAAGGATAATGAATACATATCAAAGATTATTTAAAGAGTTACAAAAAGAAAAGGAAACGAGCCCGAAGGATGCTAATGATCATATCATGGTATTTGACGGGCTCAATACCTTTATTAGAAGTTTTGGGGCAACGCCTGCATATAATGAAGACGGTGACCATATAGGTGGTATTACTGGATTTTTATATTCTGTTGGTAAAACTGTTAGAGACTTCAAACCAAGTAGATGTGTTATTGCATTTGATGGTAGAGGTGGTAATGCAAAACGAAGAAAAATTTATAAAGGTTATAAAGCAAATAGAGCTAATAAGACTAAACTGCGAAGATTTGATCATCATGATTCTAGTATAGAAAATGAGCAAGAATCAATGAAACACCAATTTAGTCGGCTGGTTTCATATTTAGACAACTTGCCTGTAACTTTTTTATCCATGGATGGAATCGAAGCTGATGACACTATTGCGTATATAGCACAAATGTATACAGAAACATGTAAAAAAATTACAATTGTTTCCACCGATCGAGATTTCTATCAATTAATAGATGACCGCATACAAGTATGGTCTCCTATTAAAAAGAAAATGTATGATACCCAAGCTGTTATAGACGAATTTGGTGTACATCCAAGCAACATGGTATTGTATAGATCATTTACGGGTGATAAGTCAGATAATATTCCTGGCGTAACTGGTATAGGTCCTAAAACTATTTTAAAACTTATTCCTGAAATTGTAAATGCCCGACAAGTTACATTAGAAGAATTGTTTACAAAAAGCAATGAACTTTTAACTGAAACAAAAAAATATCAAAAGATTTTAGACAATCGAGAAACCTTAATTAAAAATTGGCAACTTATGGATATAAAATTATTAGATATATCAGCAAATGTATCTTCAAAGATTAGGGGAATAATGTCAGAACCAGTAACTGGATTAAACCGAGCTGAGTTTCAGAGATTATTTTATGAAGATAAGATGTGGGCTGTAATGAAGAATTTACCAGATTGGTTGACTCGAACATGGCTTTCATTAGATGCATATGCAAAACAAACACATAAATGATTTGATTTTATTATAATTTTTATTATTATCTAATATGACAGATAAATTAAGTGAATATGGTTGGGGCTTTCAGATAAAAGTTTTAGCAGCAATGTTTACCGATAGAGTATTCTTACAACAAATTACCGATATTATTCAGCCAGAATATTTTGAGTCTGACGCAAATAGTTGGTTATTAGAAGTAATAATAGACCATTTTCGGGAATATAAAAGTCCTCCCACAAAAGACGTATTAAAAGTTAAAGTTACAAGTATAGAAAATGATGTGCTTAAAGCCGCTATATTAGAACAACTTAAAGACGTTTTTAGATTTATGGAGTCAGACGACTTAACATTTGTCAAAGACGAAATACTAAAATTTTGTAAGAATCAAGAAATAAAGCGCGCAATTATGGATAGCGTCAATTTACTTAAAATGGGTAATTATGACGAAATTAAGAGTAAAATTGATGGTGCTATGAAAGCCGGGGCTGACACTGATATTGGATTAGAATATAATGAGAATGTATCTATTCGTTATTCAGAAGCAGCACGTGCAACAATGACTACTGGTTGGGATGTAATTGACGATTTAATGGATGGTGGATTAGCCCCTGGAGAATTAGGAGTAGTTATGGCACCAGCTGGTATTGGTAAATCATGGTTGCTTATTAATATAGGTGCAAATGCAATAAAAGCTGGTAAAACAGTTGTTCATTATACCTTAGAGCTCAACGAAAATTATGTAGGCCAAAGATATGATTCTGTAGTAACCGGCATTAATGCACAAAACTTAAAAAATTATCTAGAAGACATCGAAGAAAGGGTGGGTAAACTTAAAGGTGAGTTAATTATAAAACACTATCCAACTAAATCTGTAGGAGTAATGGGTATTAAAGCTCATATGGAAAAAACTATCATGTTAGGGAAGGCTCCGGATTTAGTTATTATAGATTATGGTGATCTCTTAAAGGTAAACACTAAAAAAGATAAACACGAAGCATTAGAAGAATTATATGAGGAAATGCGTGGAATGGCTGGTGAATATAAAATACCAGTATGGACAGCATCTCAAGCAGGTAGGTCGGCACTAGAAGAAGATGTAATTGAAGCAGACAAGATTGCGTCATCATATGGTAAAGTAATGGTTGCTGACTTTTTAATGTCATTGTCTAGGAAAGTTGAAGATAAAATGTCAGGAACGGGTCGTGTCCATGTAATTAAAAATAGATTCGGACCAGACGGCGTTACATTGCCATGTAAAATAAATACAAATAATGGGCAATTCCAATTCTTTGAACCACAGACACAGCAAGGAAAAGAAACTACTAAAGTTATGAAAACAGGAGAAAATATGGTCAAGAAAAATCTTGCACAAAAGTTTAAAGATTTGGGTGGAACATTGGGATGATGCCATATTTATATAAAAGCACGTCCGGGGTCAATCCTGGGCTTTTTTTGTCTAAAAATAAATCGTTTAATTAAAGAAAAAAGAGATTACAAAATGGAGATTTCAAACAAAATTTTAAGTGATATCACGGTATACATGAAGTATGCCAAGTATATCCCATCCTTGAAGCGCCGCGAAACATGGGATGAATTAGTAACACGTAACAAGGATATGCATATAGAAAAATATCCTAAACTACGCAACGAGATATCGGAAGCGTATGAATATGTGTATGCTAGAAAAGTATTACCATCGATGAGATCATTACAATTTGGCGGTAAACCTATTGAAATCTCTCCAAATCGAATTTATAATTGTGCATATCTTCCTATAGATGATTATAGAGCATTTGGTGAAACAATGTTTTTATTATTAGGCGGAACTGGAGTTGGATATTCGGTACAAAAACATCACGTAGAAAATCTACCAGAAATTAGACAACCAAATTTAGACAGAACACGAAGATACCTTATTGCAGATTCAATCGAAGGATGGGCAGATGCAGTTAAAGCATTAATGAAAAGTTATTTTCAAGGAACATCAAAATTAAAATTTGATTTTTCTGATATTAGACAAAAGGGCGCAAGACTCGTAACATCAGGCGGAAAAGCGCCAGGACCTCAACCGTTAAAGGAATGTTTAATAAAGGTTCAAGGTATATTAGATTCTAAAAAAGTTGGTGAATTTTTATCTCCAATTGAAGTTCACGATATAATATGTCATATTGCAGATGCTGTTTTAGCCGGTGGTATTAGACGAGCAGCGTTAATATCATTATTTAGTGCCGACGATGAAGAAATGATTTCATGTAAATCAGGTAATTGGTGGGAAACTAATCCACAACGAGGAAGAGCTAATAATTCAGCAGCATTAATGAGACACAAGTTAACAAAAAGCTTTTTCATGGATCTATGGAAGCGAGTAGAATTATCAGGTGCTGGCGAACCGGGTATATATTTAACAAATGACAAAGATTGGGGAACTAATCCATGTTGTGAAATTGCTCTACGACCATTTCAATTCTGTAATTTATGTGAAGTAAATGCTTCGGATATTGAGTCACAAGAAGATTTTGAAAACAGAGTAAAAGCCGCAGCATTTATTGGAACATTACAAGCAGGGTATACTGAATTTCACTATCTACGACCAATATGGCAACGAACAACTGAGAAAGATGCATTGATTGGTGTATCTATGACCGGTATTGGATCAGGAACTGTATTAGGATATGATATGACAAAAGCTGCGGAAATTGTTAAAACTGAAAATTCTAGAGTAGCAGAAATATTGGGTATCAATGAAAGTGCAAGAACAACCACAGTTAAGCCTGCAGGAACAACGTCATTAGCACTAGGAACTAGCTCAGGAATTCATGCATGGCACAATGATTATTATATTAGACGGGTTAGAGTTGGTAAAAATGAAGCTATATATACATATTTAGCAACAAATCATCCAGAGCTAATAGAAGATGAATATTTTAGACCACATGATACTGCAGTAATTGGCATTCCACAAAAGGCTCCAGACGGTGCAATTATGAGAACGGAATCGCCATTTCAGCTTTTAGACAGAATTAAAAAAGTTCATTTAGAATGGGTAAAACCAGGACATCGAACAGGGAACAATACACATAATGTATCAGCAACCGTATCACTTAAAGAAGATGAATGGGATTTAGCTGGTGAATGGATGTGGGAAAACAGAAAACATTATAACGGATTATCAGTATTACCATATAACGGTGGTACATATGTACAAGCTCCATTTGAAGATTGTGATATAGAAACATATAATAAAATGCTAACAACATTAAAAGACGTTGATTTATCTAAAATTGTAGAATTAGATGATGATACTGATTTATCAGGAGAATTAGCGTGTGCTGGTGGCGCTTGCGAAATAACATAACCAGTAAAGTAAAATATATTTATTAACAAAAAAAAAGAAGTACAGATGAACAAACAAGAGTTATTTGAATCGATGTTGAGTTTATGGAATGAGTTTGAAGCTCAACATAACGGAACAACAAAAAAGTCACAACAACAAGCAAGAAAATCAGTTGGTGAACTTAAAAAACTAGTTACGGATTACAGAAAAGCATCAGTAGCAGAATCAAAGTAAAAGATGGTCAATTTGGGAACGGATTGGATATATCAACAGTATGTGAAAGAGTTTGGAAACAAGCTCTTTCCTACTGATTTTTACTACGAGAATGGTAATCGGGTAATGACTGAGTCATACCATGTGAAACGAGGATCATGCTGTGGTAACGGCTGTCGGCACTGTCCATATGAGCCTAAACATAAAAAAGGCAAAAATACTTTGAAAATTAAATAAAATATACTATATTATTAATAATAGTAATAGACAAAACAAGTAAGGTTATATGACAACGAATAAAACTATAGAACTAGTTCGGGAAGGTTTTGCAAATGGAGTAGCATCAGGAGGCAATCTATCAGACGAAGAAAAAGCCGAAATGATAAAGAATGCAACTAAAGCATTTGGTGAATTTTTAACTGCTCTACGGTGTGATTGGAAAAATGATCCAAATTCAGATAATACACCACATCGTGTTGCTAAAGCATATGTTAACGATTTGTGGGCTGGTCGATATAATGGTGCACCTAATATTACTGCATTTCCTAGTGATGGATATGATGGTATGGTATTCGAAGGCGGAATTCCATTGACATCAATGTGTTCACATCATCATCAAACAATTATGGGTAAAGTACATGTAGCATATATTCCAGGCGATGATAGCAATGTAATTGGATTAAGTAAACTAAATCGGTTAGTAGAACATTTTGGAAGGCGTGGTGCTATCCAGGAACAATTGACAGTTGCAATACACAATTCAATTGACACTATTATTAATGATAATAAAGGAGTAGCAGTAATGATTGATGCTACCCATAATTGTGTATCATGTAGAGGGGTGAAACATGGTGGTGCTTCTATGAAGACTAGCAAATTAACTGGAGCATTTAAAGATGACCCAGCAACGAGATCAGAATATTATGAATTTGTAAAAGGATATAACTAATGGCTAAATTTACATCAACTAAACTATTTGACGGATATTCAACATGTTTCCGACAATGGAAAGCAACCGAAACACATTGTAGTTATCTACATGGATATGCTATATCATTTCGAGTATGGTTTGAAGGAGAATTAGATCATCGAAATTGGGTATTTGATTTTGGAGGAATGAAACGATCTAAAAATAAAATAAATGGATTTGCTCCAAAAGATTATTTTGCCTGGTTACTAGATCATACCGTAATCATTGCTAATGACGATCCAGAATTAGATTCATTTAGA
>TARA_R110002095_G_scaffold34106_2_pt1 | contig 15445 bp, 14 predicted proteins | sample TARA_R110002095 | Tara Oceans TARA_R110002095 (sample SAMEA4397255) | marine metagenome | biome: Polar Biome; feature: [SRF] surface water layer (ENVO:00010504); material: water (ENVO:00002006), including particulate matter (ENVO:01000060) such as... | depth 5 m | reverse complement strand
CGGCGATCGGACCCACGGTATAGGCCCAGTAAATCGCATCTCCCATCCCGTTCGCACCCATGTAGTTGCCCACGGTGACATACCAGGCTCCCCATACGAAGAACTCAAGGAACATCATGATTGAGAGTCGAATACCAATAACTAAAGGTGATTGCTGTGATGACATGCTGGGCTTACCCTTCTCCTGATCTGTTGCGGAATACTGAGACTTTGGGATCTTTGATCGGTACGATCATGTCCCGAAACCTCAAATCAGGCAAGGATAAAGGGATTCACTCCCGCGAATTTCTCTCGAATGACTGTTCGCAAGACCTGCCCCTTCACTCATTTTACGTCTGTCAGTCAGCAATCACTTTGTCCCCGCGCACGAAAACTGGCCCTTCCAGCAAGCCCCCTCGTTTCATTCCCCATACAAAACCACTGCCGGAGTCGATCGCCTCTTTGTACAGGCACCCGAAAAAACATATAACGTATCCCTATAATAAATTTAGACTTATGGGCATCCAATCAACCAGAATCATGTTTTTTCATGTTATTTATATTACCTATGTTTACATTACGAAAACAATCGGTACAATCCGCTTAATCCGAATAATTGATACAATCGGAACAGGCGGAACTCACTCTCACCTCACTCTCAATTGAACTGTCATCACTTTTTGAGAGGTCTGATCATGAATCTGTTAAATAATTTCTGGTGCGACGAAGCCGGTCTGGTAATGTCTGCGGAACTCGTCATGCTGGGTACGATTGGCGTGCTTGGCGCCACGGTTGGCTTGAGTGCCGCTTCCACGGCCATCAATGACGAAATGGTGGAATTCAGCCACGCCATTCGCAGCCTGGATCAAAGCTATCATTTTGAAGGGCACCAAAGCTGTCGCGCCTGGACCGCCTCTTCTTCTTATCGACAACAGGATGTTGAAATTTCCCTTGCGGATCTGTGTGGCCAGGTTGAGCAGGCGGAAAAAGCGGCTGAAGATCAGTCCAGACTCAAACGCGCAGCTCCTCCCAGGTCTGAAGATTTGCGAAAGAAGATGGAAGAGAAAAAGAAAACCATAAAACAGAAGAAGAAAAAGAAGCAAAATGAAGCGTAATCCATCTCGATTACCGGCAAACTGAGATCCGTAAAAACAATCAGCCCGCTTAGAGTGAACTCTCAAAGCGGGCTGATTGCATATTGTATCTGTGTCAGCTCACCGATTTGGATTCCACTCGTCGACCTGCTGCAATACTCTAATCACCGCCTTCAACGGGTCAAGTGCTTCTGATTCAAACCGCCGGGAGATACGCGGATTATGAGGGGGAGAATAAGAACAGCTAAACAAAAACTCGTTTGGCCGCACACCCGGCTCGAGTCGATAATCCCTGATGCCCAGCTCATTCAACTTTTGAACGGCTGCACTCCAGGTTGCCGGATCGCGCCGTAACATCGTTTCTGCCCGTACGCGAAACTGTTCATCCACCTCTTTCACTGCTGACTGATCGGCAGGCGCAGCTGGTTCAAACTGACTTTGCTCGTTCCCAACCTGTTGGATCTCCCGCTCAAAGGGATTCGCTGAACCTTGAGAGGACTGTGTTCGGTCGAAACCCAGCTGTTGAATGGAATTGTTCCCCAATTCCTGTTTAGGTAACGGCTCCGCAGAGGCCAATCCGAGATTTTTCCGATCAGGTTCAATTTTAGAGGGCGCCGTATCCAGTTCCCAGCCTTCCAATGCACCAGCGGGAGGCAGCCATTGCTCGCGATTCGAAGAACCTTGCGAACCTGCAGCCATTTTCTCAAAGGAATTTCCCTGGCCTGACCGGGATCGACCTGTGAGATTTCCTTCATCCCCTAAACCAATTTCATGTGATGAAGCGCCGAATGAGATTTCTTCGAATTGAGATTGAGAAGCTCCTTCACTGCTGAAGGCTTCATTTTCATTGAGAGCAGACTTTTTCACGGGCGCAATTTCCGGAATGCCAAAGATAGCCAGCATCGGAACGGCGACCAGCGGTATCAGCATTAAAATTGTTGAAAAAAAGTCATTTGATTTGGAGCGCATTTGCGTTTCTCCTCCATGTTCGCAATCACGCTATCGGAAAATATCCGATTTGAACAATGGGAACACTCCTTGTTCTCAATGTTTTGGGTTACCAGACAACCATCTTGGCCAACCACAAGCTTCATGATCAGGAACTGCCTTCTCCTGGTTAACTGAACCGGCAAAACACTGATCAACGTCTGCCTGAGAAAAACAGGGTGAGCCTGTGATTGCTCCCTCAGCCTGTCTCAAGGGGACGGATCATACCGATTTACCCCAAACGGAACAATTGGAGTTTCTAAAAATCTCCTCAATTAAGAAAATAAGTAAGCCTCAAGAGTGTCTCCGGATGATTTTGGGCTCGATTTAATGTAGAATGAACAAAAATACCCGTCCTCAAAATAAACGGGCAGCAAGCCAAATGTCAAAAGAGATAAACTAAAGAATCTGTCTTGACAATTTATAAAAAAACAAGGAGAACTTGCCATCTAAGCAATTACGGTTTGTCAATTAGTTCGATTATTGATATAGCGTTGGGCCAAATCACAGATAAGATTTGTTCTCGATTTTAATTTTGAGACCGTATCAATTCACAATAGGGGATTCACTTCGAAGTTCCCTTACATAGCGTCCATATTTCTTACTGGCTTTGCGACAATTCTTAGCGTCAAAAATGAGTCCAAAGCAAGTGGATTTCGACAAAGGGAGTCACGAAATTCAATGGTAAAACACAATTCTTACCAAATAAACAGCGTACTGGTTCGTCAGATGAAGAAGGTCGCTGCCATCGCCGGGGTTTTCACCCTCTCAGTGACGGCATGCCTGTCTCAGGCCAATTTACTCATGGCGGCGGACCCCGGCTCGGAACATGCACTCGATCCGGCAATTCGGCTCGCAATGCAGAGTTATGAAGGAACGTCTTCCATCAAAGACTTTCAGGCGACCTTCATCAAACGGGAAAAAGTGGGTCGAAAAATGCAACCCACACAAACGATGCAGATCAAATTTCGTGAGCAGCCTTTAAGCGTGTATCTGAACTTTCAGAAGCCACATACAGGAAGAGAAGTGATTTATTTTCATGGCCGGAATGGAAATCAGATCCTCGCCCATGAAACAGGAATCAAAGGACTGGTCGGAACCATCTCGCTTCAACCAAACAGCCCGCAGGCGATGGATGAAAGCCGTTACCCGATCACAACCATCGGCATCCGCAGAATGTTGTTTCAGATTTTGAAGCAGTGGAAAGAAGAACGACAAGTCGATGCAGGAGTTGTAGTAAAATATTTCCCCGATGCAAAACTTGGCAGCATGCAGTGCAAAGTCCTCCAGACCAGCTATCCTGACCAAAAACAGGGACTTCGTTTTCATATGACAAGATTGTACATTGATAAAGCAACAAATCTGCCAGTTCGCGTGGAGCAATATGATTGGCCGACCAAGCGAAATCCCACACCGGAACTGGTCGAAGAATACACCTACACCAACATTCGCACGAATTCCGGGTTGACGGATGCGGACTTCGATCCGAAAAATCCTGGTTATAATTTCTAAGCCAAATCAGATATATTAACCTTTCTTACAAATAAAAAACCGAAGGCTCCGTTTTCGCCTTCGGTTTTTTTTCTTACTTTAAGCCGCTGCAGAACGATCTCTTTTCCTCTCCCGCAGGCCCTCCACACGCACTAAGAAGTTGCAACTGCCTCTGTCCCATTGATATAATCAGAGATCAGCATACGTATTGATCTGATTCATCTTTACCCGCCTGGTACGCAGAGAATCGATTGTAATTTTGCATTCCTTTTTCAATCGACTGACCAGATAAAACAACATCCCACTTAGATCTTCTATTTATCATCTGATTAACCAAGGAGCCCCAACATGAGTGAAACGCCCAAGAATGTCTCATCCCGCCGCGAATTCTTAAAGAATTCAAGTCGACTCGCAGCCGGGGCTTCTGTTTTAGCAGGGACTGCCATCCCTCACGTTTACGCCGCCGAAGATAATACCATCAAAATTGCATTGGTCGGATGTGGCGGACGTGGAACCGGTGCTGCAGCAAATGCACTCTCGACCACCAGCGGTCCCATTAAACTGGTCGCAATGGCAGACGTGTTCGATAATCGACTGGAGACCAGTTACAACAGTCTCAAAAAATCGTTTGACGATAAAGTCGATGTACCCGATGATCAGAAATTTATCGGCTTCGACGGATACGAAAAAGCAATCAGCTGCCTCAGTCCCGGAGACGTTGTTCTGCTCGTGACCCCTCCCGCGTTTCGCTGGGTGCAGTTTGGTTATGCCATCGAAAAAGGCATCAACGTTTTCATGGAAAAACCGCTTACCGTTGATGGCCCCAGTACTCGCAAGATGTTTGAGCTGGCGAAAAAATCGGAAGCGAAAAATCTCAAAGTCGGCGTGGGACTCATGTGTCGCCACTGCAAGGCGCGACAGGAACTTCACGATCGTATCAAAGATGGACAGATCGGTGATATCCTGGAACTGCGAGCCTACCGCATGGCCGGCCCCACAGGTTCTGCTGCAACAGGACCCAAACCGGAAAAAATGAGCGAACTGCTCTATCAGATCCAAAGATTTCATGGCTTCCTCTGGGCCAGCGGCGGAGGTTTCAGCGACTTCCTGATTCATAACATCGACGAAAGCTGCTGGATGAAAGATGCCTGGCCCGTTCAGGCCGATGGTTCCGGCGGCCGCCACTATCGTGGCGACAGTGTCGACCAGAACTTCGACAGCTACAGTGTGGAATACACGTTCGCAGACGGAACAAAAATGTTCCTCCGCGGCCGCACCATTCCCGGTTGCCGTCAGAAGTTTGCCAGCTTCGCACATGGCACCAAAGGCCTGGCCGTGATCTCCACATCGGCTCATCATCCTGCTAAATCCCGCATCTACAAAGGTTATAATGAAACGGATGAAAACCTGCTCTGGGCTTATCCACAACCAGAACCGAATCCGTATCAGGTCGAATGGGATGACCTGATCTCAGCCATTCGAAATAACACACCATACAACGAAGCGAAACGTGGCGCCGAAGCCAGCCTGGTCACTTCCATGGGTAGAATGGCCGCTCATACAGGGCAAATCATAACCTACGATGATATGCTGAACTGCGAACAGGAATTTGCGCCCGACGTCGATAAACTGACCATGGACTCGCCCGCTCCTGTACTGGCCCGCGCTGATGGCTCCTATCCGATTCCACTCCCGGGTATCCTGAAATCACGTGAATATTAAAATTCACTGATCTGCCTTCAGACACGACCGAAAACAGCCACCGCCGGGCAAACTCCGAACCTGTCTCGGAGTTCGCCCGGTAAGGGTGTTTTCGATCTGCATCCTGCCCCCTGCTCCTCTGCAACATCATCATTGATTCACAATCAAATTCGCTTGACTAATCCAAGACTGTCTGAATTTCCATTTCCTCCCTGATTTTTCGCATTTTCAGTTCCGCTTGACACCGTCGCGGACTTCCACAAACTACGAATTGAGCGTCGCGCGCACGGGACACGACTTTTTTCACCGATGAAAACAGCGCCCTGTTGATTCTGCCACTATCAAAAACAAGCTGTTTTTTCCCTTTCGAGGGTGAACCGATTGCACATGTTCCACTGATACAGTTTTTTTTCTGCCTCTTTCAATGACGATCGAATACCAATCAGAGAACATCGTAGAGTTTCGCTCTATTTTCATTTTCGTTCATTTCCGAATCACAGCTTGACCCCCTCGTGCGCTTCACGATGATTGTGTCCAGTCATCACGAACGCTGAATCCTGCTCCCGCAGAAAGGACCAGAGCCGATGCAGTACAGCCGCTCCTGCTTGAGATCACTCCGACAGAGCAGACTCAAACCGCCTCGTGACACACACGATCCCCAGGCAGCGAACAGCAGAACTTCCCGACTCACATCGTAACTGATATCACCGGCAACGTAGTAGCTGAAGATGTGGCACTGCCCGCCCTTCCCCCCAGAGAAAATCGCCTTCCGTCAGGGAACGTGTGGGGACGCGGGGATAACACGTTTGTAACCCGTGATCTCATTACATTTAAGAATGCCGAATATCTGGAATGGGCCTCATCAGTTTCACCGCTGGAAAAACAGCGCCAAAAAGAAAAATTGACAAAATCGGGAGAAATACTCAATCAATGATTGCCTTTTTGAGAAATCAGTTGTAGATTCTCTCCTATGTGGGTTTCTTACCCAATTGATCTTTGAAAACTAGTTGATTGTGGGTTATCCGCCCAGTACAATACTGATCTCGTTCTCAACTGTTGAGATCTGATCCACGCGTTCCCCTCTTTGCAGGCTGGTTATGAGCGGCGAAACATTTATTACGGGAGAAACGAAACGAACGGTCGATGACCGGTTTCGCATTTCACTTCCCGTAGAAATGGCTCAAGCCATCACCGACGAATCCGGGGAAACAATGCTGACGAAAGAACGCGCTGGCTGTCTCAGCCTCTGGAAGGCTGCCGACTGGCAAGTGCGACAACAGCAGGGTGTGGATCTGATCAAACAAAAAATCCAGGCGCACCGTCTGGAAAATCGTTGGGACGAAGTGCAACGACTGGGGCGATTACTGTCGACCAGAAATCGTACCATTCAGTTAGCCAATCGATCTCGCTGTACCATTCCGGAAGGATTTCGCGAGTTTCTGGGCGTTCAACCAAATCAGGATGTCATGATTATCGGCGCTGTTATCTGCGTTGAAATCTGGAATCCGGTCGCCTGGCAGAATCTGCTCGAGCAGGATATGCCTGAATTTGGAACACTCTTTAAAGAACTCTCCGGTTAACCCACCAACTGACAACAATACACATTGTTCTTCAGCGTCTTTGACTACAGGAAAAGTGAGCGACTCATTCAGTATCCCCATCACATCCGGTACCCCCTAAAGGCTTAAATTCCATGGAAGGTCTTTTTGGCACGGATGCCGTTTTCTTTTCCCAGGTCAAATACGTTTCCCCATTCTCAATCTCAGGCAATTTTGAGAATGGGGATTTTTTACGCGCCCCACAAAATCAGATCATTCAGAAGCCGAGACTTCGTCCGCCAGCAGCCGGGCGAACTTCCTGCCTGTCACAGACAAAGGACACGCTTCCAGCTCGCTGACCGTCACCCACTGATAGGCAGACTGCCCCTCGTCTCCTTCGCCGACAGCAACAGCGCGGCTCACCTCAGCCGACTCAACCTGCGCCACGAAACAGAGCAGACGAATCTTATAGCGGGTCACGCTATGCCGAATCTCAGCCGCAAAACGCTGAACCGATGCCTCGACCCTTGCCTGCTCCCTTAAAAACGCCTCCAGGCGGGGAATCACCGCTGCCGACAACCCCGCCGGAACTTCAAACTGCTGCTTCCGCCGACGATCCTCATCGGCAAACAGCAGTTTCTGCCCGTCTGTTTTTTTTCGAACCACTGCAGGATGCGGGCAACCATTCATGTCTTCCAATGTCAAACGGGGAAAGTCCCACAAACCCGCCCAGCGTTCTCCCGGCATTCGCTGGCGAATCATCACTTTCTCTCCCGAGAAAACGGCAATACTGGCATCCGTCAGAGGCGTGATCTCCGGCCGCGCTTTCGGCAATGGAATCTGATGCTGCCGCTGAGTGAGAAAAGCTTCACACCCCGCGCTGACAGGACAGGCTGCACATTCCGGATTTTGAGGCGTGCAGATCAGACTGCCCAGATCCATCAGCGCCTGATTAAAAACCCCCGGCGACTTGCGAGGCAGTATCAGCGACGCAAACTCCCACAACTGAGTCTGCCCCCCCTTCGAACGGGGATCTTCCTCAAGCCCGATCAGCCGCGAGTAAAGCCGTAACGTATTCGCCTCGACAATCGGAGCCCGCTGATCATAGGCAAACGAACAAATGGCCCCCGCCGTATAACGGCCGATTCCCGGCAGCGCCTGCAGCGATTCCACCGTCGTGGGAAATTCGCCCTGAAATTCCCCCACGATCATTTTGGCCGCTTTATGAATATTCCGCGCCCGGCTGTAATACCCGAGCCCTTCCCAATGCTGCAGCACTTCGCTCTCCTCCGCTGTCGCCAGGACATGCACGTCGGGAAAACGCTTCATAAATTTTTTGAAGTAGGGAATAACGGCCGCCACAACAGTTTGCTGCAGCATGATTTCACTGATCCAGACCGCATAGGGATCATTCAGCCGCCGCCAGGGCAAATCGCGCTGGTGAGTCGCATACCACGACAATAACTGCCGACGAAATTCCTGCCGCCGTTTTGTATCAAATAACGCATCCAGCTCAGACATGAAATTCCAGCGAATGAACCCTTAAACGGGTGAGAGAAAAACAGAGGGCAAACATTACTGCGGTGTGGCATAACGATGCGTTGGCACAGGTCTGCCCGGTCGAAAACTTTGCGTCTGACGAAACTCCAGTTTCGCATTCAAGGCTTTCGCACAATTCTGCAACACAGCCATCACCTGCTCTTCCAATGCGACCGGATCGCAGGCCACGCGGGCATTCACAATCAGATCCACCTCGTTCACCGTACAGTCGGAAGCCAGAGACAATTTGGGTTCGCTGTCATTGCTCACCAGATTTGCCACACCAAAAAAGCCTTCCCACAAACCGATGGTCTTGAGATGCGCCGTCTCGACTCCCTTTTCTTTAAAGGAAACCTGCAACTGCGAAATGACATCCAGTAATAACTGATCCAGCGAGAAGTCCGTTTCGGATGAAACACGCACGCTGCTGTTCAACCAACCCAGTTCTGCTTCACCCTCTGCATAGATGTCATAATCAATGTCGAGAATCTTACTTCCGAAATCGCCATCCTGTTCCAGAAACTGAACCAGCGATTCAAAACCTTCACCCGTGAGTGCAGACGTTCGCAGCACGGGCGTTCCCGGAAAATTCTCGTCAATCAGCGTTGTAAGTTCATCTACCTCTTCCGTCGAGAGTTCATCAATGCGATTAATCAGAATCAGATCTGCTTCTTCCAGTTGCTTTTTCAGAATGTAAGCCGCCTTCGGGGAAAAACCGGACCCTTTATCATTTTTCAAAATCTTCTTGCCATGACTGGGCTTCATCAGAACAGTATAAGGATGAATGGAAAACTCGGCGTCAAACAGGCGCTTGATGGGTTGAATCACCGTCGCCACCAGATCGGTACAACTGCCAACCGGTTCCGCCAGAATCACGTCGGGTTTTGAATTTGCCCCCAGTTGTTCTATCGTCTCCATCAGCGCGTTAAAATGACAGCAGAAACAGGCTCCTGCCACCTCGCCGACATGCAGCCCCTGTGAGCGGAGCGCATTCGTATCCACCAGATCCGCCGCCTGATCGTTGGTTACCACACCCACATTCAATCCCTGATCGGTATAATATCTGGCCAGCCTGCCGAGAGTGGTCGTTTTTCCGGCTCCTAAAAAGCCGCCTACCATGATAAATTTGATCTGATGTGCCATACTGGACTCACTCACTCATCAAAAATTGAAATGGATTTTTGAACCACGACCATCAAAACCGTTCGATCCGGCCGGTCGCAGTTTGCAAAAGTACGCTCTACATAGTTTACTCAAACATTCTTAAGTACAATACTATCTCGTTCACGAATTCCGATTTCGTACATAAAAACCAGATTCCGCTATCGAAGCTTATGAACCGTTTATCCCACGAAAAACCTGCCAGTCTGGGTGGAACACCCTGTTTTCCGGAAGGACCGCCCGACTGGCCTTTTCCGGACCAGGCCGTCAATCAGGTCTTACAGGAAGCACAACAGTCAGGCGCATGGGGCAAATATCATGGCCCCTGGTCAGAACAATTACAGCAGGAACTTGCCACGCTGCATCAAACAGAAGAAGTAATTCTCTGCGCCAGCGGAACGGCGGCCATCGAACTCGCCCTGCGGGGACTGGGGATCGGAACAGGGGATGAAGTCATCCTGGCCGCCTATGACTTCGAAGGAAATTTCAAAAATATTTTGACCGTCGGTGCCACACCTGTGCTGGTTGACGTCGACAGCAGAAACTGCAATCTGGATCTCAACCTGCTCGAACAGGCTATCACAACATCCACCAGAAGCATTCTGGTCTCCCACCTGCACGGCGGACTGGTGCCGATGCAGGCGCTATGTGCACTGGCAGAAAAACGAGGCATTCCGGTGATTGAAGACGCCTGCCAGATTCCGGGCGCCCTGATTGAGGGACGCATTGCCGGCAGTGGAGGTGATATCGGCGTCCTCAGTTTTGGTGGCAGCAAATTACTGACAGCAGGGCGAGGAGGCGCATTATTGACCTCTTCACCACAAATCGCACAACGGGTCCGACTCTATTCCTACCGTGGAAACGAAGCTTACCCGTTGACAGAACTGCAGGCGGCGCTGCTCATCCCCCAGCTCAAAACGCTGCCAATACACAATCAGACACGTCGCGAAAATGTGGAACATCTCCTGCTTCAACTCGGAAACAACTCCGGGCTGACCGGATTGATCAACGCGGAGCACCTGAATACCGATTCATCCTGCCCCGGTTATTACAAACTCGGATTCCAATATCACCCTGAACATTTCGCAGGTCTGTCGCGAACACTGTTCTGCCAGTTGATGCAGGCTGAGGGGATTGCCTTGTACCCCGGATTCAGGGCCTTACACGCCATCCACAGCCGAAAACGCTTCAAACAGGTCAATGAGCTACCAGTCGCGACCGCCTGCGATCAGAGCCTCGTTGTGTTGCATCATCCGATCCTGCTGACGAATCAGAAAAACATGGAAAGGATTGCCCGGGCAGTCTCTCGCATCCAGCACCACGCCGAGAGCATCATTCAATCGTTTACCAGTCCGAATACCGGTTGAAACTGTTTCGCAGCCCCCTTGAAGCCAGCCAGCAGGGAAACCCGACCGCTGCCCGCTGCGGTCGCGACCATAATCGAAACGGCGATACACCCGGAACATAAAAAAAGCAGCAGGGATTCAGTTGAATCCCTGCTGCTTTGAATTGACCCCAAGGGGATTTGAACCCCTGTTTTCGGGATGAAAACCCGATGTCCTGGGCCTAACTAGACGATGGGGCCAATGCGAATTAGTAATCTAAGGTTTCCATCGGATAAGTCAAGCGGCCGACGTTAATAGAATTCATCTTCTCTGAAAATACTTTTGAATAGACCACACTGACGGCAAAAACCGGGAAGATCAGGGGACAAAAAAACCGCCCGCAGGCGGCTTTAGTATTCATATTTGCACAATTCCGGAGCTTATTGCAGCAGCTCGGTCGTATCGTTCTCTGATTCAGGAACAACGGAATTCTGCTCATTTTGGATGGCATCATAAACTTCGCTACGGTGAATGGGCACTTCGCGAGGTGCCTCTATTCCCAGGCGAACCTTGTCACCGCGGATCTCGACGATCGTGATGACGATATTCTCATCAATCACGATTTTCTCATTCTTCTTGCGGGATAAAACTAACATGCCATTTTCTCTCTCAGGATGCCTAATGCATCCCCTGTAAACAGAAACGTAGTGTTGTCGGGTAAGCCAAACACCACTGTCATCAATCAGTACTAATACTAATCAATCACATATACGTTGAGATTTTACATGCCCACATTTATACCGTCAAGAGGCTGGCGCGAAGTACGAGCGCGTACATGCCTGTGATGGCACTCAGAAAAGAAGCACATTTCAGTTTGAGGCTTTACCCTTCAAACGTAAAGTATATTGGAAAATACACTTACGATCGTGGCTGCTTCGTCGGATAAAGAAAGAGTCATCTCCATAAAAAAACCCGAAATTTCAAATAAATATTGCTTTTTCGAGTTATTGCCCTGAAAGGACTCTAAAACTTGAGATAATTCAAGTAACATCCAGGAAAGTATGACAACGGAGTTCATCAACCTTGGGTATCTTAAACGGCATCCAAGAATCATGCAAGACGCAGCCCCCGTCAAGGGAAACTGCATCTACATGTTCTTAGTTTCAGATGTAAGGCGGCTGAAAGCAGCTTAGACCATCTCTTTCAGTGCTTTGAGAGGCCGAACCTTGACAACATTCCGGGCTGGTTTTGCAGCAACCTGCATCATTTCACCAGGCTTGAATGGGTTAGGGCGGGTTGTCGCTTTAGTGGCAGGTTTCCGCTGAACCTGAATTTTGAGGAGACCTGGTACGTTAAAGACGCCAGGACCACGTTTCCCTAGGTTTTTGGAAATCAGTGCGCTGAGTTCGTCGAGAACAGCAGTAACTTCTTTCTTAGTGAGTCCAGAACCTTCAGCTAGTGCATTGAGGATCTCTGTTTTGGTAAGTGGCTTTTCTTTCGTAATAGCCTTTGCTGCCATCGTGAACTCCTGATACTGGAATTTGAAAATGAAAGACGTGGGGTACCACCTCGTCATCGTGAGTTGCCAATTCTGCATTGGCTCGAAAAAAACAGGCCGCTCATTTCGAACCAAGCGTAAGTAAAGTGATCTTAATTCCAAAAGTCAATGTGTTTACCCCTGTTTTTCAGGACTTTTTGGCATTTCCGTTGATTTATTCATTTTGCCGTGCCATTTGTTTGGAACTTTGCGATAATCAATTTATGCCTTTTATTCTGTCAACTCTTAAAAAATATCCACATATTTCTCTTGACGGGTTACCGTTTTTACATACTACCTCATCTTCCTGACTGATCGAAACGGCAAACATTTCTCTGCAGAAATCACGATCAGAAACGGAAGAACCCGCTGGAACCGGGGATACTCAAACAGGGAGTCGCGCGGATGGCCACACATGAAATGCGTTCGGATATGACAGCGAAAATTGTCAACCACATCCTCGTTGTGGAAGACGAACAGGATACCGCTTTCTTTCTGAAAACACTGCTGGAACAACATGGTTATCATGTGACACTCGCGAAAGATGGAGGTCAGGCGCATTCCGCATTCGTCATGCACAAACCTGATTTTGTGATCCTGGATTTAATCATTCCGCAGGAGAGCGGATTCGAAATCTGCGAACGTATGAAACAGAAAGAAAGTCATACTCCGATTCTGATCGTCACGGCAATTGACTCGCCTGAATCGCGTCAGTTAGCGTCACGCGTCGGCGCAGACGGTTACCTGGTGAAACCCTTTGACCCTGCCGAACTGCTGGAATTAATTAAAGAGATTTCCAATGAACTTTGGGAGAAGGAACACCTGACACCGTCCAAAGATCTGTCAGACGAACGCATTCATTTTTTCTGCCCCTGTGGTAAAAAACTGAAGGTGCGCACCAAACACCGGGGACGCACAATGACCTGTCCCGTTTGCAATGAAGCCATCGTGGTCCCTCTGCATGATTAATGAAAACAGTTCTATTTCGTATCAATTGTGTTATATTATGAAATCACTCTCAGTCTCCCCTGTTACACCAATCACGTCAGCAAATGATTCAAACCAAAAACACAAATCCGCTCAGCAGGAATTCAAAACGTCCGCTGTATATCATCAGTTTCATCTTTGAGGGCCGGCATGCCAAAATTCATTATTAAAACAGGGAAATATCAGGGGAAAACATTAAAACTTCCTGACAGAAAAATCACGATCGGCCGTGATCTGGAATGTGATATTCGGGTCGCCGATTCTGACGTCAGCCGCCAACACTGTGAACTCCTGATCCGTGACGGAGAACTGTCTGTCGTTGACTTAAACAGTCGCAACGGCACCTGTGTGAACGATCTTCGGATCCAGGCAGAGACGCCGCTGCACCCCGGAGACCAGCTGCGTGTGGGTCCGATGGTGTTTGAATTGGCCGGAACCAGAAAAACCAGCAAGAACAAAATCAAAAAACCCAGCAATCTGACGCCGCAAACAGACGCTCCGCTGTCTGACGATGACATTTCAAGCTGGCTCTCCGAAGAAATGAACGATTCCGCAGCGGGCCCCGGCGATACTACAATTATCCCCGCATCAACGGCCTCTGCTGCAGAACCTGCCTCGCACATTTCCCCCAAAAGCGTCAAAGACAGGAAAGAATTTCACTCGATTGCCGAGGAAGCTGCTGAGATCATTAAAAAACACTGGGAACGCGTTGCACAAAAAAAACAGGAATCGGAATGATGCTTCTCATTGCCGCCGGGCCTTTATACAATCCGGGTTTAAAGTAAATTCTCCACCAGTGTGAAAACCAGCTTCACACCTGTTTTATTGAAACGACAGAGCAGTGCGTATTATTGCAGGAAAATATCGTCGGCGAAAACTACACGTCAATCCCGGTCAGACCACACGCCCGATTACCGACTTTGTGAAAGAAGTCCTCTTCGAATGGCTGGGGGAAACCGTTAAAGACAAACGTGTGGCCGACATCTATGCGGGTACGGGCTCGCTGGGACTGGAAGCACTCAGCAGAGGCGCCACCAGTGCTGTTTTCATGGAGCAGGACCGCAAAGCGCACGAGCTGCTGAAACGCAATGTGGAAAGCATTGGCGCCGAAGCAGAAACTCTGTGCTGGAGAACGGATGCCTTACTCTCCTCCTTCCGCCCTAAAAATGTTCCAGACTTTGTGCCCTTTGACCTGATCTTCTTTGATCCGCCTTACAAAATGCTCGACGATCTTAAGCCCGGTTCAAAATTGTATGAATCGATGGTGCGTCTGGCGCGGGAGAACGTCTCCTCTGATGGCTGTCATCTGATTCTGAGAGCACCCCGCGATGCCGAGTTTCAATGCCCGCCTGCCTGGGAAGAATACGACCTGCTGCAGAAATCCAGCATGGATCTGCACTTCATGAAAAAACAACAAGGCCCGGATACATGAGACGCCGTTCTGTTTTCCGATCTCGTGCCTGGAAGCTGGTCTGCCTGATCATGCTTTGCACAGCATCCGGCCAGATCGCGTTTTCGGAAGACCAGACAGCTCCGCCGAAATTCAAAACATTTCAGAACATACCTTACGACGCGACCATCAGACTGGGAAAACATTTTAAGAGTCTGGATCTCTACACACCTGCTGCCGGCAAGCAGCATCCTGTCGTGATCTGGGTGCACGGCGGCGGCTGGAAAATCGGCGACAAGCGCGGCGTGAACAGCAAACCGCAGGCCTTCACAGAACACGGTTATCTCCTGGTCAGCATCAATTATCGGCTGCACCCCCATGCCAGCTACGATCAACAGGCACAAGATGTGGCGCAGGCCATCCGCTGGGTGCGGGAACACGCGCAGGACTACGGAGGCAATCCGGACGAAATCTTCCTCATGGGACATTCCGCAGGCGCCCATCTCGTCGCTCTCGTTTCCACAAATCCCGCTTACCTCAAAGCGGAATCCCTGTCGCTGAAAGCAATCAAAGGCACAATTCTCCTCGACGGAGCCGGTTATGATATCGCCGACCGAATCAACACAGCCAACCCGACTGGCAAAAAAATCTATACGGCCGTTTTTGGAACGGATGAGAAAACATGGCATGCCGCCTCTCCGCTGACCTACGTCCGT